>Ga0307930_1001253_pt1 | contig 20268 bp, 18 predicted proteins | sample OrgLakmetageno46_FD_203161 | JGI IMG/M metagenome (GOLD analysis project Ga0307930, IMG submission 203161) | Saline water microbial communities from Organic Lake, Antarctica - #46 | ecosystem: Environmental > Aquatic > Non-marine Saline and Alkaline > Saline | place: Antarctica: Organic Lake...
AAGGGCGCGGGTCATTCGACCTGCGCCCTTGGGCAATTCTTAGTCAGGAAAAATCAAAGCAGGCTGGGATCTGGCTCCAGACCCAGAACTTCACGACCAATGATTTGGGCGCAAACATCGTAATCGGTGTAGGCATGGGCAGCGGTCATGTTGGACTCGTGCCACAGGCGCTGGCTTTCACGATCCTGATACCAGTTTGAGGCGCCCATCACAGCCCATAGGCGGTTGACGGCTTCTACGCACATTTTAATGGCGTAGGCTTGATTGGTACGCCAGTGTGCCAAAGTGAAACGGTCTGGGTATTGGTGGCGCTCGCCGTAGTCTTTTTGCTCATCCCAGACTTTTTCCAGGTAGGCGCGGGCAGCCGACACCTGCTGGTAAGATTCGGCAATACGCAGGATTGGTGGAATGGACTCTTTCACTATTGCCCCGGTGTAGGCGCGGACACGGTTCAGGGTCAGCTCTTTATAAACTTCGATCATTCGCTCGGCCACACCCAGGCTCATGGCGGCGAAGCCACAGGCAAAATAGGGGCGGTAGGGGGTGTGGTAAATTTTGCTGTCTGGGTACAGAGAGCGACCCACATGGCGGCCTTCCATCATGTCCAGAGCGGCCTGAATGCGGTGCTCGGGTACAAACGCATTCTTTATGCTGGCGGTTTTGGTTCCGCTGCCCTGCATACCGACGGAGTACCAGTCATCAATAATAGTGAAATCACTCTCGGGGATAACGGCAAAGCTGTAGGCTTTCTCGCCCGCGCTGTTGATGCGGATAAAACCTACGATGATCCAATTTGCGTGATCTACACCTGAACTCCACTTCATATCACCATTGAAGATGATACCGCCTTCGGTTTCTTCGTGTTTGCCGAAAGGTGCAATGGAGCTAGACGCTATGGTGTCGGGGTTTTCGCCCCAGAACTCGTCTTGAGCGTGCTTGCTGAACATCGCCATCTGATGGTTATGGGTGCACAACAGGCTATAACCCCAGGCAGTGGAGCAGCAGGCGCCTGCCAGAGCTGCAATGCAGCTGGTGAATTCCGGCATAGACATTTCCAGACCACCGTAGGCTTTTGGTAAAAAAGCGCGGTTCAGGCCGATGCCGTGCAGCATCTCAACGTTTTCCTGAGGTATCTTGCGTAGCTCAATGGCCCTAGATGCGTTGGCGCGGATCGCAGGAAGGATCTCCTTGAGTTTGTCTAACATCGGGTTCTGGTTATGCATTTGGGCAGTCTCTTTTTGTTAATTGATTCGTTTATATCGTGATCGGTTATCGAGCTGTTCGTTGAAATACAGTTTTGATACTGATTTGTGCAAGATATAAACAATTATGCGGAGTTAAGCTTTTGCAGGAAATGTAATATTCTCTCTTATCATTGCATTTTTCTGTATTTTTCAGGTCTTGCTTTTCGGGATCAAAAAAACTATCGAAATAAATTAATCGATAGCTTTTCTACAGCATTGCTCGAGTCAGGTTGCAGGCCGGCGCGTTAGCGCCAGTGCAGCCAGAGAACCGCAGCCGGCGGCGGCCAAAGTTGTCTGACAAAGGTCCGTAAAACAGCATGCCGACGAACAGGCCGACCAGAAAGGCGCTGATGGTAAGCTGAATGCTGGACTCAGGTGCCTGCAGATCTTGCGCGATCAGTGGCAGGCTGGGCAGATACATATCGATCGACAGCGGGCCGAAGGCGACCAGTGCGGTCAGCAGGACTATCAAGCGTACCGATGACATTGGTGAATTTCCCAGTGAGGTGTCGGGTACTGAGTGCGCCCAAACAAAAACGGCCTGCAGGTGCAGGCCGTTGTAGGGTCTGGCGTTCAGCCTTAGAGGCGGCTGGAACCAGGAACAAAGGATTTAGTAGCCGAGGCCTGGGCCGGCGGAACTTTGTCGCCGCTAACCTTGGAAACCGGGAAGATAGCGTTGATCTGCCCGGTACCTGAGCTACCAAAATAAGGTGTTAATACTTCTGCTTTCTGGTCGTATTCGGACCAGCCCATTGCGCCCAGCAACATCGCGGTGTCGTGCATAAAACCTTCACCATGACCTTTTGCGGCGTATTCGGGCAGCATCTCACAGAAGTCTTCCCACTCGCCGTTTTCCCACATCCGCACCACATCGTGATCCAGACGTTCCAGGAACGGAGACCAGGTTTTGGTTGCAAATTCGGGTGCCTGACCGTTTTGGGCAAAGCGGTGAGACAGAGAGCCGCTGGCCAAAATGGCTACCGTGCCATCGTAATGCTCTTCAATTGCCTTGCGCATCGCCCAACCCAATCGCGCACTGTCATTCAGGTAGTGCACGGTACACATAGCAGAAATCGCGATCACTTTGAAATGACGGTCTTCGTTCATGTAGCGCATCGGTACCAGGGTGCCGTACTCAGGGTCGAGAGTAGTTTTGTCATGGGCCAATGTTTCAACTCCCTGAGCATTACATTCTGCCGCCAGCAGCTTGCCCAGTTCCGGGTTGCCGTCGTATTCAAACTCCATGTTGGAGATGAAATGGGGGAGTTCCCCGCTGGTGTAGTTGCCCTTGAAGTGGGCGCCGCAGTTAATGTGGTAATTAGCATTCACCAGCCAGTGGGTATCGAATACCACAATGGTATCAACGCCCAGCTCGCGGCAGCGGCGGCCGATCTCGATATGTCCGTCAATGGCCGCCTGCCGAAAGCCCTTTCGCGGGCCGTCCAGTTCTGACAAATACATGGATGGTACGTGCGTGATTTTTGCAGCTAGTGCGAGCTTGCCCATTAGATTTTCCTTTTTCACTGTGTTTGTTTTGTGTCCCTATCCCATCCGATGCATTTTATCGTCGGGAGAGGGAGTCATCGGAAGTTATCGGGCTCGGCGAATTAGGGCACCGTTAAAGAAAGTGGCAATCTCCTCAACGTCCGTCAAAGAAAGCACTTGCGAAACATAATGGTCAGGACGCACCACCACCACGGCCCCCTCTGTGTCTATGCCACGCTCGGCGAAGATGTTGGCGCTCGGGTCGGTGGCATACACTTTTTCATAGTTGGTCAGTTGGAAAGGGCCGACTTTCGGAGCAAAAATGGCTGGCACGAATGGGCCAAATTCGACTTCGCTATGGGGCTGCTGATAGATAACCTTGATGTCGAATAGGCTGTCCAGGTCCGAACCCTCGGGGGTAAATTTCACCACTGGCGAGTCGGGTGAGTTGAGCATCCACTCCGCCCAGGCGGCTAAGCGGGAATCCGCTCCGGGCCGCGCGCTGTCGGCAAAGGCGTATATCCGCCAACGACCATCGGCGGTGGCATGGTGCCCTAAGTGAACCTTGTTACCGTCGCAAACCCGCGTTACAAAAGCTGACTTGAAGCGTTTGCCAACCGGAAAGCCAGTGGCCAGATTCTGGTGCTCTGTGGTGCCTGTGATTATCGACGTTTGGTACTCGGTCATAAAACCGGCCGGAAATTCTGCGGTTTTGAGGTAAAAATCCGCCAGTTCTTGTGGGTTTTCGAACTCCTCGGCGGGCTTGGCCATCAACGACGACCATTCGCGATCAAAATCAATCAGGTTCTGTGCGACAACCTGGCGCTCACTCGAATAGGTATCGAGCAGGGATTTCGGTGCGATGCCGGAAAGCACATGGCCCAGCTTCCAGGCGATGTTCCAGCCGTCTTGCATAGACACATTCATGCCCTGGCCAGCTTTGGCGCTATGGGTGTGGCAAGCGTCACCGGTAATAAACACTCTTGGAGACCGGGAGCCTTCCTCGCCGGGTGCAACATCGTCGAATTTGTCGGTCACCCGGTGACCAACTTCGTAAACCGTGTGCCAGGCGCAATCCTTTACATCTACTGTATAGGGATGCAGGATTTGGTTGGCCTTGGCGATCGTGGATTCCAGAGTAGTCTGGCGTACCTGACGGTTGTCATCCTTAGCGACTTCACCGAGATCGACGTACAGCCGAACCAGATGACCTCCTTCGCGAGGAATGAGCAAAATGCTGCCACCAGTTGATGACTGGATAGCGCACTTGGTGCGAATGTCCGGGAAGTCGGTGTCAACCAGCACATCCATAACACCCCAGGCATGATTCGCGACCGCGCCTATATGCTTGCGGCCAATCGATTCACGAACGCGACTGCGCGCACCATCGCAACCGATTACGTATTTGGCGTTTACTGTAAATTCCTGGCCGTCTTTATCACCCGCGGTATGGCGTAGTGTTGCCTTTACGGGATAGTCGTCGCCGTCGTGAATCGTCAGCTCAACGAATTCCAGACCCTGATCGGCGATTAGCCGGGCTGGAGCGTTGTGGGCGAATTCGGCAAAGTAATCAAGAACCCTAGACTGGTTAACGATCAAATGGGGAAATTCGCTGATTTCACCGTTGGCATCGTCGAGCACTACGGAGGAGCGGGCAATGTTCGCAGAATTATTAGGGTCTGGGGCCCAAAAGGCCATTTCAGAAATGCGATAGGCCTCGGCGGTGATTCTTTCGGCAAAACCAAACGCCTGGAATGTTTCCATGCTGCGTGCCTGGATGCCGTCGGCCTGGCCGATTTCCAGTCGCCCTGGGCGCCTTTCGATAAGTCGGGTAGTAATATTCGGGAACTTCGCCAACTGGGCGGCGGTAATCACGCCGGCAGGACCGCCACCGACGATAAGAACGTCCACAACATCCGGTAGAGTCTCGGGGCGATCAATGCCCTTACCGGAGGCTTCTTCGATTCTTGGGTCACTGGATACGTAACCATGATGGTGAAACTGCATCGTTGCTTCTCCTTTATTGTTGTCTGGGCGCGGATCACGTTCAGGTTTCGAGTTGTTCTTTAAGCCACAGTTTTAATAATGACCCATAATGCACTCTTGCCATTGTGCGGAGTTAAGTGCGTGCAAGAAATGTAAAATTCTGCTTTATTATTGTACTTTTCTGTATTTTATGCGGCGTTGTTGTCGCTAGTGCGAGCTTAGTGTCTTCTTTGCCAGGCGCTGAAGTGTGCCAGCAGGGCGATGATAGGCGCTACCAATATGCACCCGAAGATCAGTGTTGTGTTGTATTCGAGCATGACAGGCACCAGCTGGGCTATGGCGGCACCGGTTATCAGTTGAATAAAGCCCATCAGTCCTGACGCGGTTCCGGCTGAGCTTTCACTGCTGTTGATGGCTGCCGACTGGGCATTGGGTTGGCTAAGGCCGCGGCCGAATATCAGCAATGCCATGGGCAGAAACAAGCTGGCAAAGCTGAGCTGGCCGAGTACCGACAGGCTGACCAGCAAGGCAGCTCCTAGCAGTGACAGCAGGTTGCCGCTGAGTATCATCTGGTCAACACTCAGCAGCTGTGTCAGGCGCGTTGACAAAAAACTACCGGCCATGAAAGCCAGCGACACAATCAGGAACCAGCTTCCGAACTGGGCCGAGTTGCCTCCTAACTGCTCGGCCACAATGTAAGGGCTGCTGCTAACGAACAGATAGAAAGCCGCCGCCACGGCCGTGGTCGACAGCACATAACCCAGGTATTGCTTAGAGCCGAGCACGCTGCGATAACGCTGAACAATGCTGCCAAGGCGAAGGCTGTCGCTGCGTACATGGCTGGTTTCCGGCAACATCCGCAAGGCCACCAGCCAGACCAGAGTGCCCGTGAAAACGGATAAATAGAATATGGAACTCCATCCGCTCCAAAGGTTTAAGTAGCCGCCGATGGTCGGTGCGATCGCCTGGGCAATGGCGATGGCCATCACCACATAGCCCAGGCGGCCCGCTGCGCCTTGGCGGCCATGCACATCTAGAATAATGGCTCGAACCAACGCCATGCAGGTGCTGCCGCCGAGCGCCTGCAGAACGCGACCAATAATCAGCATATCAACGCCGTCAGCCGAGGCCGCGAACAGGCTGCCAACGGTGTGCAGGCCAAGGCCGGTCAGCAGTACTGGCCGGCGACCAAAATAGTCAGCCAAAGGCCCAGCAATTAATTGGCCAATGGCCAGTGTCAGCAGGTAGAGGGTAAAGGTTAGCTGAATGGTGGCGATATCCACATCCAGCGCAACCGCCGCATCTGGCATGGCTGGCACGAAGGCGTTCAGGGCCAGCGGGCTGGTCATGGCAATCAGTGCTAGCAGCGCAATAGACGGTGTTGCTTTCAACGTATCCCGGCCGATCAGGCATCCGGTACAGCCTTAGTCCCCGGTCGGGACACTAAGGCTGTACCGGATGGCGTTTAGTTAGGGTTGCGGATAACCAACAGGCGCAGTTCGGTCATGTCTTCGATCGCGTAGCGAATGCCTTCACGGCCCAGGCCGCTATCTTTTACACCGCCGTATGGCATGTGGTCTACGCGCCAAGACGGCACGTCGCCGATCACCACGCCGCCAACTTCCAGCTCGTCCCAAGCCTTCTGGATCTTGTAGATATCGCGGGTGAAGATACCGGCCTGAAGACCAAAGTCAGAATTGTTTACTTCCTTCAATGCGGCGTCAAAGTCACTGAACTTAGACAGAATGGCGACCGGGCCGAAGGCTTCCTGGGTGTTCAGGTTTTGCGACGAATCGACGTTTTCAAGCAATGTTGCCTGCAACATGGCGCCATCGCGGTCGCCGCCGGCCAGAACACCGGCGCCAGATTGCTTGGCTTCAAGTACCCAATCGTGCAGCCGGGTTGCTTCTTTTTCGGAGATCATTGGGCCAATGAAGGTAAGCTCGTTTTTCGGGTCGCCGTGCACCAGAGTTTTTACTGCAGCGGTAAGCTTCTCACGCACTTCATCGTAGTGCTTCTCGTGCACCATGATGCGTTGCACGCTAATGCAGCTCTGGCCAGACTGGTAGTAGGCGCCAAACACAATGCGCGAGACGGCATCATCGATATCCGCACCCTCGTCTACAACACAGGCGGCGTTTCCGCCTAGTTCCAAGACTACAGGTTTCTTACCGGCTTTGGCCTTCAATTTCCAACCTACATCGGGAGAGCCAGTGAAGCTCAGCAGTTTCAGGCGCTCGTCGGTTGTGAACAGGTCGGCACCGTCGCGATGACAGGGCAAAATTGAGAAGGCGCCTTTTGGCAGATCGGTTTCAGCCAGCACTTCACCGATAATGATTGCACCAATCGGGGTCAGACTTGCCGGTTTCAGAATGAATGGACAGCCCGCGGCAATGGCTGGTGCAACCTTGTGTGCGGCCAGGTTAAGCGGAAAATTGAACGGTGAAATGAAAGAGCAGACACCGATTGGTACGCGCTTCCACATACCAGTGTAGCCCTCGGCACGGGGGCTGATGTCCATCGGAATTACTTCACCGCCGATGCGGACAGATTCCTCGGCCGCAATACGGAAGGTGTCGATCAGGCGCGTGACTTCACCGTGTGAATCCTTTATCGGCTTTCCGGCTTCAACGCAAAGCGCAACTGCTAGCTCTTCGGCACGCTCTTCGAAACGCTTGACACAGTGATTCAGGATCGCTTGGCGCTTGTAGGCTGGGAGTTTGCGCATCGGTTCAGCTGCGGCGTCAGCCGCTGCGATTGCCCGATCGATCGCAGCGGCATCTGCCATGGCGACACGGGTTGCAACTTCACCAGTGAACTTGTCATACACCACCAGATCCTGGTTCGGTGTAAGGGCCTCGTTAGCTAGATAGTAGGGATAGGATGCTTGCAGCATGAGATGGGTCTCCGCCTGCTTGAATGTTGGTTTATCGTTTTGCATCTTGTCTGCGTTCAGAACGGCGTACAATGCATATAAAATATGTCATCCGTTGAAGGTCACAGCCGAGCTCGAAATTTAGTTAACATGTTAAATAATTATGATTAACATGTTAATTAAAGTCAACGCCAACCAAAGCAGGTGCCGCCTAACGATAGAATGGGCTATTAGGGGGAGTTAGGGTTTTATTTGGCAAAGCTGATCGAGCAGATCTGCTAGCTGCTGCATATTCTCCTTGGAGAACTGCTCGGTGATTTCTCTGTAGCGGGCTTCCAGTGCCGGACTAACGCTGTCAAACATTTGCTTGGCCTTGTCGGTCAGACTGATCAGCACGCGGCGCTGGTCCTCTGGTGAGCGGCGACGATAAATATAGTCCTGCTGTTCCAGTCGGCTGATGATGCCGGTCAAGCTAGGGCTGAGGATGCAGCACAGGTCGGCGAGTTGCTTGGATTCCAGTTCACCATGCTCGACCAGTGCGCGAATGACACGCCATTGCTGCTCAGTGAGCGGAATCGATTGCAGCAGCGGCCGGAAGAAGCTCATGGTCACTTCTCGCGCCTTGAGCAACTTCAGAGGTATGGAATCATCATATTTACGCATCAATGGTTCACTTGTTGGTGTTCGTGTCGGTCGCTGTAGTCCGCTCTGCGAAGCGAGCGGGATTATACTGATCAGGCTTGTTAGCAGCAACCGGGCGTTGGCGCGCCTATTGCTGTTGGCGGCGGTAGCGTTGTGCAGTAGAGTTTGTGTGGCGCTTGAAAAAGCGAGAAAAGTAGGCCGGATCAGAAAAACCCAGTTGGTAACAGATGTCGCTGCTAGAGAGGGTGCTGAAGATTAACAGCCGCTTGGTTTCCTGAATGATGCGGTCGTGGATCAGCTTCTTTGGCGAGCGATTGGATACGCGCTGACAAATCTGATGCAACCGGCTTTCAGAAATACCGAGCCGGCCAGTGTATTCCGGCAAATGCCAGTGCTGGCGGTAATGCTCTTCGATCAAATCGGAGAAGCGACGAAAAATCTGCAGGTCATCGTTGTTTACCGTTGTGCTCTCGGCCTCTTTGGTAGACAGGCGGCTGATCTGAATCAACAGCAGACTTACCAGCGCGTGCAGGGCCAGTCGTTGGGCTGGATGCTCCCGCAACCACTCAATTTTGAGATTGCGAAAGGTCTGTGTAATTGGCAGCCATTGCGCCTGTTGCTCAGGCTCCAGATCGCCCCGCACAATACAGATGCCGTGATTCAGCTCTGTGTCCAGCTCTTGTTGCAGGCCATCTTTGAGCAGCTGCCAGACAATGGACTGATGAATGGTTAATACGTGGCCGCAGGCATCGGCTTTGGTCAGAAAAGAATGGGGTACCGATGGCGGCGTCAGAATCAGGCAGGGACCACCAACGTGGTAGATTTTGTCATCAATATGGAAGCTGATATCGCCGCGGTCAATGTAATGAATTTGAAGGTATTGGGCGTGACGGTGGACCGGCATATCACGGCCAAAAAAAACGGCCAGATTTTCCAAGGCGTCGTAATGGATAGGCGCGTCTATATAGCGGCGGTCGTAATCCTGCCCCAGGATGATGTTTGGAATCCATTCGCTGTCATCGATAGCGCTCATGACCGGCGACCATGCCAGCACCAAATGGTGCTGGCAGACCTGTACCGGAAACTCTTAGTGTTTGCCGAGAGTCGGAACACGGTGAGTACCATGTGCAATGCAGACGTTCTTGGTTTCCATATAGAAGTCGAAGCTCCAATCACCACCGTCGCGGCCTATGCCGGACATTTTGATACCGCCGAACGGGGACGGCAGATTGCGATTGTTTTCAGAATTCACCCACAGCATGCCGGCTTGGACGTGCTTGGCCATGCGCATGGCGCGGCCGGTATTTTCTGTCCAGATGTAGCCAGACAGACCGTACTGGGTGTCATTGGCAATCTTAATTGCTTCTTCTTCGGTATCGAAGGTAATGGTTGTTAGTACCGGGCCGAAGATTTCTTCTTGGGCGATGCGCATCTGATTGCTGGCACCGGTAAACAGGGTTGGCTCAACGTAGTTCCCCGCAGGGTTCAGTTCGGCTTTGGCTTCGGTGACGCGCTTGCCACCCACCGCAATATTGGCGCCGTCCTCTTTGGCAATGTCGAAGTAGCTTAGAACTTTGTTAAAGTGCTCGGTAGCGACCAGCGGGCCAACCTCAGTTTCGGGATCCAGCGAGTGGCCCACGCGCAGATTGCGCACGCGCTGCTCCAGCGCGGCAATGAACTTGTCGCGGATACCGCTTTGAATTAACAGGCGGCTGGACGAGGTGCAGCGCTGACCATTCAGGCTGTAAATCATGAATACAACCGCATCCAGGGCACGATCGAAATCGGCATCGTCAAACACGATAACCGGATTCTTGCCGCCCAGTTCGAAGTGCATGCGTTTAAGAGTTTCTGCGCCTTGACGCATAATGTGTGATCCGGTCGCAGTTTCACCCACCAAAGCCACCGCTTTTATCGCCGGATGCTCAGTCAGGCGCTTGCCAGCGTCTTCGCCGAAGCCGTTGACCATGTTCCACACGCCTTTGGGCAATACTTCATCCGCGATCTCGGCCAAAATGTAGGCGCTCAGCGGGGTCAGCTCAGCCGGCTTGTGCACTACGGTGCAGCCTGCGGCCAGTGCCGGAGCGATTTTCCATGTAGACAGCATGAACGGCGTGTTCCATGGGGTGATGATGCCGACTGGGCCAATCGCATTGCGGATGGTGTAATTGGTGTGCTCATCCTGATGCAAGGCCAGGCCATTCTGCGCTTCCGGTGCTTTGTCGGCGAAGAAACGGAAGTTGGCGGCGCCGCGCAGGGCGGCCTGCTTCATGAAACGGATTGCCTGACCGCAGTCCATCGATTCGACCAGTGCGATTTCGTCAGCGCGCTCAACCAGCCGGTCAGCGAATTTATGCAGCATCTTTTTACGTTCGGCACCGGGCATATTGGACCAAGCTTCGAAGGCATTTTCAGCCGCTTCACAGGCCGCATCCATATCGGCCACAGAGCCGGCCATGATTTTACCGATGCTGCTGTTGTCTGTGGGGGTGAGGTTGTCGTATTCACGACCGCCGTTACCCAGAGTAAATTCACCGTTGATGTAGTGACCGGTGGTGTTGTTCTTGAAGCGCTCTAGGTACTGCTGTGCGCGCTCCAGATTGGTTGCCAGTGTATCGCTCATGATGTTCTCCTGAAGCTCTTAATAGTTGTCGCCGTAGTATTTCTGCTCGGAGACGATCTTGGTTTCGAGTGAGCCGACGCTTTCGATGCTGCACACCACGGTGTCGCCCGGCTGCATGTCGGCCAAGCCGTGCGGCGTGCCGGTCGCGATCATGTCGCCCGGATTCAGAGTCATGATCTTGCTCAGGTGTTCGATCAGGAAGGGCACGTCAAAGATCATGTCCTTGGTCGAGCCGTCCTGAGTGATCTTGCCATTCACTTCGGTGGTCAAACGGAGGTTGTTGGCGTTGGGTACGTCAGCGGTATCAACAATCCACGGCCCCATCGGCAACAAAGAGTCACGGCTCTTCACGCGCAGGTTCGGGCGGTAATAGTTTTCCAGATAATCGCGGATGGCGAAGTCGTTGCAGACGGTGTAACCGGCCACATAGTCCATTGCGTCTTCACGTTTGATATTTTTGCCAGTCTTGCCGATGACGGCGACCAGTTCGCACTCATAGTGCTGGAACTCGATGTTGTCCGGGCGGTAGCTGACTTGTTTGTGGCCGGTTAACGTGTTGGCGTGTTTGATGAACACCAGCGGCTCTTTTGGCGGCTCAAACGCCAGTTCAGTGGCGTGGTCGGCGTAGTTCAAACCCAGCGCGAAAATAGTGCCTGGCTGTTTTACCGGCGGCAACCAGGTAATTTTTTCCGAATTCATTGCCACGTCCAGCGCTTCACCTTCGGTGGTGGTGATACGGTCGTTGACATCGATGCTGATGTCCAGTTCACGACCGTCCAAAATAATGCGTGCGTGTCTCATGGCTCAGGCACCTTCCAGTGTGTTGTTCAGGGTGCCAACACCCTCGATGTTTGCTTCAACTTTGTCACCTTTGTTGACCGCAACGCGGTCACCGGCGAATCCGACGGCGATGATTTCACCGGCCTGCAGGGTCATGATGCGCGAGATAATGCTGATGAGCTCGGCAACGCTGCGCTCCATGTTTGCCATGTCAAAAGTGCTCTTGCGCTCGCCGTTGACGCGGATGGTTACCGTCAGGGCATCCGGATTGGCAACTTTGCCAGTGGCAACCACTTCAGGGCCAACTGGTGCGGAGGTGTCGAGGCACTTACCTTTGATGTCCGGACGGTAGTAGTTCTGCTCCGACAGAGAATAGTCGGCAACAATTGTGTAACCGCCAACGTAATTCAGTGCTTCTGCGGCAGAAACACGACAGGTTTCTTTGCCAATCACTACGCCCAAGCTGGCACCTACGGCCATTTCAGCAACGTCGTTGCCGTCAAAATCTTTTGCCCACTCAACAACGGCACCCTCGGTGCTCCAAGTGTTGTGAGGCTTGTAGTAAAGCACCGGCTGAGTCGGAGGTTTCTTATACGGAGCTTCATTAAAAGTTGCTTCCAGAGCAACCAACTGTGCCTTGTCGTTCAGCGCGACGCAGACCAGCTTACTGTTAACTAAAATCTTTGCAGTCATTGCTAACCTTCTCGTGTTGATGGCAGGTAATTAGTAGCCGGCCTGCGGCTTTTCGTCTTCAACCGGAGCGCCTTTTTTGAAGCGCTGCGCCAGCTTGCGGGTTTCATTGGCCAGAATCATGGTGTCTACGCCGACACCAACGAAGTGGGCACCCTGTTGCACATAGCTTTCCGCCAACGACGGATCCAAGCAGAGCAGACCGGCATATTTACCGGCGTCGCGAATCTTGTTCAGGCCGACGTTGATCGTTTTGACCACCACCGGGTTGCCGGCATCACCGACGTAGCCCATAGAAGCCGACAAATCGGACGGGCCGATAAATACGCCGTCAACGCCTTCTACTTGCAGTATGGCGTCCAGATTTTCCATCGCGCTGGCGGTTTCGACCTGAACAATCAGGCAGGTCTCGTTATTGGCTTTTTGCAAATAACTCGATACCTGATTCCAGCGCGCGGCGCGGGCCAATGATGTGCCCAGGCCGCGGATGCCTTGCGGCGGGTAGCGCACGGCTTGTACCAGTTGCGCTGCCTGTTCGGCGGTCTCGACCATGGGCACCAGCAGGGTTTGCACGCCGATATCCAGCAGTTGCTTGAGCAGGGCGGTGTTGCCTTCGACACAGCGCACAATGGGTGCGGCGTCGTAAGGGGCAATTGCCTGCAGGTGAGACATAATAGTTCGCAAGTCAAACGGGGCGTGTTCACCGTCGATCAACAACCAGTCGAAACCGGCCAGGGCGGCAATCTCGGCAGCGCTGTTGTCCGGCAGCCCAAGCCAGAGGCCATACTGGGTATCGCCGGTCGCCAATCCCTGTTTGAAGCGGTTTTTTGGCAGTTCCATGGTCGTCTCCTGTTCGCTTGGGCTTATTCGAAGTTCAGGGTTACGCCGCCCAGTGAGCCGAAATCGGCGTGGACGGTATCGCCCGCCTTAACCGGTACCGGACGGGTGAAAGAGCCAGAAAGAATTACTTGGCCGGGTTCCAGGCCGATGTTGTGAGGGGCGAAACGCTTGCAGACCCAGGTGATACCTTTTAATGGGTTGCCCAGCACGCCACCGGCCAGACCGGTTTCTTCAATTTGACCGTTCAAATACAGCATGCATCCGGCCCAGCGCAGGTCGATATCCATCGGTTTGATTGGGCGACCACCCATAACGATACCGGCATTGGCTGCGTTGTCGGAAATAGTGTCGTATACCTTGCGAGTGTAGCCTGTTTTCGGATCGGTACGCATACAGCGCGCTGCGATCAGTTCCAGCGACGGAATCACGTAGTCGGTCGCGTTGATAACGTCAAAGATGGTGACATTTGCACCGAACAACGGTTTTTTCAGCACAAACGCAAGTTCTACTTCTATGCGCGGATCAAGAAAATCGGACGCTTTGAGAGTGGCCCCGTCTTCGAACAGCATGTCGTCGAGCAGCACGCCGTAGTCGGGTTGGTCAATGTTGGACGACATCTGCATGGCGCGTGACGTCAAACCAATCTTGTAACCGATCACCTTACGGCCATCTTCGATCTTGCGGTCGACCCAGGCTTTTTGCACGGCGTAGGCGTCTGCCATGTCCATTTCGGGATGTTCCAGAGTCAGCGCAGCGATCTGCTTGCGGTTCACTTCTGCCTCGTACAGGAGGTCGGCGGCGGCCTTGATCTGCTCTTTGCTCAACATACTTGATGGCACCTTTTATATCTGTTGCGGTTCACTGACTGTGCTGGAATGGTGCGCGGCCACATCGAGTAATGGCTGGCGACGGCACAGGTCGTTTGGCTTTCATTTTAGTTAACATATTAACTAAGTCAAGGGTCGATATATGAACTATAGTTATGACCGAGCGTGGGTGCGAACCAGAAAAAAACTGTATTCGCTATACGTATTGACAACAGTTAACATGTTAAGTAGATTTCTTATGTTCGCTCTTCACTCGTAATCGTTTTCGGGTTCCGGGCGCGGGCGCAAACCAACCGCTGAGAGACGTATTGGCGATGCCTCATTTTATAGTTGAGTACTCGGGCAACCTGCATGACCGTCTGGATTTTCAGCCGCTCTTTAAAGGCTTGCACGAATATGTGGTATCAACGGGTGCTTTCCCGCTTGGCGGTGCGCGCAGCCGTGCAATCCGCTGCAACGATTTTCGGGTGGCTGATGGTCGTGATGACTTCGCGTTCCTGAACCTGAACCTGAAGATCGGACACGGTCGCGATATGACGCTTAAACAGGAAGTCGCTAAGCAGGTATTCAAGATTCTGTGTGACTGGATGCAACCGATCACTGATGAAAGTTATGTGCAGATCTCTTTCGAGATGACGGAGCTAGATCCGGTGTTGAAGTTCAACAAAAACAACATTCATGCCCTGTTCTCAAATAACTGACAGGAGTGTGCACGGGTGGGCGCTGCAAGACCTGTAGTGGCAGCGTCAGAAAGGTTTGCGGGTCTTCCCGGGCCGCGCCAATGCAATTAATAACTACAAAATAATAAGGAGATAGGCCGTTATGACAAAAATAAAGTTCTTTACCAAAGCCGCCATGCTTTCATTAGGGCTGGCGATATCCGGCAGCGCTTTCGCCGTCACGACGTTGCACGTCGGGACCTGGCTGCCGCCGACCAACCCACAGAACGCCGTGGTCTGGCCGACGTGGGCCAAATGGGTCGAAGAGGCAACGGAAGGGCGGGTTAAGGTTAAAATCGAACACGATCTGGGCCACCCGAAAACCATGTTCCAGTTGGTAGAAGACGGTGTCGTCAACGCCGGATTCAGTTACCACGGTTACGTTCCGGGCCGTTTCAAGTTGCCCCAAATTGTGGAATTGCCGGGCCTGGGTGTAGGAGCCGAGGCGGCCTCCGTGGCCCTCTGGCGGGTGTATAACAAGTACTTCATGGACTCCGGCGAGTTTGTAGGCCTGACCCTTATTGGCACCTTTACCCATGGTCCGGGCTATATCCATTCCATTGAGCCAATCACCTCCTTCGATCAGATAAAGGGCAAGAAGATTCGTATTGGTGGTGGCGTCCAGACCGAGCTTGGCAAGCGAATGGAGGTGACTCCGGTTTCAGCGCCAGCCCCAGATGTGTATCAAATGATGCAACAGGGTGTGATCGATGGCGCCTTCCTCCCCATGGGTGAGCAGAAGACCCTGCGCCTCAAAGAAGTGGCGCCCAACGTCACCGTGCTCCCTGGAGGCATGTACCTCGGCAGTTTTTCCATGTTCATCGATCCATACTTCCTGGAAAAGCTGGACCCAAAGGATCGCGAGGCGATCATGAGCGTATCGGGTGAAAAACTCTCCGCACTGGCTGGACGCGCCTGGGATGGTATTGATGACGAGGGCCTGAAGGCCGCGCAGGCAGCCGGTGTCAATATCATCCGGGTCAAGGAAGGTGATCAGATGGCGCAAGACTTCCAGAAGCTGATTCAGGGCATGGACGAACAGTGGGTCCAGAGTGTGTCTGATCGTGCCCCTAACGCCCGACAGGCGCTCAAAGAGCTGCGGACCGTTGCTCGAGAGTATGAGCGTGAACACCAGGAGTAAGCGCATGTCTCTCGCTACATGGGTTAACAGGCATTATAGCGAGAAGGGGCCAGCCAAGTGGCTGGTCTTCCTTCTTGAACTTGTAGCAGCGTCAGTTCTCTTCCTGCTTATGTTGACTACCTGCCTGGACGTGGCTGGTCGCTATCTCTTCAACAGTCCCCTTCCCGGAGCCACTGAGCTCACCCGACTCGGCCTCGCCCTGATGGTATTCGCGGCGATGCCGGTTGTCACTTATCGGGGCGGGCATATCGTGGTGGATCTGCTGGACCATATCCTGGGGCCAATGGTGTTGAAGATTCTCGGACTGATTTCGGCCTTGCTTATTTCGTCTTCGATGTACTTCCTTGGGGTGCGGATCTTTGAGATTGGCGAGAGGTCGATCCGGCGTGGTGTTGTGACGGAATTTCTCGGCCTGCCCAGTGGTTATATTGCCGAGTACATCGCCATTATGAGTTGGTTGACCGCTGCCGCCATGATAACGCTCGGCGTTTATCGCGTTTTGTTCACTCCTCAAAAATAACCCAATCAGTTACGGAAAATTCTATGACCGTTGTGCTGACCGGCTTTGCCGTTCTCCTTTTCATGATCGTGGTTCTGAGGGTGCCAATTGCCTTTGCTATGGGCCTGGTCGGTTTCTTTGGTTTCGCCTTTCTAATGGGGTTGGACCTGACCAATTTCATGGATTTCCGCTGGCGGGGCGCCCTTTCGATGGCGTCGAGCCGGGTGATCGGTACGGTCCAGAATTATAGCTTGTCGGTGATTCCGTTGTTCGTGCTGATGGGTAACCTGGTGACCCGTTCGGGCCTTGCCCAGGAGCTTTACCATGTGTCCAATGCCTTTCTCGGTCATCGCAAGGGCGGGTTGGCCATGGCAACGGTAGCAGCCTGTGGTGGTTTCTCGGCGATCTCGGGCTCCAGTCTGGCGACCTCCGCGACCATGGGCAAGGTGGCTATGCCACCGATGCGCAAATACGGCTATGCCGATTCCTTGGCCACCGCCTCTATCGCTGCTGGCGGCACTCTGGGAATCCTGATTCCGCCGAGCGTGATTCTGATAATTTACGGTCTGCTGACCGAGTCCTCTATCCGTGAACTGTTTGCCGCAGGTTTCATTCCGGGCATCCTCGGCATTCTAATGTATATGGTCGCGGTGCGTTATGTGGTTTGGCGTGATCCCAGCGCCGGCCCCGCGGGTGAGAAAACCGAATGGCCAGAACGTTTGCGCGCGCTGAAAGGAGTTTGGGGCGTGTTGTTGTTGTTCACCGTCGTCATGGGTGGTATCTATCTGGGTATCTTCACGCCGACGGAAGCGGCGGGCATCGGTGCCGGTGGCGCTTTTCTGATTGCCCTCGCGCGGCGCAGCCTCACTTTGTCGACACTCTTCGAAACACTGACGGATACAGCGCGTACTTCTGCAATGCTGTTTGCCGTGGTGATCGGGGCGTTGATTTTTTCGGACTTTATTAACCGTGCCGGGCTGCCGGACATGCTGCTGGAGTTCGTGACTGCGCTGGATGTGGCTCCGATTGTTGTGATTCTGGCAATTTTGGGTATCTACATTGTGCTTGGGATGGTGTTTGAGAGCCTGTCGATGATTCTGTTGACAGTGCCGGTATTCTATCCGTTGGTGGCGAGTATGGGCTTTGATCTGGTGTGGTTCGGCATCGTTGTTGTTGTCGTGACTGAAATCAGTTTGATCACACCGCCAGTGGGTATGAACGTCTTTGTGCTCAGCGCAGTGTTAAGAGACGTCAAAACGGGTACTATTTTCAAAGGCGTTACGCCGTTTTGGTGCGCTGATATTGTGCGCTTACTGCTGATTGTCTTTGTTGCTCAAGTTGCACTTTTTTTGCCGGAGCTGCTGTATCGCTAAGCGGTGCATTCTTGCCGGTGCCGAGTAGATAGAGGAAAAGGAATATGTATCATGATGTTAAAAAGATTTTATATGTCTCCGATCTTGAAAAGGGTTCACGCCCGGCCTTCCGTGCAGCGATTAGCCTGTGTGGTCACTACCACGAGGCTCAGATCACGTATTTATATGTGATTGAGTCCCTGTCGGGTACTGCACGCAGTGTGCTGAGTAACATGATGGAAAAAGAAGAGCTCGACGACATGCTGCACAAGGGCGTTGAGGCATTGAGCGTCAAGATCCGCGGGCGGATAGAGCGCTTCTGCGCGGAAGAGTTGGAAGATCACGAAGTGTTAAGCTTGAAGAACATTGAGGCGCGGATTGAGGAAGGCACTCCCTGGCGTAAAATCCTTGAAGTTGGCGACGAAATGAACGCGGATGTGATCGTTATGGGAACCCGCAAGCATAACGCGCTGGGGCAAGCACTGATGGGCTCTACCGCAACCAAGACGCTGACCCACTCTACTCGTCCGGTGCTGATCGTGCCGCTGGGCACTGCCTGAGGTCTATCAACATAATGGCGCACAGACGTCGGATTGGAGTGAGGAGCACTCCATCACATTTTTTTCTGTATCAGCCCGGTACAAAAAAACCGCCAGAGCTCAAAGCTGCTGGCGGTTTTTTTATGGCCAGATAACTTACTCTGGCTTTTTCGCAACCAAAGTCAAAATATCGTAGCTGGCAACCAGCACTTCGTCTTGGTTGGTTACCTGAACATCCCACACCACCACGCCTTGCGGATGGCCATCGGGTGACATACGGCCCTGATCAATCTTGCGTTTGCAGGTCAGGCGGGCGCGAATTGTATCGCCCGGTGCTACCGGTTCGATAAAGCGCAGGGTGTCCAGTCCGTAGTTCGCCAATACCGGGCCTTCACCCGGATACACGAACAGACCTGCTGCTGCAGACAGCACAAAATAGCCGTGTGCAATGCGCTTGCCGAACTGGCTTTTGCGGGCCGCGATCTCATCAAAGTGCATGTAGAAGTGGTCGCCGGACAAACAGCCGAAGTTCACCAGGTCTGCTTCGGTGACGGTACGGCGGTGTGTTAGCAGCGATTCACAAATCTGCAGGTCTTCGAAATGACAGCGGAACGGATGCACGTCGTTTTCAATCAGTTTGGCACCGCGAACGTATTCGCCAGTGACCGCCGCCAGCATGGTGGGCGAGCCCTGAATAGCTGTGCGCTGCAGGTAGTGATGCACCGCGCGAATGCCACCGAGTTCTTCACCGCCACCGGCGCGGCCCGGGCCGCCGTGTTTTAGCATGGGCAGGGGAGAGCCGTGCCCCGTAGATTCTTTGGCGGCTTCCGCATCCAGCAGGTGCAGGCGGCCGTGATAGGCGGCCAGTGCCGGCGCCAGTTTGGCAATGATCGCAGGATCACGGGTGGTGACTGTGGTCACCAGTGAGCCACGGCCTTTGGCAACCAACTCCACCATGTCGTCCAGGGTGTCGTAGGGAATAATGGTAGCAACCGGGCCGAACGCTTCGATGTCGTGGGCACCACAACCGTTTTCCGGGTTACGGCACAACAGAACGTGCGGCTCGATGAACGCGCCTTTTTCTGTTCCTGGGCCGGTGGGTTTGAAGTTGCCTTCTCCGCCCATCACCAGTTCGCTGGTTTTCAGCAGTTCCTGGATGTTGGCTTTTACGTCTTCCAGTTGGTCCATGGATGCCAGAGCACCCATGCGCACGCCTTCAACGGAAGGGTCGCCAACGGTAATCTTCGACAGCCGCTCTTTAAGCTTGTTGCACACGGCTTGCACTTGGTTTTGTGGAACCATAACCCGGCGAATCGCGGTGCACTTCTGGCCCGCTTTAGCGGTCATTTCGCGGCCGATTTCACGCACAAAAAGATCGAATTCTTCATGTTCCGGGGTCACGTCCGGAGCCAGAACCGCGCTGTTCAGCGAGTCGGCTTCGGCGTTGAACGGAATCGAGCGCTGGACGATGTTCGGGTGATTACGCAACATGCGTGCGGTTTTTGCCGAACCGGTAAAGGTTACTACATCCTGCTCTTGCAGATGCTCAAACAGGTCGCCGGTGCTGCCTATGATCAGCTGCAAACTGCCCGCGGGCAAAGCACCGGATTCGTGCATCAGGCGCACGGCCAGTTCGGTGACGTAGCAGGTAGAGGTGGCCGGTTTAACAATGGAAGGCATGCCCGCCAAAAAGGTGGGCGCAAACTTTTCCAGCATGCCCCACACCGGAAAATTGTAAGCGTCGATGTGCAACGCAACGCCACCGCGGGGCACCAGAATGTGGGTGCCGGCGAAGTGGTTGTTTTTACCCAGCTGGGTAACCGGGCCTTCGTGTACTACGTTGCCAGACGGCAGCTCGCGGCGACCCATACTGGCGTAAGAAAACATGGTGCCAAAGCCGCCGTCGATGTCGATGCCGTTATCTGCTTTGCTGGAACCCGTGTGCATAGACAACGCGTACAGCTCTTTTTTGTGCTCCTGCAGATACATCGCCATGGCTTTAAGCGCCAGAGCGCGTTCCTGAAAA
>Ga0307930_1001254_pt1 | contig 20265 bp, 24 predicted proteins | sample OrgLakmetageno46_FD_203161 | JGI IMG/M metagenome (GOLD analysis project Ga0307930, IMG submission 203161) | Saline water microbial communities from Organic Lake, Antarctica - #46 | ecosystem: Environmental > Aquatic > Non-marine Saline and Alkaline > Saline | place: Antarctica: Organic Lake...
CTCCCCCTCCCCCCGTCTCCATCTGCACCACTCCTTGCCAATCACAGACACTGCCCTTCACTCCATTCCTTCTCCTCCATCACCACGATTAGCGCGTGTGCACCTTGAATCCCACCCCCCCTTTTTTTCCAACCTCAGGTTTACCTTCATCAACACCAGCCGGGTGGGCACGGCCGTGCAGGGCGTTGCCGCCGCCGAACTCGCGCTCCAGAACTCCCTGTGGTACTGCAAGGACCGCAACTCGATGCGCGCCCTGAGCGGAACTAAGGACGAGAGCCGCATTGCGGACCCCATTATTTGGCACCCCGCGGTGCGGGCGATGCTCTTGACCATGAAAGCCTACGCTGAAGGCGGGCGCTCCATGGTACGTCTCGATAACTTTCATACCACGCTAGTTCTTCTGGTTCGTGGTGCATTGTAGTCCAAACTTACGTACGCGCTCGGGTCTGTGGGCTCATTTAATTCCCTCTTGCGCACAACTACATTCATTGGCACTACTGTTTTTTTTCTATTTTTGCGTCTGTCTAATTCATGTCTTGTGTACTTGTGGTGGTTGTTGTGAATTCAGACCTACGAGTGCGCGAAGCTCGGCGACCAGCTATTGGACGCTGAGACCGCCGCGAAAGCCGCAGAAGCTGCAGGGGACGCCGCGGGTGCCGCCAAGTACCAGGCCGAAGCCAAGAAGATTGACTCGCGCATGGGCTTCCTAACCCCCATCCTCAAGGTGCGTGCGCTCTTTTAACGCCTTTTGCTTTGATTCCGTCTTGAAGTTCTTGTTGCACTTATTGTGCGCCGGTCACGAATGTTTGATCGCTATTTTTCTTTTGTTTTCTTCATGATCATTTCATGCAAACCTCCTTTTTTTTCCTCTTTCTCTCGATCTTCTGCGTTGTGCGTGCCATCTTAGGGCTTTTTAACCGAGGCCGGCAAGGAAGCGGCGGACATGGGCATTCAAGTGTACGGCGGCCACGGCTACATCAAGGATAACAAAGCCGAGCAAGTGTTCCGGGACGTGCGCATTGCCGCCGTCTGGGAAGGCACCACCCAGATTCAAGCCCTGGACTTGCTGGGCCGCAAAACTCTGCGCGAGAAACTGAAGCCAGTCAACGAGCACTGCGCCACTTTGCGCGCCCAATGCATGCCGCTGCTGTTCCACTCGGATGCCCAGCTCCGGGGGCACGCGTGGTCCTTGCTCAAGCACGCCCTGGAGTGGCAGTACTTGACGATGCGGGTGGCGGCGCGGGCCATGAAGGACCGCGAAGCCGTGGGAGTCGCTGCCGACCCGTACCTCATGTTCGCGGGCCACGTGAGCCTGGCGTCGCACTGGCTGGAAATGGAAAAAGTGGCCACGGAAAAGTTGGCGTCGGGGGACGGCCTGCTGGACCGGGACTTCTACAAGGCCAAGAAGCAAACCGCAGCTTTCGTGTACGAAAACTTGTTGCCTCGGACGCGGAGCTTGGCCGAAGGAGTGCTGGCCGACTCCAAAGCGACCATGGACATGGACATCAACCACTTCTCGTTCGACCACGCCCGCTAAGAAAAAGGGGAGGGGCAGTCGACTGCAGGAGTCGCGTACACGAAGTGCGCGCGCACACACAGACAACGCATGCTGTGTGCGTGTGCTGTGGACGTTCCGTACGACTCCAACAAAGGCCCAAACGGCCGACAATTTTGGTTACATGTGCCCTGGAAATAGCAGTGGCGACAAGAAAAAGCATGCACATTTCTCAAAGAGAGAAGCGAGTTGTACTAGTGGAGAATGACCGAGTAACGAGTTCCAGTCCATGTTCGAGCTGGCAGCCCATTTCTTTTAGATGCCAATCGCATCATTTTTCCCAGTTCTTTGAATAATAAAAATGGACAGACCACATTCCACCTTAATGGAATTGAACAGAACCCGAGATCCCGCATCTACGTAAAAGCACGTATCTGGATGGCCCTTTCCACTTTCCATGGCCCATAGCACCAGGATATGAATATAGGTTTATTAGAAACATGAATACCGGAGGTTCAAAAGACAAAAGACAATAAACCATACAATAGGCACCATACACGAAACGCAGCCCGTATCCGTACACGGCAGACGACAGATGGCAGAATGGCCTTATGCTCATCTATATCTGACATCCTTCTTCGGATATGGTGCGCTAGTTTAAAGGCGCCACGACAAAAGAACTCTAAAATACATGAAACGGGCTTGGAAGTACAAGGCGGCCCTAAAACGTAAAACATGGATTATGAGCTTCAAGCTTCAAGAACTGCTCACGGCAATCAATTGGAGCGGGTTAAAGTTTCTGAAGCACCCACATGTGGAACAAGCCACCGTCCGTGTCGAGGCCATCAGCGCGGCCAGAGGGGAGCGACGCGTGGCGCACGGCAAGTTTGGCATAGTCCAGCAGCTGTGGAGTCAAGAAAGACCCCGTGAAGCCGGTGATCACAATGTAGCCGTTGGTCTTCAAGCTCGCCACCATAGCCAGCAAAGTGGGCTCGGCCATGCTCGGTGACCCCACCTGCCCGCACAGCACAGACCCCGAGGCCAGCCACAAGTCTACATGGGGCAGATTGGCCATGGTTGCTTGCCCTTCGGAAGAACCGGCGTCGAACGGAACGAGTGCCATGGCTTCACAACTTACAGGGCAGGTTAATTGGCGCTCTTTTGCCACGGCTAAGAGAGCTTTGTTTCGCTCCAAGAGAGTGTAGCTGTGGATGGGTAAATTGTCTTTTAGACTCGTAGACGCGTCCTCACTACTGGATGATTGGTTGGGAGAAAGAAGCCGAGCCGCCAATGAACCGTCGCCACCGCACAGCTCCGCTACTGCCCATGCCCCGTCTTCCTCGAGTTCACTGTCTAACTCGGGAGCTGTTTCCGCAGCAGCAGCAGCAGCAAGGGCCTCATCGCCTACAAGAGTATTGACACGCCCGCTCACTTTATTTGCTCTCAATTGAATGAGAGCATTGACGCGCTGCACGATCAAGCCGTCGATCGTGGCGCGGTAAGCGCTGTACGGATCCACGTCGTGGCTAGCCGGTTTGCCAATCGAATCTTCTGAGGGTTTGAGGGTTTTTGCTCCATTGCTGTCGTCGCATTCGTCAGCGTCACCATCGTCATTATTTTTGGTTGCTTTTTTGTTCTTCTTCCCACCCGCCGACGATGCAGCAGCAGCTGCGCTCTTGTTGCTTTTGCCTTTGCTTTGACTTGAAGCTGCACTGGCTTGCTTTGGGTACTTTTTGTGCCACCACTTGTCGGGTTTCACGGTGGTGTCGGCCGGGGTTCGAAACAAATGCACGCTTCCGTCGTCAACTCGGCTCAAAGTAGCAGCGCACGTGTCCAGCAGCTCCCGCACCCGCGCATCGCCTTTGCAACCGAGCACGAGCGCTGTTCTCAATGAGGGTGGTGAATTCGACGTGGGCTCGTCGTCTTCGCCGCTGTTGTCGTCATGGTCACTGCCATCGTCGCTGTGGTCCGGGCTGTCGCTATTCTTAGTTTGATTGTCAGCTGCTGCATCAGTCTGTTGGCTAGCTTTCTGGTTGGTGGACGCAAGCGCTGTTTTGAACGCGTCGCCAGCAAAGAGAGCTGCGTCGTGGACGCTGGCAAACTCAGCAAACCCTCCTCGAAACACAGCGCGCGCTCGCTCCAGCGCTGCACCGAGCGAAGCACCTGTGTTGGTTGTGGTGGTGTTGCTTGCACCAGTAGCGTTTGCATTCGTACCAGCAGCATTAATTTCAGAAGCTGAAACCAGCCTTAAGTCTAGTGCTACAAAAGCTTTGCTATCGGGCCCACCACCGCTCGTGCGCACTTGCAGGCTATCCACCCAGAAAGGCTCAACCTCCTCAGAGGTAGAACCGCTCGTAATTCTACGGTTTGAGGGTAACAATGAGGTTCGGCACTTGGGCAAGTACAGGAGCCGCTCGTTGCCGAAGAAAAAGTCAGTGTCATTCATTTTCAGCTCCGGCGTCCAATCTAAGCTCAACAAGTTTGTCTCGTCGGATACTTCTTCTTTGGCGGTCAGCGAAATGGCAGCCCATTCTGCAGCCAGCACGCACTTAATGAACCTAAAACAATCGGAGGGAACTATTAGCCTAAGCTGTTCATAAAGCACTAATTGTACAGTAATTAAAGTAAGGGCTCAGGGAACATCTAGAGATGGCTCTCATAGTTTATAAAGTAGACAGAGAAGACTAGCAAAGGTCTGGCTCAACATACTTATCATTATAGACATGCATTCATTTAAATGTAATACACAACCTTTCTGATGCTTCCTTGCGTGTTAAATAAGTGGGAACTTTCTCGTCATCGTCTTCATCTTCGTAGTCACTGTCTGTGTGGTACCTTTCATCATCAAGGTGCGCTCGTGATCCTACCCAAGCATCGTCATTGGCTGGCATTGCAGTCTCTCCAACTTACCTTAGGAAATTCAAATGATAATGATAGCGAAGGCGCTATCGAGGCTTCGTGTATAGCTGTGGCTAACTTCTTTTCAAGCTAAGGCATGTAATACGAAGCTATGAAGCTTTGAAGAGAGATGATAAAATCAGCGAAATCAGCGACATGAGAGTTGCTCGAATATAGTACTCGTTTGAGGCTCTTCATCTTCATTCTTTCTTTCTGAGACAGGCCCCGAAGGGTACAAGTAGAGGTGCTCTCTTTTTCCTGTTTCTGCCCTGTATTTCGTGTTTGTGATTCGCATGATTACGGCAGTAGCAGTGAAAGAGGTTTCCTCTTGACTCACGTCTTTCGCCGCCTAAATACGAAATAAGGATTACAAGGTATCAGTCCCTGTTGATTGTTGACTATCCCATTCAAGATATTCTGCCGCTATAATCACGACAAGCTACAAGGCATGCAGCCGCTAAGGACTTCACTTGACGATATGTTCCTTCCAATCCGCGTCGAAACTGATGTCAGCGGGCCGGAGACGGTCCACTGCTGGGCCCTCTAAGAAAGCTTTTGGTGGTGTGTCTCGGATGATTCGCTTTTCAATGAGCTCCGACAGTGCGTACACCTCGCGCCAATTTTCAGTCATTACCTGGTTGTTGAAATGCCGAAAGCAGAGAAGTCGTGAAGAGTCGATTTTTAAAAAGGGCAAAGACCGTCATTCGGCATTGACAAAACGAGGAGGATAGAAATAAAGAAAAGGAATGGTGTTGAGGGAGTATATATAAATATTCATGTGACATCGTGGTTGGGCGTTTACCTTGTCCAGCTGCTTGAGGTCTCGGCCAGCAGGCTGAAGCTTGCGCGCCAGGCTCAAGGCCGCCATTGCTTCTGCCCGATCTTCGCCCAGGCACTGGCCTAATGTGGCAACAACGCCGTCTTTCTTCACCTTCAATGATGGTTGTCCATCGCCAAATTCACCGAAAGAATAGGGAAGAGTTAAAAAAAGTCTCAATAAGAAAAAAAGAGTCTTGATGTGCCCAGCGTCGTCCAAAATTAAAGACAGCATTGCTTCACTCCCAATTCTTTCATTCCAATCCCGCGCAACTTTTTGTTTCTCTCTCTCTCCTCCTCCCATAAGTTTGCTTCATTACCTTTTTGAGGCGGTCGCGCGCCAACTTCATTTGCAAAATCCGGCTGTCGCCTTCGGCAAACTTGCAGCACAGCAGCATGTCCATCAGCTCGAAGCCAGTGCCGTGCATCAGCGCATAGCTCCCGACCTGTTCCGAAGAAGAGATTGTGCCACATTATTGGATAATTCAATCCCATGATGTACTTAGATTTTCTTTTACTGTTCTTTCTATGTATTCACAGTACCATAAATCTCATCAAATCCCCCCTCAGTTGTGAAACCCTTCCTCCTTTATCGTCCTATAGTATCCCACATGTACCTCAAGGCGCAGCGCGTGAGCTCGCTCGATCGCCACGGCAATGGAGCGGATTTTCGCCACGCTGATCTTGTCCACGAGTTCCGGTGATGGAATGGTTCCTGGCGAATAGGACGTATCACAAATACACAATTAACCATGAGTTTGTTCGTGCAGATTTTCAATCGATCCTTCTCTTTTGTGCGCTTTTATTCAGATTGTTTAGACAAGTTCTGTAATGCTTTGTTTCTTATCTAAATTTTATTGCAGGTACAATTTGCTCCTCCTCTACCAGCGCGCAAGCACTCGGCGAGTTCTTCTTCGACCGCAGCCACGAACCCCAACATCTTGCCAAGCTCAGCGTGCGATTTGGCAAACACGTCCGCGAGTTGGGGCAGTGACGCCAACGGCACTTCTCCAGCCAGTCCATTGCATACCTGAATCGCGTATAATTGCATGCATGTATAATAATTTACGAATAACGATTCTTAACGAAGAACCATATAGACTTTCGGAGCAATGAAAACGGTTTGCATCTGAATATCCAACGCCTCGCTTCAAAACACATTCAATGACATGAAGTTTAAAATGGCTTACCTTTCGTTTCGCGTATTCTTCGGTGCGCTGGTGAAGCACTTGGCAGCTCAATAACGCGGCTTCCGCAATGCATTGCCGCCCTGTCAGCAAGCGCTGGCCAATGACCTAAGAGGAAGTGAGTAAGTGTGGGCAGACAAAACACGGGCATGCAGGGATCTAGGAAAGGAATTTTTGCTTAGTATACAAGTATTGCATTTAAATGCTGCCTTCGCTGCCGTTACAAACCACAAGAAATGAATGTTTACACCAACAGTAAGCATGCTCACCTCAATGCGCATTTTTTCGTCGCCTTTTTGCACGTAGGCACCAGTGGTTGCATCCACCTCGCAAAATTTGTTGAGGAGAGCATCCCTCGGTAATTTCACTTGATCAAACCACACACGCGCGTTGTCGAGATCGTTTGCTACTGTCTTGATTCCCATGTCCTGTGGCCGTCGAAAAAAAATACCGAAAGAGTGTGTGCGAGAGGTAGAGAGATTTTTCAACAATGCATGCCTTCACGCTTAAATCAATTACTTCAAAATGTGTATGAATTTAATCTATCTTAAGAGTAAAACAAAACAATAAGAAGAATATATGCACCGCATGAACGAAATACGAAATCCATCTTTTTTTTTCTTTAACAAACCTCCACACGAATGCCCTCAAGGAGATGGCCTTGGTCGTCCCGCAACCGCACGAAGAACGGATGTGGGCCGTGTTTCTTGCCGTCAACTTCAAGGTCAGCAATCACAACGCCAAGCTCAGCCGTGAAACCCTACATTGCCGACAACAATCCCATTATGAGTCACATAAAACGGAAGCACACAAGTAATGCAAAAAAGGGCATAGAAGCGTGAGCAATAAAAAAAATTATGTAAGGAATCAGCTAGCCACGTGGGCATTCGAATTACACTTGTGTAACGCATAGGAGCGCTTCAGATTTAGCCTGACCTGTGAGATCCAATTTTTAGCTGCCTTGTCCGAAGGCGTATGGAGTACAAACTCCTGGGTAGCTTTGTTGTACCTAGTCGATTTGAACCCATAGTAAGAGTGATCAAATAAAAGAACAAGTAATTATTCAAGAATGATGATAAACTAACTAACTAACTATGTGTAAAAGGTAGAGAAAGATACAGTAAGTACGTCGCAGGGGCAGCCAACAAAATTTGTTATGACAATACAGAGATACGAAATGACAAAAATCTTCAATGATCAAAGAAATTAAAGCAAGGTCAAAAAGGAAGCAGGAAGGCGCATCGGGGGCGTGGCCTCATACTTGGCAGTCGTCTCTACGATGAGCCCGCTCAGCACGCCCGCCTGCTGTTCGGTGAGCAAAAAGCACCCTAGCTGGCCCTTTTCCTGAATGCCTTGCAGCATGCGGAGCTGCTCAGGGCCTGCAAGCCCCACAATCGAACCCGCAAACAAGTTGAACTGCACGGTGAACCGAATCCCGAAACCCCCGAGGCCGATGGTGCTGAGAAGGCGGTGCGCGAGGAAGAACTTCTCGGGCTGCTCTGACATGTCGGTGAACTGAAGAAGGCCAGACTGCACGAGTTGCCTCAAGGCCTGCCAAAAAATGATGAATTAATGATCCTATTTCATCCAAGTATATTATCTGCACAGAGTTGATGCGAGCTAGTTTGTCAAACAACGAAAGAACATTCTGGGACCTACTAGGGCTCACCTGAGAAGAAGTGTACGGATCCGTAGCATGCGGAACAGTGTCGACTGCCTTCAGGAGCTTGCTCGTGAAGTTTTCGTGGTCGAACACTTGAGATAAGCTCCGAGTCCATTGAAGCCGTGGGCCTGATGTCAACGATACTGCCGCTCTTCTGAGAGTACGCGCCATGACCCTTGATGTCAACCTTCTGAAGAACGTTGTTGTGGTTTGTTGTTGCTGTTGATCTTTCGGAAAATTTTGTTGACACGGTTGAAACGCCCCCACGGGGAGCTGCTATTTTCTTTGCGCTTTGGGTAAATCGCTTTTGCTTTTGAGACAGGCCCCGAAGGGCCGGAATTAGAAGGCTAACGGGTAGAGAAGAAAAGCAAAGCAGCGCAAACTGCACCTAGGAAGCTAAACAAGCGCACATGCTTTCGGTATATCGTATGCGTAACGCGCAGCGAAGAGAACATTAAGACGCCAACTGCGACTGGGTTGCTACCTCTCTTCTCTTCTTCGGCTTTTAACTCGTCTTTTTCATACGACTGTAGCAATCTGGACCAATCAAGGGGGATCAGCTCTATGACTTTATAATCACCTATGGATGTAACCTCCCTTTCCAAATCCCCATTGACTTGGACGAACAAAGCACTCAAAACAAACCAAAATATTTAAACTATAGACAAAGACACTCACGGCCATTCGGCCGCTGAAAATTCGTGTTTAAACGTTTAGCCCCGTAGATATGGCGCTCTAAAGAACTTTCTCTGTTCCTTGTTTAAGCCCTCGTCGGTATTCAAGCTGAGGAGGCCGGATCCGGTGCGGGCATTGCAGGCAAAGAAATTGTTCGAAATGTCAACCGCGCCAAACTTTGTAGTTGGGGAGTTTGAATCGAAAGAAGCAAATGTCGCCGTCCTGAATCAGGTAACGGTTGCCCTGCTGCGTCAACTTGCCTTCTCGCTTGACTTCTCCTTCTGAGCCAAGTTCATAAAGGTCCAAAAAGGACTCAACCTGAATATAAACAGGAGATGTCACCCGGAATGGCGATAATTACGACTAGGAAATAAAAAAATGGATCAGTAATGGCAATTCTAAATCCTGTAGAGGACGGTAGAGACGACAGAAGTTTAACAGTAAAAAAAGCGCACTTCAACGGACAAGAAGCCTTCTTCGAACGCGAGGTTTATGGCACCAGCCGCAGTGGGCGCTCGCCCGCCGCGCACCACGGTCCATGCCCGCACCTAATATAATGAAAAATACGCGTGATACTATACGTAGTACACGCATGACATAAGTGCAATAATCGTGTACGAGACACATATACCCATACGAGTCACCATCTTTTGGAACTAGTAAAGAACAGAGAGTTTCAACTCTGCATCGAAGGTTTCACTTTACTTGCGCGTACGAGCGCGCGCGTGCTCTAGCTACAGTAGTCATGTATACCTCTTCGGGCCCACAGGTGAAGAAGTGCAACAAGTCTAAGCTCCAGAAGCAGTGCCGCAAGATGGAGCTTCTTGACGACACGTGGGTGGGGTTGGCGGCTAAATAAGCGGTCACGGCAGCATCCCCGTCTGGCATTCCCGCAAAGAAGCAGGCAAAGGCACAAAAGAAGAACGAGTGTGCAGCCGAACACCCGAGCACAGACAATTCGTGAACATAGCTCGAACTAAAGTAGTTGCGTGTAAAAAGTGCAGGCAGTCGATATATTTACTGTGGTTGTGAACAAACGCACAAATAGCTGTTACTTTAAATCTTAAAGCAATCTCAGTATCAGTATCAATCAATCTTGCAACATGGCCATGTAAAACACATGAAATTCATTATTAAAAGAAGAAGACAAAGACCTTGGGTGTGAAGATCGCGCAGCCGCTGTTCGAAGCTCCCGCTGTAGGGCACCACTAAAGGACCTCCGTACCAGTCTATGCCACGCGCACGCACTCGCCCCACAATGCTGCCCGGGCCTGCGTGCACGTCGGGTGACCTCAAGTAATCGCGCGCTTCCAGGTTGACTACTACAATAACCTATTGGCACCACAGCAGAGATGCTTTCGATTCAATTGAATGCAAGATGAAGGAGGAAACAAAACAAGAATTGGCTTCTTCCAATACAACTTGAAGAAAACGCACGGGCACGGAAAAAGTAGAAGCCAAAGCGAATGTTGTAGAGCACAAGCAGCCGTAGGATTGTTTCAGAATGTCCGTTCCGTTGAACTTACTTCTTTGGCCGTGAGCAGGCGGCATTTCTGAATCATGTGAATTTCTTGGTCAAGCCAGTCTTCTTTGTCGCGAAGTGGCTTCTTTTCGGTCTCTAAATATTCGTGCACCTGCACAGAAGAAGAAGAAGAAGAAGAAGATGATGATGATGATGATGATGCCGATGAAGATGAAGAAAAGCCAAACGGAGCTTGGTACAAAAGAAGGTGCTGCCTTTTAATTACCGTTACTGTTTCGTTTTCTGGCTACATGTTATCAAAAGAATCTAATCTAGTATGATTGAGTACTGAGGTTCGAATGAGGCGAAAAGAGAGGGAGGCGGACAACCATACTTCTATGATTCCTGTGATATATGCAAGTTTGCCACTCTACCTTTTGCATTGCTGCACAGTCCGCCGCCAGTGCGGTTCCGCCTTGCTTTTTCTCGACTTGGGTCTCCAGTGGGCGATATTCCCGCGCCGCCGTTTGCTGGTCGATGCGAAGCAATTCCGCCATCAATGTGTCAACGTCTCTCAAGGGGTTCACTGTATTCCCTTCTACTTGCGTCACGTCTTCACCGCCAAATGCTCGAACCACCAACTATTCATTGTTCAAATAACACAAACAAAAAGCGTCGAATGAAGCAAGAATGATAACGCCCGACACGTGAGGAGGAAGGAACCTTTGAAAGTCGAGTACTCTTAAGACACCATGAAAATATGTTTTAGGCATTGGTCAGGGTAAGTTTGTGATTACTAGAAGTGCACACTTCAAAAACTACTTACCAGCAGAACGTCAGCCCCGCCTGCGTGTTGCCGCACCTCATCGCATCTGCTCATCGAATGTCAACAAAAGATCAAAGAGAGCGAGCAAAATACATTATTGTATCCTAGCCAGCCCTGTATTGAGATGTGCATTGCGCCATGAATTTCTCTTTTTGCCTCAATATGTACGTAGCCATATAAGGTAGCTAGCGCCACCATCACACACACCACCTACTGACCCTACGCCACGGTTGTCCGCCGAGCCTGCTACCAGCGCTGGCGTGTCCACAACGCGGACGCGGCAAGGCACGGCGTCGTCCGGCTCAAAGTGCTCGCACAGCCAAGCAAACCGCGGGTCCTCGACTCGAGCCACTCCAGTTTGAGCTTCGCGCGTGCTGAACGCTGCGTCGTCTACGGGCGCGCTGAGGCCAGTAAGCGAGTTGAAGAGGCCAGTCTTGCCGCTGTTCGGTAGGCCGAGAATGGCAACACGAAGGTCGCTGCGATGCCGCCGCAGTACTTGCGATCGTTGCGGTAAGGTTGGCCGCGCTGACCATTCATCGAACGCACTGGGCTCTAATGCAGCCATTGTACTGCGTCTGAGCTCCCAAGGCTAGCTACTTACACATGAAGGTGCTTTCAATGACCACTAGCAATGAGGCTTTATCAAAGAATTGCTTCAAACACGAGTGACTTCTAAGGCAATATTCTTTGCTCAGAATCCTACGTTAGCAACGAGCTAACCGACGAGCCATTTTTAGACGGGCTCCTGCTGGGCGTATCATGCTGTGTACAGTAGGAGTACTTACAGGGGGGAAATCATAATTCGTCCGAGTGATTCATTTCAGTCTTCAGTACTTCATACTTAGACTTCAGTACTGTGCACTGTATGCTAGTAATCCTATTCCAATATCCGAAACAACTACGTAAATCGTTTAACATCCGGGCTATATGCTGGTGAATTTTGGATTATTCAGTTCCAGGTGTAGACAGTGTAGTTATCATTATCGAAGAAGTTTCCTTTCGTCTATTTTCCTCCTCCATCCGCGGTGAGGCTCGCGAGGTAGCCTTCGAAATCCTCCAACATTGCATCGTCCATATCATCGCCACCGCCGCCACTGCTTCCACTGGGCTTTTCGAGTGAAGCAGCAGCAGATCCAGAAGAAGACGACGACGATGATGACGAAGAGGAGGAAGCTTGAGAAGGCGCGCCCGATGCATTCGAGCCCACTTCTCCACCCATGTCCAGCTCGAAGCCGAGCTCAGCTTCAAGCTCAGCGAGTGCGGACAAGTCGTCTCCGCCGCTGTTGCTGCTTCCTGCTGCAGCTCCTGAAGTTGCAGCGGCTTCCGCTGTAGGCGCCGCTGCTTTCACTGCTGCTTCTTCAGTAGTTGGCGATGCAGCCAGAGGTGGAGATGGAGACGCCTCCGATGACGAGGTCGGGACGGCCTCAGTCGCTGCTGCCACCGCTGCGGCTGCTGCTGCTGCTGCTGCTGGCGGCGGTATCTCGGCAGCAGGTGGTGATGTTGGCGGTGGTGTTGGCGGCGGCACTGCCGACTCGTGGTGGTCCAGATCAATGGCAGCCAGGGCGTCCATGAGGTTTTGCGCTTCTGCGCCCCCGCCACCACCGCTGCTGCTGCTGCTGTTGTTAGGCGACAAGGGAGCCCCAATGGTTGCAGCAGCAGCAGCAGCCAACGCAGGAGAAGGAGCATTCGTCGAGTTGGCCTGGCTTAATCCCGTGCTGAGGCCGTGGATGAAGTCAAGCGCGTCGGCTTCGGCATCTCCGCTGCTCGCACCACCACTGGCAGTAGTACTGTCGCCAGCGCGGCGGTAGCCCACGCCTGCGCCGCCGGGCAAATCAAACTCCAACTGCATGTTGATATAGTACACGTTGAGTTTGGAGAAAACAAGCATAAGGTCACAAACAGACACACTCGATTCAGAATACAGACACTGTGAAGCGCGCTTTCAAAATCAAGCAGCACCACAAAAGCCACCCAATCTCGCTGGTTAAACAATTTGCCACCATCCTCTCACTCGAGATGCTTGGTTCGCTTGCTTGCAATCACATTGCTTCTGTTGATATTTCTATGAAGCAATCATTGCCTTTGCACACTCACACACTCACCAGAGGCCCTGCGTTTTCGTCGTCAGCATCTTCGTCGTCCTCGAAGCTGAACTGGCCCAATGATGAAGACGACGACGATGAGGGAACCCCTCCAGTACTTCCGGCCGTGGTGCTGTTTTCAACGCTACTTCCTCCTGCCGCTGCCTCTTCTTTGGCTTTACGCCTCGCCGCAGCTCGCTCCTTGCGCTTGCTGATTTCGTCCCAGAAGCGGCCTTAGCGTGTGCAACGCACATTCAGCACGGCAAAGCAACAAGAAGAAGGAGAAAAAAACACGATCATCATAAATTTTGTTTGCAAAGTGCATTTAAGAAGAGGTTTATAAGTAGACAAATACACAGCATTAGCTCGAAAAACGAGCATCACGCCCCCATGTGTGCCTTAGGTACTCTTCTCGTTATGAATTACCGTCCCGGTGAAGCATGGCATCATAGGCCGTAGAAGCGCCAGGGTCAACGACAATGCCCCGCTCGCGCCGCAGTAAGGCGCTGTTCATTGCCCCCGTGCCGTTGTCATTGTCTGCCTCGTTTCCTTTTCCTTCATTCGCGCTCCCCGTTGGAGCATCGGGAGTAGCGTCGCCATTTGCACTACTGGAGCTTGGCGGGGACGAAGAGTCAGCAGTAGCACTGGCTGCAGAGGCATCATCCGCCGAGGAAGAAAAAGATGAAGGAACGGTTTGGCTAGAGCCCTCGTCACTGGGATTGGTCTCAGTGGCCGCATCAGTGGTGTCGTCTCCAGTAGTCGATGACACACTTGGGTTGGTCACAGGCGCGAAGATCAAGTCGATGAAAAAGTCGTCTTCAAACCTAGTAAGTAACCAACCCGCCCACACGTATGAAAGAGATGTCAGACATAACGACAAAAACAAAGAATTCAACATTGGAGAAACAGGGGCGAACAAAAAAAGTGTCGAAGGTGAAAGAGCAAGGCGCACTCTGCGAAGTGCTCCTCAAAAACTCCAAAGTACCGGTCATCGGTGCAGGCGCCGTCCAATTGAGCCTTGCTGAGGCGCAAGACGCCGCAGGGAACATAGCCCGTGTGAAAGGCGGCGCGAAACATCGAGACCCGGGCGCCTTTGGAGGACACGTGGCGGCAGCGCACCAGAACGTCGCCCTTTTTTTTGTAAATTGAGAAGAAGGTGTGACAGTGGGTGGGAAATGAATGGGTAAATTTGGGGAGTGGGATGATGGGTAAACGGGTGTGTTATTTAGGTAAAGGAGGTGGTAGATGGACAAAGCTTCAAATAATAGAGCCAATCGCACACACCAAAGCACGCAGAAATGGATAGTGGTACGCATGCAAGCGCGGGCGCGCAGGCATTCCCACAAATGAAGCTTGAACAATTGTTTTCATTCTTCCTTCAATTACATCTTTAAGACATGTCATCAGACCAGTGTACCTGCAAAATCGTGTCCACGGCGAAAGCCACCGACAAATCCGAGGGGTAAGCCCACGCGGGGCCGTCGGCACTGTCGGCGCTGCCGTCGGCATTGTCGGCATCGGTGTTTTCGGTGGTGTGGGTGGCGGAGGAGGTGCTTCCCGACTGCCAAGCGGCGGTAAACACCAAGTGGCCCCCTTTGAACAGTTGCAAGTACGGGCAGCAGCCGAGCCCACGCACGTCGCCTGGAGCATCGAAGGCGCCAGCAGCGTCGAGTTGGGACTTCGGCAACGACGGGTCCCGCACCGCGCCCTTTGGGGGTACATAGAATAGAATAGAACAGAACAGCCCACTATAAGCGCGGAGACACGCTAGGAAGGTATATCAAGCAATTCACAGACAAGGAATGTGATGGAGAACACGCTGGCAGCTGCCCAAGCATCAATTTCTTTTCTTCATTCTCCGCACACTCCAATAACATCAGCACTCCAAGCATCCACGCTATACCTGCAGCGTGCCGAATTTGGGAATGCCATTCATGATCACGCGGCGCAAGAGGAGCGGGTCGGACCGTGGTTTTACGCTTTCAATCATGTTGCTGAAGTACTGCAAGTACCTGTTTAAGTGTGAAGGGTATTTTGGAGCATACTCTCATGTCAAGCAGATCAAGCACATTAAATCGAAAAATAAAAAGCATTACAAAAGCGATAAAACACATTTAGCCGTGTGTTGCCCAGAAAAGACGTGGATTGATTTGGTAGAGGGTGGGCAATGGCGCAAGGAAAGGACTATACGAGGAAAAAAAAAAGGGAAAAAGACTGAAGTCTCGAGTGTTTTCGCCCCCACCGTCTTTGGCTGGGAATGGTGAGGCGGTCCACTTGGTCCCCTCGCTGCCTCGCCACCAAGTGAAGGGCTTCCAGCACGCTGCTGCACTCGCCACACCATGTCAAGTAGCACGCCAGCACCTGATTGAGGATTGGAAGAATAAAACAAAACAACGAACACACGTCCAAGAGTCACGCGAAGCGTGCAGATAAAGACACGACGAATATTCATGGTTACGCGGCGAGTGAGTGCACACGCACACGTGCGATTGTACTGCCATGTAACATTAGCACACCAACCAGTTCGTAATGCTCACGCTGCGAGTGAGTGAATTCACAGGCATTTGCAACAAACAAGCACACGAAGCACATGTAGCAAGGATATATGGTGTGGGGTATACCGTGGCGGTGCGGCCTTTTCCGGTGAGGCAGTGCACCGCGGCCACATTCGAAGCATCCGCGTCAAGCCAAGCGTCGAGCGAGGTGCACATTTTGAACAAGAGCCCCAAAGGTGGCGCCGGGTGACCGGGAAACCGAAACTCGAGCACCTGTGGGTTGGCGTTTGTAGGCATTGATGGTTGGTTTCAGTGCTTGATTTGGAGTTGTTGGTTTGTGTAAAGCCATAAATTTTTTTTTTTTAAAGACCAACATCAAGCTTCATAGGATTGCACTCAGACAGCAGACAGCACATGATTTAAGTCCATGATACGCATCTCTCGATGTTATGCTTTCATGGTCATGACAGGCAGCCAAAGACAACTACACTACTACAAGTCACAGAAGCCAAAGCACACCTGGTCTTGAAACTTGGCGTAATCGTAGGTTTCTTCCGACAGATTCCACACCATGAAGCGCCCCTTGTGCCGGTGCTGCAGGAGGTTGGCTACCACGTCCACGTTGTTGCCGGGCTTGGTCTGAGATGGAGCCCCCACGCGCCGAGGCCGCGAGGCTCCACTCACTCCAACGGCTTCTTTGGCCTTTAAATTAGGGAGAGGAAGAAAAATAGAAGCAGATATTACGAAAAGAAAAAACTTCTTAAGTCCCAATAAACCTGGGGATGTGTGTCAATATACTAGCTAGCTACATTTAAAAAAAACGATCGATGACAACGTCCGAGAGAGAGAGAGAGAGATTTTGGAGAAACAGAGAGCGAATGGGGTGGGTGAAAGAGTAAATAACACCTTGTCGATGAGTTCTTGGCGTCGGTCGTAGGGCATGCCCATGGCAATAATGCGTGAGTTGACGTAGGTCAAGTCCAATGCTCCCACGGCGCGCTCCCACGCTGGCTCCCCTGGCATGGGCGCGCGGCCTAGCATGGCGTTGATACCGTGCTCTTCCATACTCTGACAACCGAGACGAAGAACGGCAAAAGCAGCAATTACAAGAAAAAGACGGGGAAAGGGCTATGAGTGGGTGTGGTATATGAGTATATGAGGCTGTCGTAGACTAATGAAGCATGCCAAGGATACAATGCAAGATGTGGGTGAGGAGGTTGAAATGCGAGGGACCGAAAACACTTCCAAAATAATCAAATGTAATGGTAAATACCAAAGCATGCTATCAACCCGCCCAGCCTTTGCCCCAGCTGCATGCCTTCTCATTCACCTCATCCGTGAGGTACGTTTCCTTGAGGACTTCGGCCTGTGAAGCCAGGTGACTTGCTTGCGCCTCCGCCTGAACCCTGAGCGTCTCTGCATGCGCCTCAGCCCGCACCCTTAACTCTTCTGCCTCTTTCGCGAGCGCTTCGCCATACTATATCGTAGGTCAGCAAACAAATGAAATTATGAGATTGATAATGATAACTGCCTGGGAAGCGGCGTCACAGAACTCAAATCTTTCCTTTTGAATGAGCAATCAATATGTATCCCAGCAACCTCTGTCGTATTTCCGGGCTAGACATTCTTACCCCTTTCGCCTGTTCCTGTAAATCAGCCCACCACGACATTGGCTAAGTCTCCCTAGAGAGGCTAACAATGGAGCCGTCGTAGCCAGAGCTACCAGCTACTGTTTTTTTTTAGCCCTCGACGAGACACGACGACCGACGACACGACAGAAGCTGCTGAACTATATTTCAAGCACACCACATTAGAGCGAAGGTCTGACCAAAGCTGACTAGCTGACCTGCAAAAGCTTCGCGCAGCTCAGCCTCGTAATAACATTAGGCCCTTTTGTGATCTCGTGTGTTGGTGCGAGGCTAGCAAGCCTGGAAACATCCTCCCGCCGTGAATACAACCTGTAGCTATCGCGATGGTCGCCAAAACTAGAGTAAGTTCATAGCCTCGTCTTCAGTGGGGATTCTAAATCATGCAAGAGCAAAATGAATAACAATTCGTGTGGCATGCTCACTTTGATGGAATTTAATCCACCTAACAAGTTTTACCTTTCTGTCGATATAGTTTGGGCCCTCGGAGCAGAAACTAGCCGCTTATGCAGCGCCCTTCGTGCTCTTGGCGTTGCTCCTTGTCATGGTTCTTGTACGTTTGCTATGCAGCTTGACGCTACAAATAGCACTTATCTGTTTTGATTATTTCCATTTTACCTAGCGTCGTAAACCCAGTCACTAAACCTTACACCATCGTACTTGTATTTCACAGGTGAATGTTAAACACTCGATGTTATGCCAGCAGGGTGGCGAGTCAGCTGCCGAAGCTATGTTGAATCGGCAGGTGAGCTGCTAAGTGCTCGAAATAACAGAGGCCAACCTTGAATGCAGCTTTTCATCCCAATGGAGGGTTTACTCATCTGTTCCTGAAACTATTACGATACGTGACATGAGAGTCTCACCTTTTGTTTTGGAATTATTGGACGCCTCAATGTTGTTCGTAGGCTTTGGAGAAGCGTTTGTTAACACTCGAGCAGGAGACCTTACAAAATAACTTGCTCTTTGAAAAGTTCATTCGACGACTGGACGAGAAATTCGAAATCACGAAAAACGCCGACCTCACTGCTATCAAGGTTCGATTTACTTTCTGGCACATTCTTGCAGCACAATTGCTTTGTTTGGGCCATCTCCCTATTCTCAGATATACCTTGAGTGCCGATAATTTGTGAGCGATCTCGTTCTTACACACTTCTTCACTCCGACCCTACTTCCCTTCTGCCATCAGAATGAAGCGCACTACGCGGCGCAGTCCGTGTCCGCTAAGCTTGCCGAAGAGAATGCACCGCCCATGCCCTCCTTTTCGGACTTGTACAGCGATCCAACGGCTCTCAACGACGCTGTAGACGGGGCTATGGCGGGCCTCGATGATCAAGTATGCAATTGAGCTAGAATATCAGCCATGACCTTATACGCCTATTTCATCTCTGCATATAATCCCAAAGGAACACGCACGATTTCTGTATACTACAAATTTATTGCCTTCTTTCTTGTATCCTCTAATGTCACGACTTCACCCTCTTCCGTATTTCTGCTCCCGCTATAACCCAATCATGATTCATCGAAAAAAATCACGCAGTTCGGTTACGGCGAGAAAGACCGCGCAGGAGACGACAAGTACGGCGGCGGCAACTTCGGCGCAGGCGGCAGCGGCAGTGGCGAAGGCGCAATGTCGATGGCCGACGACAAGTACAAAGACGACTACGAAGGCGTGACCGGCGCGGGGGGCAACCGCAACCGAGCCGGCGACGACTTTGGCGGCGGGGGCGGCGGGGAAAGTGGGAGCTTGGGCCGGGGCAACGGTGGGGCTGGGGACGCTCTGGACGACTACAGGGAGCAAAGAAAGGAAGTGGTGGACGAGTCCATTGCGAAGCCCGCCTGCGACAGCTGGAAAGCCGATTATAACGTCCAGCCAGGCATTGGATGGGGTACCCTGCCGTACGAACTCCAGGAGAAATGGAAAGTCTACGACTGCGACAAGTACGAATACACTTGGTGAGGTGGGTTTAAAAGTCGTTGGCCAGTGGAGCCACTGCTACTGCTTTAGCATCTATGGCAACAACTGCTGCTTTTGCTGGGAGAAGAGGCTCATTTGGTATCGAGACACAGTGGCGCGCCGTGCTGCATGAATAAGAAGATCACGATCAGAGGCCTACATCCATGGCACCCCAGCCCCATGCGATTTGTAATAAGCCGCGTGTAAGAAGTTATATCCTTTAGAATTTCCTATCTGCTATGCCATTTACAATTTCCTATTTGCTATGCCAAAATCCGGCCACAGGTAATATCTTGCCTACCACACACACGGTCGCCTGCTCTTTTTGATAGCTCGTAATTGGTAGCCTATAGCCCGATTTGACACAGGCCCCTAGTCTAGTCTAGTCTAGTTAATACTCCCCAAAAACAAAGAAACTTCGTTGTAGTCCCCTCCTCTGCGGGCGGGAACTCTTCTTTTGAGCTGCACTCTCTGAGCATGGAGGAGCGTTCCACTTTGGACCGCTACCACCACTTCCATGGTCACTCGGGCATGTGCGCCTGATTAGCTTCTTAGTCTTAGGTCTAGTTTGCGCTGCTTTGCTTTTCTTCTCTACCTGTTAGTCTTCTAATTCCGGCCCTTCGGGGCCTGTCTCAAAAACAAAGAAAGGCAAGTACACAGCAGTCACAGAGGCACATACGGAATGCACTTGAGCTGCAAATGCGCTAGCAAATTCGCTCCAGAAGGCCAATTAAGGCTCCAACTGGCGCCTTTCCTCCGAACAAGTCGGCGGGACTGAGTGCTCGTTGGTGTGTCACGTCCCAGGTCCACGAGGCAATTCTCTGGGCTATTTTTGCCCCAGATGGGCATCGTCTCAACGTTTTTTTCAGGCGTCGGGCGCCAGCCGATCTCAGCATCGCCTGTCCTCTTTCTTGCTAACGAAGGATGGATCACGTGGCTGAAATGCTGTAGGCTGTGCGAACACGAATGAACACAGGCCTACGAACACCAGGAATAGCTTCTCCGCTCCAGAAGCGGTACTTAGCGAGGTCGAACAAAGATTCGATTGTGTTCAGGCTCAGACTCAC
>Ga0307930_1001256_pt1 | contig 20259 bp, 19 predicted proteins | sample OrgLakmetageno46_FD_203161 | JGI IMG/M metagenome (GOLD analysis project Ga0307930, IMG submission 203161) | Saline water microbial communities from Organic Lake, Antarctica - #46 | ecosystem: Environmental > Aquatic > Non-marine Saline and Alkaline > Saline | place: Antarctica: Organic Lake...
CTCATGCTGAAACTCCGCTCAGACGTCAAAGTTGCGAGGGCTGGAGGCACAGAAGACGATGAAGCAGCGTTCGCTTCTGGCGCTGCGTTGAGCACGAGGTTGCCGATGCTCACGTCAGCACGCGGGGCCGTGAAAAACACCGGCAAAAGGTCGTCATCTTTCGTCACACTCCCACTGGAGCTTGCCTTCACATCAGCGTCCCGGCAAGACTTGCAAGCTGCCAAATAAAGCCCCTCTCGACCGCCGGGCACGGTAGCCAACTTTTCAATAAGCCTCAGTAGCGCGAGCATGAGCTGAGGAGACGTCTTGGTGGCGTTGGCGCTTTCGTCTCCTTCCTTCTTCTTGTCACTGCTGGCTGCATCCAGTGCGCTTGCTTTCTTGGGTTGCCCCGCCCGTGTGTCGAGCACTAGTTGCCATGCCGCCACTGGTTGAGCTTTCGAGGCCTCTTTGGCCGCTTTCTCGATAGCAGCGGCGGAAGCACCCTCTCTGAGTGGCGGAGGTCGCGGCATCACCGCAGAGCGAAGGCCAGGCGTAAAACAGCCATATGCACCGGCCACCATTTTCAGAGCTAGACCTGCATGCCGAGCCACTCGAGGCGCCGTCGCAGGCACATGCGCCAAGTTGGTCAAGAGGTTGACCGCTTCTGCCCGGAGTACGCGAAATTCAACGGACAAATCTTCGCCGGCGTTGGGCTCGAACTCCCAGCTGAGGTCGGTAATGACGCACAAGCGATGGTCAACTTCGCTTCCGTCGCGGCGCCCGCACTCAAAAAGCATCTCCACCAACATCTCAACCAATTCATCGGAGCCTACTGCCGAGGCAACTTTATCGCCACCCATGCGTGTCAATTGGCCGAGCGCTTGTAGCGCATAGAGCACTTCTCCGAGCCCATCGACCTCTGTAATGTCGCTGTCATCGATCTCGTCTTCGTTTTCTCCGTTGTTGGAGTCGTCCTCATTAGGCTCTTCATCACCTTCCTCCTCGGTCGCCAATGCCAATCTCTGCGAAGTCAACGCCCCGCCACCGCCGCTGGTAGCCCCTCCCCCTTTCACGTTCAAGAGACCCACAGAGGCCGGGAGACCCCGCCCCGCCGCCGTCGCTGCTGCCGCCGCCTTGGCCGCTGTAGCCTCTTCGATCGCCGCTTGTTCTTGCCTCAGATCGTCAGCTTCTTCGATGGCGGTGAGCACATCTCGCCATTTCCCTACCGAGGCCGTCAGAGCAGGCACCGCCCCGGCACCTAGGGCCGCTGCGTTGCTCGATTCACTGGCTAAGGTCGCGACCAGACGGCACACGCGGCGCCTCCCGTTATCGAAGGTCTCCTCCAGAGCTTCTAGAATAGACTTGGTGGGCAAATAAGGTTGTTTTCCAGACAAGACTTTTGGGTCAACAACATCGGCGGCGCAGTACACTAGGTGCAGTAAAGCTTTATCCGCGGTTCGGCGCAAGTTCCGCTCTTTGATCTGCAGTGACTTCGGAGCATTAACAGCTGCATCTTCATTGGACGCCACCACAAATTTCACCAACAATTGCATTGCACCTTGCTGGCACACTTGTAGACGACCTTCGGGTGACCGTAGCCCGAGGGCTGAGAGAGCACTGAAGACAGCGGTGTTGAGAGCGACCGCATCGGCGTGGCTGAGGTCCAGATCAAGCATGTGGCTCAAGCACGGAATCGAGGGATAGAGCTGCAGAGCCTCAGGATTACTGGCTATCGCTTGTCGGTCGCACGACGCCATCGCCGTGACGATTTCCACCACCTCAATCAACACTTGCAGCGGCATCGGGTCTAGGTCGTGGTCTTGCGCTTTCAGAGGCTCGCACACGGCCACTTGCTTCTCCAAAAGTTCAATCACCGGGCCGGAGCCGCCACTCAGCACGAGGGCTGCGCAGCCGAGAGGCACGTCGGGTCGGCTGAGAGCGTGGAGAAGCACGCGAGTGGCGTTGGAGAATGGGTCTTCGAGCAAGAAGGTCAAGAGAGACGGCACCGCGGAGGGAATCACTTGTACTAATTGCAAGAGCGCGTGATCGCCCACCTAATAGTGGTCGTGATTGAGTGGGTCAGGAAAAGCGTGGAGTAAGACATACGTGTTAAAATTTTTTTTTTCAGAGTTGATAGTGGAGGAGCTACATGAAAGAAGTATAAGGCAAAAGGTAGCCACTATCTGCACACATTCACATACGACTTTCACCTCTTCCCACAAGAACTTCATCATGCTCAGGGCCCTTGTCACGAGCGGCTCGAGCTCTGATTGGCCCAAAATGGCGTCATTCTTCCAGCTCGCAGCAGCCTCTTCACCTCCTTCTGCTCCGTTATCCTCACCACTGCCACTCCCGATCTCCGCTTTTGCCTGTTCGAACGCCTCCAGCGCTTCTTGCGCGACATCCGCCAACTCCTCAGCTTTCGATTCGCATTCAGCCAATTCCTCGCTCAGCTCCGGTGGAATTGGCTTGAATTTAGGAGGCTTGTTGCCCTTCGCCGAGGCTTTCAGTTTACCACCCGGATCTTTCGCTTCCTCGCAGCGGCTGGCGACCTCCTTCACGACCTCAGCAGCGGTCTTGGCAGCCGCAGCGGCAGCCTTACTGTTGGCTTCGATGCCAGCGATGCGTGCCTCAATCTCCGCTCGTCGAGCGGCTTGCTCCGAGGCGGCCTCCCGCCAATCACGCACGCGAGGCAAGAGCGCGGCCACAGCGGCTGCGGGGTTCCCTTTGTTAGCCAGCATGCGGAGAAGCGCTCCCTTGGCTGCTTCGGCTGCTCGGCTCGGAGTTACGGACCGAATCACCGATGGGCCGTACCCACTAGGGGCTACGGATTGATTCCCGCCCCCTCTGAGGCTCCGAGGAGAAGCTATGGATTGTCGCGCGAGGGACTTGTCACTTTGAACAGGCTTCCCGTTGGCCGTGCCAGGCCGCGAGGACTCAGTGTTCTCGAGGTCCACGCTTCCTGCAGCGAACTGCGACACCATGCTTGGTTGCGCAGGAAAAGCGGTGCTAGCGTCGCCGCCTAGCTCATCCAAATCCCGCAGCGCAGTGGTCAAGGACTCGAAGAGCATCAAACTCGCATCGGCAACGTTACTGCGCGGGGAAGCAAGCAAGAGCACCAGATCACTCGATTCAAACATGGTCTTTTTGCGCTGCATCTCCTTGGCAATCAACTTGGCTCGCTTCAGCACTTTCTTTCGGTGCACTCTTTCCAATTCCTCCAGCCGCTCTTGCTCGAGCCTCTCCTCTTCCTCTCTGGCTTCCGCAGCATCGCCGTTCAACGAGGTGCCACCGCCCACCGAGCCAGATTGACTGCCCCCTGCCGCTGCAGCTGCTTCTGCGCCGTTCTCGTCGAATGGTGCGTCCTCGTCGTTCGTGGTTGCTCCAGGCGCATCCTCGTCCGCCGTAGCTCCTTTCACAGCTGTGGCGCTCGGTGCGAGCCTTCGCTTCTTGTCCACCACCGAATCATCCGCTGCTTGACCATCCAGCGCTGATTCACCGGCGCGCTCGAGGATGCCCTCGGGAATATCCTGTTTGTTGTCCTTCATAAACGCCACCAGCGTGCGCAGAGCCGCCACTAAATTAGGGCCGTAATTGTACTCGTCCCGCGGCATGCGCCCCCGGCCCTGATTGGCCGAGCCGGGAGGATTGGGCTTCTTGCTCTCCGTAGCAGCCGCGGGTACAGGCGCGCGACCATTGAAGCCGCCGCTGCCTCCAATCGCGGTGGGCGTGCTGGGAGTAGTTGGCTTCCCGTGACCAGCGAGGTCTCGAACCGCCTCCAGCAGAGGGCGCAGGCAGGGCCCTTCCACCAAGAAGTGAAAGTCCGCGGCACACCGATGAAGCGCTGCCAGCTGAACCACGGGGTTCTCGGACCGCAAGCGCTTCGCTGTGCGGCGCATCTATACATGTGAGAAGCACGACACCCAACAAAAAGATGTGAAGGAAGGGAGATGAAATTAGATAAGCTTACAATCGTAGCAACGATGCTCGATATTGCAACGAAGATGCCATTCAGATAAAATGGTAGGGTTATGTCTAGAAGCTTAGAAGCTAGCGTACAAATCTAATCTCGCAAGTACGCCCTTTTCTCCATTACCAAGCCGCCGCGCGAGAGGACGCCCTTTTGAGCCTCGGAAGGATCATTCAATGGAGCAATCTCGTAGTAGTCCAAGCGATGCCACCTTATAAGACAAAAGGCGAAGAATGAGTGAAAGAGGTATTGTTTATTGCGCATACACCAATTGTCATGTTTGATCATTGCCCCGGGCTTATGCCTATCGACTCCCACGCCTACTTACTTCACGCTCTTGCCGTTGCTGCCTGACTCGGGGCGCATCTCTGGAGCAAGCGTTTCGTAGGCCACCAGCATCGACTCCTCGTTCTCCTCCATATCACCGTTGCGTTCGAATGATTCTTCACCTTCAGCGTTATCCTCGCGGTCGCTTAACTCCATTGTCAGTTCCCACGCGGGTTTTTACCCGTTGTTGGCTAGCTAGCGCGCTACACGGCCAGCGAACGAAGCAACACAACGACGACAGAAGGTCTCACGAAAGGAACCCCAGCTGAACCCCCCCTTCTGGGGTTTGTGGTAACAGAGAAAAGCACAAAGCAGAAAGCACGATGGCACGGACGGCACCATGCGCGGCGGCCGTTTAGCACTTACCTTGAAGACGTTAACGGAGCCGTGTAAGCTCGTAAAGGACATCCAGTTAAACAGCCCTAGCTCTTGGCCTCTATTGTGCTTGCGGATTATATTATCGACCCTCTACGTGCATCCCTAGCTAGCTACTCAGGAGTGAGACCATTAAAGGATCATGGACAATTCAATAGGCGCTCTTCAAATTGAGCAACCGATCGAAATGACGACGACGCTAGGAATTGAAGCGAATAACGTTGATGTCGACATTAGCTGCGACCCTGCGCAGCCCGCTTTAAACTGCCAGTAAGCATTATCGAATAACACATCTCCAGTTGCGATCTGAGCACCTGACAACTCTCTGTTCGGGGCCATCATCTGACCTCCCACTGAATTCCTTTAAACGCTGTTTCTTTAATCTATACTGCTGTATACATGTATATTTTAGAATAATACTCGGGCTCGTTCCTTTACTTACGCACGTTGATTGCTCTCTGCTTGTGTCTTGGGAGCAGGGTGCTCTATCACAGCCACAGCAGCGAAGGCGAAGGATTCAGCCGAAGTGAGGTTTTCGTGATGCCAACGGACTTACCTTTCTCCGTAGAAAGTCTCAATTTTCCGAAGCCTCGTCGCAGCCGCGCCGTGCCTGAGAAAAAAGCGCCTGTAGTGAAGGAGCTTCGACAAGTCATGAAAGGAAGCCGCGGGGTGGCATCTCGATACAGAGGAGTGCGGTGGGAAGAACGGAGCAACAAGTGGACAGCGAGCATCAATTGTGGCGGCAAAAGCGTGCACCTCGGCTCCTTTCCCGACGACACGGAAGCCGCCCGCAAGTATGATCAGGTCGCGGCGCCTCTCGGGAGAGACCTCAACTTTCCAGGTCCCGGTCAAGCCGCGGCTGTCAAGTCGGGTCAGTCCTCCAATTACCGGGGAGTGTGCTGGCACTCGAAAATTGGCAAATGGCGCGCCGACATCCGGCGAAACGGTAAAAACGAAACTCTGGGGTACTTTGAGACCGAAGAGGAAGCAGCACGACAATACGACGAGGCGGCAGCCCCTCTTGGGCGACCGGTGAACTTCCTTCCGGAGCTTGAGACGGAGGTGATCCCACACAAACGCCAACGCGCACGCGCCAAAGTGCACAAGTACGCCCAAAACCTCAGCCATGCGTGGACTCCACCGCCAGCGGTTGCCCACGTCATGAGTGCCCCTGACCCTAGCCACAGCAGCATGAAGAAGGTGAGAGGCAGCGACAGTCAAAGTTTGGGCCTGGCGTCTACCTCGCGATTTACCGGAGTCTCCTGGTTCGGAAGCACCAAAAAATGGAAGGCGCAGGCCAATTTAGGCGGCAAAAACACGTACTTGGGCTCGTTCAACAGCGAAGAAGAGGCCGCTCGCAAATATGACGAGGCTGTCCGTCCTTACGGCCGACTGCTGAACTTCCCGGACACTTCTGAGAGCGATTCCTCTTCTTCTTCATCTTCCTCTAGCAGCAGCAATGGTGCATCATTCGGACCAGCGGTACCTACCCGCCACGGTAGCTCATCCTTCAAAGGAGTCTCGTGGAACCTCGCAGCGTGCAAATGGCTGGCTCAGATTCGCGTGCACGGGAAGAAGATGTACCTCGGCAATTACGACGACGAAGAAGAGGCGGCTCATCAGGTCGATGCACACGCGGCTCCTCTTGGTCGACCCCTCAACTTCCCTGAAGGGCCCCACGCAGCAATTGCTCTAGCGGCTAACGAGGCTGCCGCAGCCGCGGTGCTCTCGGAGTTAGAAAAGCTTCAAGGCCCGAACCCGTTTGCCACACAATCACCACATGTAGCCGAGTCGTCGTACCCTTACAGCGGTGACCCAGACGATCAGGACGATGATGAGCCGCCAACCTCAGCAGGGGAACAAGAAATCAAGCGGAGCTCGTACAAAGGCGTTACATGGTTTCGCAAGACGAACAAATGGATGGCTGCGGTGTATGTGGGCAAGAAGCGCACCCATTTGGGTTACTTTGACGACGAAATTGCAGCCGCGCGCCGCTATGACGAAGCCGCAGCTGCGCTTGGAAAACCCACCAACTTCCATTCCACTGCCGCTAGGGGATCGGACTATCCCTATGGTGGCGACTTTGGCAGAGGAGAAGGGCTCACTGGAAGGCTTGCTGCCGCTACTGCGTGTGTTGCCGATGCAGTTGATAATGATGTTGCGAGCTATAGCAGCAGCAAACGAAAGGCTTCAGAAGTTGAAGCGAATGGAACCGGAGGCAAGGAGCAAAACAATACGACGACAATATAGGTCTAGTAGACTAGTAGCTGCTGTTCTAGGAAGTTTTCTTCGACATACATATGGTTCTCTAATACAACCCAGCGGCTTGTGGAATTGATTTGGATGGTGGAATGTATTTACTGTATATGGGTAGCGATATTCAATCATTCGGAGTATAACTTCGATACTCGATATATGTATGATTGGAGTCCGAAACAGAAACAGCGAAATAACCGGTCAATCGGCCAATCGGCGATCGTGGTTTTCGGCAGGTTTTCGAAGGAGAAGAGAGGAGATGAGGAGTAACGATTTAAGAAGCGAATTGAAGGATCAAGGATTGAGGATTGGCGTTTGTAAATTTAAATTTAAACAGAACAGCAGGCGGCAGGCACAAGGACCATGGCCCTGACGTTGAGACACTGGCGCCTGGCGCCTGGCGGTCGCTGACACCCTGACTCTGAAGCCTGAAGCCTAACACCTGAAACCCAACGCCTGAAGCCCGGCGCCTGAAGCCCAACGCCTGAAGCCTAAGGCTGGAAGCCTTACGCCTGAAGCCTGATGCCTGACCTTGACCAAGGGTGGCCCTGACCCTGAAACTGAGCAGTGCTCTAATACAATATGTCCTCTGAAGTCGTTTTGTCATCCCGGCTGGTCGAGCCAGCCTGCCTGTGGTGCACGCACGTTTCTTGAAAGTACAAGAAGTTAGACTACTTTGAAGTTGTTGCGAAAGATGAAGCCCACGATGAAGTTACGATGCGGCATCCTGGCAGTCGCAATGCTAGCACCGAATGTGATGGCATTCACAAATCCATCTTTAGTTCCTCGAAGGCATGGCCTAGGTGTTCGCCCGTTGAAAATGAACAAGATTGGTTCATTGAGCCTTCAATCCACGAACACGCCAACAGCAGAACCAACGGACTCAAAACCAGCGCCAGCGCGTCTAGCTGAGCTCAAAGCATTCTACAATAAAAACTTCTTCACACTTGGCATGGTTAGCCTACAATTTCTTGCCCTCTTTTGGACTCCTAGTCATGCAGTTATTAGATTACCCTCTCAAATGTTTTCATTGGCCACGTAACAAGACATTACAGTTACTGCCACCGTGAGTTTCATTTCAGCTCTCTATTTGGATGCAGGTGGCTGCGATTGGGGCAGCTTATCTTAATCCAGCGCTTGGCATGCGCGGCGGACCCTTGAAGGTTGAGTTGGTGGTGGATAAGGTGGCAGTCATGCTCATTTTCTTGCTCAGCGGCCTTTCCTTGCAATTCTCAGAGCTGAAAGCAGCAGTTACCAACACCAAACTCAATGGCCTGATTCAAGTAAGTAGCTGTCTTGAATTCTATTTTGTTGAGCTCTCTTTTCCCATGGCTAAGTGCTTACAGGCCCTAATGTTGGTACGCCTCTTGAGCTCGCATTGCCTTCTTCTCGCGCTCGTTACGTAAACAGGGTGTCAACTTGGGTTTGATCCCCTTGGTAGCTATGACAATCGCACCCGCGCTGCGTAGTGTGCTCGACTCCGCGCTAGTGGACGGCATTGTCGCCACCATGTGTCTGCCAACTTCCATCAACATGTGCGTGGTGCTCACCCAGTCGGCTGGTGGTGCCGTCTCGTCGTCCCTCTTCAATGCTGCTTTCGGTGAGGCAGCGACTAGGACCAACAAATTCAAACGAAATACATTGTAATACATCAACCTTACAAGCCCTACAATTTTCTATTAGGCAAGAGGGGAAAAAATAATCGCGATACTCACAGACGTTTATTTGGGCATGCGTGCGTATGTTCTTGCTCGTGTGTGCAGGCAACATCTTGGGGGTGTTTGTCACCCCGCTGCTCATGTTTCAAGCCCTTGGCTGCGACCGTATATCCTTGCCGTATGGCGCAGTGCTGGGCAAGCTAGGGTGGAAGGTGCTGTTGCCCGTTGCTCTAGGGCAGGTGCTGAGAGCGAAAGTGCCGAAACTGCGGGACTTTCGAGCATCGCACAAGAAAGCGTTTGGTAAAGCCTCGGAAATCTCGCTGCTGGCCATCATTTATGCCACCTTCTGTGAAGCGTTTGCAAAGGTGAATAATTCAAATCAATTGAGTGCAAGTTTATGAACGTCTAAAGACTCTTTTTTAGATAGCATCATTCATGTGTCCTCCATCACTTTGCTACGATAGTCACAATAACATTAGTCGCCTTGTATTCCACCCTCTGCTTCATCTCAACTCACTAATATTGGTGTTACTTACTTTTTCGTTTCCGCTTTCATTTCAAACTCCATTCATGCCAGGGTTTCGGTGCCTCCTGGTCAGTAGTGGCGGGCCTCCTTGTGAGCATGCCACTCTTACACCTCGGCTTGTTTGGTGGCGTCTTTGCCCTCGCTCGTCTGCCGTGGTTTGGGCTGAGGCGACCTGGGCAAGTAGCAGCGGCTTTCACTGCGAGTCACAAGACCCTTGCTTTTGGGGTGCCTCTGCTGGCCACGGTAAAGATAGAGGGGCATTCACCATCTCCTTGTCTTCGTGCATCATTCGTGTTGTTCTATTTGTTACATGGATGTGTTGTTTCGAAGTGTATCCTTAACAAAATAGACGTCGTCTTTTGTTAAGCGCGCTCTGAGACATAAATGGCGCTTGATTATGTAGAAATGTGTGCGTGGCTGCTTCTTCTTGCCCCAGTATTTCATCTATCATAATTCACTCTACTACCTTAGGTGTTCGCGGGGCATCCGCAGCTGGCGCTCATGACGGCGCCGATCTTGATTCTCCACCCCATGCAACTCACTGTGGGTGGGTTTCTGGTGCCACTCCTCAAAAAATACACCGAGGAATATCCATCTTATGCTTCTCACGTGCCGCTCCCGAAAGCCATGCGTGCGGCAACCGAAGACTCGGAGCGTAATCCCTCGGTTTACTCCGATCGCACCTGGGCCATTCTCACTCAGGCTAAGGCATCTCAGAGTACCAGAGCACCTTCAGGAGGACAGGCAAGCGAGACTGATGAAGATGCAGAAGCTCTAGAGTCTCGTCGGTTCGTCAGGAGCATCAAAATTCGCACAGCCCTGATCATGTTGGCAATGTTCCTCTTGAATCGCCGCGATGCAGCGAAGATGGCTGGGCTTTAAGTAGTGATGGGATTTTATGGGTAAATTGGCAATTCTTCCATGGCCACTCGGGCATGTGCGCCTGATTAGCTTCTAAGGGTTAGTTTGCGCTGCTTTGCCTTTCTTCTCTACCTTTTAGCCTTCTAATTCCGGCCCTTCGGGGCCTGTCTCACAATTATAATCCCGGATTTTGCGTTGGCGCAAATACCACAAGATAGATACAGCTAGCTCAGCAGCAGGCAAGGCAGAGGTTCGTAGACGGCTGGTAGGCACCTCAGGGAAATTTCTAAATAAGAAGTGAAATAAGGCAAGGTATCTCGCGGTGTCTGCGCGTCGGCTCTTTTGTCTTTTGAGCTCTATCTTTGATTTGGTTTGCGCTGCTTTGATATTTCATGAGACAGGCCCCGAGGGGCCGGAATTAGAAGGCCAGCAGGAAGAGATAAATAGCAAAGCAGCTCAAACTGAACCCAAGAAGCTAATAAGGCGCACATGCCACATGTCCGAGATCTCTTCCTGTTCCTGTTGGGGCCGGAATTATTCGCTAACAGGAGGAAAAAAAAAGTAAAGCAGCTTACACTTAAGAAGGAAGCTAATCAGGAAAACATGCCCGAGTGGCCATGGAAGTGATAGGCCCCGAGGAGCCGGAATTACTGTAGGAATTAGAAGGCTAACAGGCGGAAAATTATAATGTTTAGCTCTTATTCGTCTACCGTCTTCCAGAGGGCCAGAAAATTATGGCATACATGCAGCTCTTGTGGTATAAGCCGCCTTTCTTTGAAACTCTTCCTGTTTGTTACGTAGCCTCCTACTAGTAATTTCTGCTTTCTTTGCTTTGACGGGTCCTGTGGCGGAACCAGGGACACCCTGGCGGAACTACGGCTACGGCCATTTTGATCAGCGTATCTTTTTTTTCGACCACGCACACCAACACCGAGGCCAAAATAGCCAGTAATAATAGCTGAGCACCACTAACCACTCTAGCAAACTAGGTTTCGTTTAATTGGATACTCTACCTGGTCAACGCTTTGAGTGCAGAGGAGGACATAATTTCTGGGCGTGATTATAATCGATCGAGTTAGCTGAAGTGTGGTAGTAGCTCCTTAAATTGGACACTATGCTACGAGCTATCAGGGCGAAGTCCTCGCCATTCATGACGGCTAGTTGCTGCCGGAGCGCTTCTACACGCATTCCAACGAATCACTCGCTGCAAATTCCTGGCCTGATAAAGTCTTTACATAAGATTAAAGATTTTCTCTCAGAGGACTTGAGTGCACCTCCGGTGCGCACAATCGTTCCTGGGAGGGTGGCGAAGGCACGTGGACCTTCTGAAGCTTTTACTATTAAAATCACAACAGAGACCGACCGAGGGTTTAAAGGCCTCGCACGCTTAGGGTCTCAAGTGCAGGAAGTCTTCTTTGTGGGTGGGTCAAGAGAATCCCTTGAACGGGCCATTGCCAGGCAGATTCCCGCGTGTAGAACTAGTAGCTCATTGAGGACAGCGGACACGGTACCCTCAACACAAGCGGCACATTCCTCACGCGCACTCCATGCAGAAAACGAAAGAATAGCATCGTTACTTGCGCGGCATAACATAACTCAACGGCGACTGTCATGAGCGTATTTATTTATTTATGTAAGTTCGTTTTGTGAGGTATCTCTGTTCTCTACATCTTTCAAATGTCATATGTCAGGAGGCGCTATACCTCTACCCGCTTCTTATATCAATAATTGATGAGACATGCACATGGCCAGCTGAACACCATTCATTTTTTTATTGTTCGAAGCATAAGTGCGAGTAGCCTAATAATCGATATGAGCGAGGAACTCGTCAGATGTGCAATGCAATGCAATAACTAAATAATAGTATATTAATATCAATATTAATAATTAAAAAATAAAAAATAAGGAGTGGCCTATGGCCTCCTGCTCTCCAAGCATATCCTCTCTGTAATTTTACTTGCGCGCAACGCACATGCGTGCACTTCCGCTCGCAGCATTGGCTTTCGTGTCATTCGGGTTTAAATTCGTTCGAGTTCGAGGTTCGATTTCGATTAAGAATTTGTTTATAAACTTCAAACGCCAAACACCTAAACACCCCCCCGCCACCCCCCGCAGGAACCTCACTCATTACTCTAGGCTAAATCGAAGTAGGCAGAAAAGTGGATATCTCGCATACTTCACTCAGGTTATTATATCTGTTTATACATCACACAGCTATTTCCTCGTGAGTGTGTTCTCGGCGTATCGCGTCTCGGGCTTGGGCTTTGTTCTTTTTCGGTTGGTGGGTATTGATTTTAGAGGCCACCTTTTAAAGTCTTTACAGCTCGTTGAAGTTCGCGACCAACTTCACGTTTCATTATGTCTTGGCGCTTGTCCCGATCGTCTTTTCCCTTGGCTACTCCTATTTTAACCTTGAGGATGTTTCTGTCGTTGAAGTATGCGATTAAGGGCACCAGCGTGTATTGAGCGCGCATGACCTGCTGTGACAGTTTCAGGATTTCCTTCTTGTGTAACAAAAGGCGGCGGTCTCGTTTCGCTTCGTGCTGAAAAAAGGCGCCCGATGAAGGGTGAGGCCCGATGTGTACGTTCTTGAGCCAGCACTCACCATCCTTAAACTGGGCATAGCCATCTTCGATGTTCATTGAACCTTGACGACAAGCTTTCACCTAAATGAAATACGTAATTTGAGCAGGAACACTGAAGTGCATGGAAAGCTTCTTCTATCTCTCAATGGCAAGTCTAGTACAGTTCATAATGCGAAAGAAAATCCACAAAGTCCTGGAAGTTTTTACTCACTTCCGTGCCGGTCATCTCAATACCGCACTCGATATCTTCAAGGATTTCATAATTGCGCCGCGCCGACTTATTTACTGCGACCCGATCGTTCTTGCCACCGGGGTTCGACTTCCCACTCGCAGCATTTCTGACAACGTGTCTACTGCACCTAGTCGAGACTTTGCTCACAAGAGAAAATGAGGCTACTTCATAACACCCTAGCAGTAGGTAAGCACCAAATATAGTGATGGCCCTCATAGGCAACATGGCTGCTCTTCAGAATGTGAAGGATGGCTGCGTGTACCGTAAAGGTTAGCACGTGCTGCTTGCGCCGGTTCCTAAGAAGGGTGTATTCTTTGTGAGACTCTAGTAGCTTGGGCTCAAGGCTCAGGCGCTCAGGCGTTTGATAAGCTGAAAAGCTAAGCTAAGCTACAGAATAGAAGCTGATGAATTGACGCAACGAGCTGATGAAAATATTCTGACAACAACAAACTGCCCTGTAAAAAAAAATTCAAAGAGAAAGCAAGCTGCTCCACCAAGATGGAACCATGCAACTTCACGAGATACAGTATAAGCCCTAAGACTGTTTTTTGCTTGCTAAAGCAAAACTAGACCAAGCGCAATGGTTAGCGGTGTCCCCGCACTACTCACCACGTAAATATTTTATCAAGAAACTTGCTAATTTCTCTCGTTAGATCACGAACTAATCATTAAAGTCTGACCGGAGTAGATACTTAGGCGGAGACATCATGTTTCGTTTACTAGTTCACGACCGAAAGCTAGACAAGTCGCCGCCTAACTTTAAAGCACATGGTGGGCTGCCCGCAAAGTTCGAGACTGCTTCTTCAATTCGGCTCTTCCGTCGACCCTACGATGAACGAACTAGCTACAATACTGTAGCGACACTCGCGCTCCCAGCAGATGCCTTCGATATGGCGGAGCTCTTCAAATTCGAGGAGCAGTCAGGAGATAGTGCGAGCAGCAACAGTAGAAGTACACTGTCGTTGTGTACAGCAGTAAGCATTATGAAGCTGCATCATTCAGATGAGAACGAAACGGCACCGAGTACCGCCATGGCAGTATTCCGATTCGTGTCATCGGAAGCAGCGGCTACCTTTTTCCATCACAATCATGGTCGAGAAATAACCTTGCCCAATCACAATGAGTCCGAGTAAGTGCCGCAATATCAATGCTAATCCTGTTAAGTACCTGGATTTGCGAAAATCGTTATGCTAGCTTCATAAGACCATGCCAACTTTGAGGGAGCTCTGTTTCTTCCCTTGTCGTTTATACAACAGGCGGCAAAAAGTGCACACACTACAACTCCTCGTCATTGACGGCTTAGTTGACGACAGCAAATGTTCTGCAAGCACTGCTGATGGCACCTCCGAAAGTATTGCGAGCTTGCTCTCGTTGACCAATAACGCATGTGGTTCGGAAGCTGATGCGATTGCGGATTCTTCTTCTTCTTCTTCTTCTTCTGCTTCTGCTTCCCCTGGAGCGGCAGCACTAGAAGCACAAGCACATGTAGAGGAAGAGTCCAAGGATTGGGTAGAGCTTCCCTCGTGCCCGGCGTGCCTCGATCGCTTAGACGGTAGCGTGAGTGGGGTCCTCGGATACGGGGTCTGCAGCCACCAATCCCTCATGGTAGACTTGGCCTCGCAGCGCTGCAACTGTTGGGCTAGTCTCAACTTGAGCCTCTGTCCTGCCTGCTCGGCGCTGCAAGCTTACTCCCAAGACAGTAGTAGTGGTGGTGGTGCTAATTCAAATATGAGCAGAAGAGCAGTAGCAGCTGAAGAGGACCAAAGGAGTACAAGCGGAGGAGGGAGCAGTAGCGCTGTTGTTCATGAGGAGGCATCGGAAGAAGGAGGAGCCACCACTATTGCCGCCACTGGTTCTACTGCTCATAGTCTTAGGCCAGTCGAGTGCGCCGTGTGTGGCGTGGTGTCCCGGCTGTGGACCTGTCTAGTGTGCGGCTTTGTGGGTTGCGGGCGCTACACTGCGGAGCATTCGTTGCGGCATTCGAGGTCATCGGGCCACCGATGGGCGATGGAGTTGGGGAGCCGGCGTGTGTGGGACTACTTTGAGGACACGTAAGCCCCTTGAATTAGTTGAATGGTTAAATGCGTTCATGAATGCCTGAACAGGCTAGACCCCCCCAGATTAATCTCTCCTTTTGTCTTCTGTCTGTATTGTTATCGCAAGGGAACTTTTTTGTTTTTGCTCGCATGCTCCACTCCCCTCATCTATGCATGTGTGTGCTGCTACTATGCTCTTACTATACTGTAGATACGCCCATCGTTTACCCGGAGTGCACGCGCAGCCGAGTAGTTATCAAGCGGCTTATCCACTTACAGGAGCGCGAGGCGACGTCAGAGACTTGGCAGCAGCTAGTGGAAGCAGTGTTGGTGGTGGTCGCAATCTAGACAAGGGCGTGAAGGCAGCGGGGCATATGATGCAGGAGTTGAACGGGTTTGCCTCGGGGGACTTCGGCGATCAAGAGGTCTCGGTGAAGCTAGGAGCTTTGGCGCTGGAGTACGAGTCACTCTTGACCACTCAATTGAGCGAACAACGGCGCTACTTCGAACGGCTCCTCGCTAAGGTCCAATGTGGAATTGACATGGTAGGAACGGCGACAAAAATTACGGAGTGAAAGATGGACTTTAAGCCAAGAGCGTCGTTGTTAGATGAATGATGGTCACAGCTGTGTGCGCATGGGTTATGCGTTGGTTCTTTCACCAGAGAGTAGCTTTTCTCCTCAGCCCATATAACGTACGACACTTCCTTTCACCCTTCCCCCCACTCAGGAGGAAGCTGCGGGTTTGGCAGCCGCTGCCGAAGCAGGGGCCAGCTCTTCGCAGCTCAGCGAGATGGAAGCTTTACGGCAATCGTGTGCGGCATTGGAGGCTGAACATGGCCATGTGGCCGAAGCACTGAGACACGAAGAAGCAATTCTGAAGGAGAGCCGAAACAAGCAAGGTGTGGTTCGCAAAGAGTGATCCCATGACTGGCCTTGATGTCATCAGAAAGCCAAGAAAAAAAGGCCTACCCTAGTCCTAATCTGAATTAATTTAGCCTTTTTTTCTCCTTCAGGCTCTCTCCCTTTATCTGCCTCCTCATTATTGCCTCTTACGTGTGTTACTACCTCTTCTCTTTTGCCTTCTCATTTGCGGGGGCAGCTTCTCTTTTAGCACAGCAACGTGCCACCGAGCGGGAAGCACGAAGGACTCAGGCAACAGTGGCCGTGGAGCAGCGGCAAGTGGAGGATGCTGTTGCAGAGCTGCAGCAACAAGTGACCGAGCTTACGTTCTACGCCCGCACGGTGAAAGAAGTGGGCGCTTCCCCGAACAAAGCTGAGATCCAGGAAGGCCAAGTGCTCGTGGCCAATGACAACAGCAACAGCAGCAGCACATCACGAGGCAAAGGCAACAACCGCAGCGGCCGCAAGAGTGGGGGTGGTCGCCGCCATTGATATTTGAAACAGTGACTCAATTCGAAGCACGCCATTGCCAGAAATTCGTCCTGCCTATACTTGAATTTTGTATGGTTGAATTCAGAATCGCTAAAGTCAAATGGTTTCCGTCCTGGTAATCGGTAATCTGGTACTACTTAACCTAATTTACAGCGGCTCTTTGCCCCTAAACAAATACCCAGACGTAGATATCAGGTAGATGCGTAGGAGCGGCTGCTTCTAGCTTGTTGTCTTATTGGAGCCTGGAGCCTTGTAGCTTATAGGAGGTTGTATGTGAATGCATGGAGCTATTTAATTGATTACTGATTACCACCGTGCTTGGCTGGGTATTGCGATATATCGTCTCATCAAAATTTGCCGTATTTTACGTTACTTCGCTAAATAACGCCCGATTTCGCGTTATTTCGGCGTACTGTAATTACGTGCTCTCCTTTGATGAAATCGAAACGAAATCTCGTATCGTTTAAGAAAAACGGGCGTAATCCTCACCCAAGCTACCGTGCTATCGTCTTAAGTGGAAAGTGGCCAATATTCCTGAGATGACATGGGGTCAGACATTAAAGAAGGCTCTAAAGTGCAAAGGGCTCTACCGGTCAACTTCAAGGAATGGCGTGCCAAAGCAGAGGATAGGTCGGAGTGGAGATCGCGGACGTACTCGAAACCTATGCCTCCTTCCGAGAATTGATCCTAAAGGGTTCATGAGAGTAAAGATGAACATTGCATTACGCAAAAGGGCACTCAGCCCAGTCAGACTTGTTCGGGAGTCTAGTCTAGTTAATACTCCCCAAAAATACAAAGAAACACCACTGTGGCATATAGCAACAGAGAAATGTAACCTTCAGTTCAAGTCTGACTGGACTGAGTGTCCTTTTGCGTAATGCGTTTGTAATCATTTTCTCTCGAGGTGTCCCTCAGCCATCAGGCATCAGGAGGTTTAGGAATGGAGTGAGCCAGCTTTCTCCACTTCGACCTGTCCTTGGCAATGGCGAACCACTCATCGAATTCCTTCAAAATGCCCTTACTTTTGAGCGCGTTCTCCAACGTCCCAACCCAAGTCATCTGTGGAAAACCAATCGGTGGAGAATGCGATACCCAACCAGTCAGTAACTGCCGTGGCGCCCGGCTCATGGGCATACGTTGGACGTGGCCAGCCTAACGAAGAATCCGATTATGAAAGTAACTGGTAATGTCAAGAATGCCCAAGCGACGGAAGAGACTCGCGGAAGCGATATGGTGGCGAAAGGTATAATGGAGGTTCACACGGCACACGCCATGAGAACACCTGTTATGGAAACTTCGAAGGCGCTTAAATAAATCTCCACGCAAGAAGCGAGCTTCGCAACCGTCAAATAAAGTAGGCCAGATAAGAGTCTTGTCTACTTCACCCTTAAGTTCCTCCGAAAGATACTTGTCAGCAAAAGATTTTCTTAGGGCGCCAAAAGCAGCCGCCACTTATGCCACTTGCTCCGCAACATCTGCATTAGAGGTAAGCGAGTAGTGGAGCACTGAGCCCAAGTACTTGAACTTTTCACATAACCAATGAAACCAGATTAGATTATTAGATTAGATTATACTCCCCAATTGCAAAGAAACAATAACAAATAGCATAGAGCTGCGTTTTGATGAATCCCCCAGAACAAGTCTGACTGGGCTGAGTGTCCTTTTGCGTAATGCAATGCTCATCTTTACTCTTATGAACCCTGTAGGATCAATTCTCGGAAGGAGAGGCATACTTATGTTTCGAGTGCCATCATAAAAACGCAGCTTTATGCTGCTTCTTGTTGTTTCTTTGCAATTGGGGAGTATAGTATAATCTAATCTATTTTAATATAATCCAATACCAGGGGAACACCACAAGCCACAAATCATTTGGAATTCGTTGTCCCCTAGATATACTATCGTAGAAAGTGCTTGTGCTTGTGTCGTAAGTCAGTCTTATGCCATACTATTGTACTGTACTGTAGTATGTCGCATGTCGCACCCATGCACCCATGCCGTACTATTTCGTCGGCTGTCGTCGGTCGGGTCGTCGGCTGATGATGACAAAAAGTCGTCGTGACGCGTGAACATTCGTGACGTCGTGACTTGCCAAGAAAAATAGCCGGGATGGATTCACGGGCTTAGGGCCAACAAGGAGACGGCGACTTGCGGGAGAAGCTTGAGAAGATGATCTTGATAAGGTGGGACTACTTTCCGAGCGAGAGCATCGATTGAGTCTGAATTTAGCATATCGACCTCTTATCTAAAGTAGCGAGAATCTTCGACTGCTCTGGTCTGCTCTCTGCTTTCGAATCCTGTTTGCAACATCGCCCCTTCAGTCTAATAATTCGTGATGCTCAGGCTCCAAATTGCCGAGACTAAGCAGAAGTATTTGTAAGTGCATAAGCTCAACTTATTACCGACCGAATTGCGAATGTTCAGCCTACTTGGAATTTCATTACTTATTAGCGTAGCAGCAGCGAATAAGTGCACATTCCACGATGCAGAAATGTGCTTGGCCGGGCGAGGAGTGTTGATCGTCGGAACAAGTGTGAGCCGTCACTGGCATTTTGCTCTTCAAGAAGTCCTGACACATGATCATGGTAAGGCCGAAGCATCCGATTTATTTGTTGAAACTCTAGTGAATAAGACTAAAAACGAGTGGTCAATTGGATACCGCGAAAGTGAGAAGGCTGTCTGTGGCGGAGGGGTCAAGAGCTGGAAAGAAGTCAATCCGTGGAATGCGTTATGTACGAGCATAAACAAGCCTTCGAATACACTGCTCGTATTTCAATGGACATCACCGTTTCAAGGTTTAAAATTGTTACAAGAAGCAGTAGATTACCTACTTCATGCCATGCCGAAGTACGGCCTCAGTATAAAAAAATCAACACTGTTATTGAATGCTGGACTAAAACTCGCTGTCAATTATCGAGGTGCAGAGCCTCCAGCGGAGAAAGCGCAAAACGATTTGCCTGGTATCATTAATGTCATGAATGAAGTCCTACTTAGAGGTGGTGATGCCTGTTGGCGTCTCAGCACTCAGCTTTGCTGTCAGGATAAAGAAAACGGAAACCGACTTTTTCACCCAAATAGTACTGAAATTCAAAAGACATGTACAAATAAGGGAGGTACAAACATGGCGCAGGCGGAAAGCGTACTCACAGCAGTCAATGAAAAAGTCGTTCAGGCGATCGAATCGGACTCGAGGCAGCGAAAAATCAAAGTCCTTGATACGTGGTCAATGACGCCCGACGAGAAATGCAATCGTTATGAAGACTGGGTTCATCATCCTTTGTTGGCATACGAGCAAATTGAGGCCTGGATCACTGGGGTCCTAGGGTGCCCCTGCAGCGGCGGTGTATGACAAGTGTTTGTGGCGTGGCTGTGGCAATGCAGCAGTTGATACTAGATATTAGAGCTAGTGTCATTAGATTTGTGGGTACTCTCATCCGGGTTGCAACGATGTGCTACCAGCATGCCTCATGTGCAACATTGAGCTCTTCTTTTGAAATTCGAATAGCTAGCGCGAGGTGGATACAGAAAAGATAACAAAACCTCCATCACTCATCAAGGCGTTGAATCCCTCTACTGGAATTGGAACTGTTATGCTACCATTCACGAGGCATTCTATATTGCTCTCTGCTCTAGCTCATATGTCCTTTTCCCTTTAACGAAATCGATAAATATTAGTACATAGTAGCAATATATAGTACATAGGCAATAAAACGGGAAGCCATATGGACTTACACGAGCAGGAGCGATCGAGATGGCTGTCCCTATCCCATCACCCATCTAATTTTATACTATATCCATGTGCGCTAAATTGCTTCTAGACGCAACTGGCATAACAAACGCATACGTGAAATGTGCAGGGTGACGATTTGTCAATCGTTTGTCCACCAAATATCTTCAGCGAGCTTACAAAAGCGTACGGGTGTCTTCTCGATTGAGCACTACCTCGCAAGCCGCACACTACTCTGGGCTGGCCACGTCGCACGCATGCCTAAGAGTCGGCTACCCAAAAGGCTCATGCTTTCGTGGGTACACGAGCCGAGGATAGCGGGCGGTCAAGAGATGA
>Ga0307930_1001259_pt1 | contig 20246 bp, 25 predicted proteins | sample OrgLakmetageno46_FD_203161 | JGI IMG/M metagenome (GOLD analysis project Ga0307930, IMG submission 203161) | Saline water microbial communities from Organic Lake, Antarctica - #46 | ecosystem: Environmental > Aquatic > Non-marine Saline and Alkaline > Saline | place: Antarctica: Organic Lake...
GTAGATCTCGGTGGTCGTCAGCGTGGCGTGTCCCAGCCACAGCGACACTTTACGGATGTCCTGCGTTGTCTGGAGGATGATCATCGCGCATGTGTGCCTGAGCACATGAGGCGAGATGCGTTTCTTGTTGAGGCCGGGATGTGCTCCCGCGGCAGTCGCTGCATGCTGCTTGAGCAGATAGGCGAAGCCCCATCGGCTCATCGGCTGTCCCCGGGCGTTGACGAACACCTCGGGGGCTGGAACCCGCCCGCGAACGGCGAGCCAGGCACGCAGAGCCGCGGACGTAGTCTTCCACAAGGGGAGCGTCCGTTCCCGTCGTCCCTTGCCCAGGATACGAATGCTCATCGACGACAGGTCAATGTCCTCGAGTTTCAACCCCGTCAGCTCGGACACGCGCAGACCTGCACAAACCGCCAGATGCAGCATGGCCCGGTCACGGATATGGTCCGCTTGGCCCAGTCCGCAAATGCCCCAGCATCTTTGGTGCCGAGAAGAAGATATCCAACATGTTCGTCTCCGTTTGTGACCGGCCATTGATGGCCGCGCGACAACGGAGACACAGGACTGCGCTTTATGGGGACAAAAATGCGCCGCAAATCACCGAAAAAGGCCCATGCTCGCACGCCAGCTCCCCATTACCGGATCTGCCCATAAGGCACGTAATGGGCGACGCCCATTACGTGTCGCAACCGGCATTGCCCCAAGTGCCAGGGTGCGGTCGCGCGCGACTGGCTTGAGGCGCGGGCGGGCGACCTGCTGCCGGTGCCTTATTTCCACGTGGTCTTCACGATGCCCGCCGAGATTGCATCCATGGCCTTCCAGAACAAGAAGGTCGTCTACACCATCCTGTTCCGGACAGCCGCCGAGACGCTGCGCATCATTGCCGCCGATCCCAAACATCTCGGTGCCGGGATCGGCCTCATCGCAGTGCTGCACAGCTGGGGCCAGACCCTGAGCTACCATCCCCATCTCCATTGCATCGTTCCGGGCGGCGGCCCGTCACCCGATGGCACTCGCTGGATCGCCTGCCGCCCCAACTTCTTTCTGCCGGTCCGGGTGCTGGCGCGCCTGTTCCGGCGGCTGTTTCTGCAGGCGCTGCGCACTGCCTTCGAGGCCGGACAACTACAGTTCTTCGGTGATATCGCCGAACGCGCCGACCCGCAGGCCTTTGCCCGGCTTATAACGTCAGCCGGGCGTCGGGACTGGGTGGTCTATGCCAAACCACCCTTCGGCGGGCCGGAACAGGTGCTGGCCTATCTGAGCCGGTACACCCATCGTGTCGCCATCGCCAATTCACGTCTGCTCAGCATGGCAGATGGCAAGGTGACGTTCCGCTGGCGCGACTATCGCCGTGGCCGCCGGCCCAGGGCGATGACGCTCGAAGCTGGAGAGTTCATCCGGCGCTTTCTTCTTCATACCGTGCCGGATGGCTTTCACCGCATCCGCCATTACGGCTTCCTCGCCAACGGGCAGCGCGCTGCCCGCCTCGCGGCGTGCAGAGCGTTGCTGGCCGACCGGGCACCGGAACCCGAGATCCGCGCCAAACCTGCGGCGAAGACGGCACCCGCCGCGCGGCCATGCCCCTGTTGCGGTCGACCGATGGTCACGATCGCCGTCTGGTATCACGGCCAGGCCCCGCCCGGATGGCCATTCTGGCACGACAGCTCATGATTGCCCACGACAGACAACAGGTATCCCACCGGCGGCCCGCCTCCATGCGGACCGGCCAGATGGTCTGCGGGCCAGGGCCCCGGTTGCGCCGGTTCTGGCCGCTTCGCCAGACCACTGGCCACCAAACCGGACCAGTTCAGCGGTCCCTCACGGCCAGCCATGGCCCCGTCAGCCGACTGTTCGGCGCCATTCATCCGACCGTTCGCCCTCGCGGTTATCACGCCAGGCCAACGCCAGAGCCACAATCCCCATAGTGCAAAACCGGCCCGCGGGTTCGTTCAATCCGGCTTCAATGAGGTCCGCCCGATACCCGTGCGGCAGCATCGGCGTTGCGCCCGCGGACCTCACAGAACCCTCCAGATTGAACCCTCCAGATTCAGAGAAATGTCCTTGTGTCAAATAACCTGAAGCTGAGGACTAGGAGATAATACCCGGAGCCGTTGCCGCGTGGCCTGAAGGCGATTCAGTCAGTCCGTCGTGGCGCCGGTCCGCAGCCGGAGCCGCGGAACGGCGCCGTCGGGGCGTTCGAGCACGTGGCGCACCGGCACCGGACCAAGCTCGGTGATCAGCCGCCCGGCGGCATCGAAGCGCAGGGGACCGTCCGCGGCCTCACGGTCCCAGCCGGTGAGGCGGCCTTCGGGGTCGTAGCGATAGACATCGCGCCAGTTGGCGCGCGGGAACAGCACCGGGTCGGCATACCCGCCCGCGGGCAGCCGGAAATCGCGGCTTTCGATGCGCAGATCGCCCTCGGGGCCAGAACCGGGGTAGGCACCTTTGCCGTAGCGCCGGGTCTCGTGCTGCGGCAACAAGATCGAGATCAGGCCCAGCATGCTGTCATGATCCCCGGTGCGCGCGAAGACGCCTATATCCACCCGGTCCGAAGATATGTCTGGGCGCCCCGGCACCGGGCGCGGGTCCTGCCAGTCGAGGGTGATGCGGGCGCGCAGGCCGCGCCTGTCCAGCGGCTCGATCCGGGTGCGCGCCGGATCACCGCGCAGAAGCCGCCAGGCAAAGTCCGGGCTGCGACCCTGCAGATCGCGGGTGCCCTCGACCGACACTACCATACTGCGGCGCGCCGCATGGCTACGCCAGATCCGGGCGATGGCCGCGGGCGTGTCGAACAGCCGCTCATCAAGCCCCGCGCCGAAATAATCGATGCCCTCGACACTTCTCGTCTCGGACAGCACCGCGAGGCGTACCATCGGAGGCACGGTGTCGGGGGTGAACACATTGGCCAGCCCCACCATGCGCACCAGGTTGATCTGACCCGCCGGGATGGCCGATGGATGCGCCACCCCCGAGCGATACCCCTCGCGGCCGCGCACCGGGTCGAGGCTGCGGCGGAACACCATCTGCACCGTGGGGGCCAGAAGCTGCGCTTTATGCAAGAACGCCTTGGTCTCGGGGGTGAAGGCAGCAAGGATCATCGCCAGCGCCTGCAGATGCGGCCGGTCCGAGTAGGACGAGCCCTGTGAGACCAGGAAGAACGGTGTGCTGGCCGGGATCAGGTCGCCATGTTCGGGGTCGTGGTCGCGATGCTCGGGATAGACATGGATCTGTCCGGTCAGATAGTTCTGATAGAGTCGGCCCGGTCCGTCGCCCCGCGTCAGCGCCATGCGCGGCAGCGAGCGCCAGAACGGGCCGTGCTTTAGCGCGGTCGAGGAATTGCCGATCAGCGGCGCGTCGAAGATCACCGGCCCGGCCAGCCCGTAATCGAGCCGCGCCTTGCGCATCCCGGCATCATAAGCAACATGGGTCAGCTGCGGGTGCGCCCCGGCCGGCAGGCGCGAATGCCCGCGGTCGCGGTTCTCGTAGAGATCGCCGTGATTGCCCGCCGCGCGCCCGTCATGCACCAGTCGCCGCAGCCTGCGCGCCGCGGTGCCGCTTGCCTCAGTGTTCAGCACCGGGGCGTCCGTCTCAGGGATCTGCACCCGCGCCAGCGGCCGCCCACCCGGCCCGTTCGGCGACAGCGCCGCGCGCCGCACCAGCAGCGTGCCGTCCTCGGCCACCATCGGCCCGGTCTCCGGCCGGGCGATGTCCGTCAGATCGGGGTCCGTGACCTGTGCGAGCGCGGTGCCGGGGGCAAGACCCGTCCCGGCCAGAAGCCGTAGCAGCTTACGGCGCGTGACGGAGAGACGCATGGCGGTAACGCTTTCCAAGGAATCGGTGGGTTTTAGCATGAAGATGAAGCCAGCTACACCAGAGGAACGAACAATCGAAAGAAGGAGCTTGTCTTACCCTGAACCCGGCTCCTGCGGTATGTAGGAGCCGGGTTCAGGGTAAGACAAGCTTGATCTGTTCGGACGTGAGCTGATCGCGGTCGACGGCACCCGGATCAAGGCGGTGAAGAGCCCGGGAGCGCACTTTCACCAGAGCCAAGCACACACGCGCCATGGCCGAAAGCGATGAGCGCCCGGCGTGGTATCTCAAGCAGCTCGATGAGGCCGACAAGGAGGATGAAACCCCGCCGGGGGGCGGAACTGTCGCGCGGCTTCCGGAGAAGATCGCGGCGATCCGGGAGCGGCCGTGAACGCCTTGATGATCATGGTAAAGCCCTTGCGGCTAGTCCTCAGCTTCAGGCTATTTGACACGAGGACATTTCTCTGAATCCCTGTCGAAAATGTTCGAGAGGTGATGGATATGACGAAACCAGAGCCGTTGGTGAAATATGTGGTTCGGTTGAGTGCTGATGAGCGGTCGTTCCTTGAGGGGATGCTGCTTACCGGCTGCTGAAAGCACGGATCCTGCTCAAGGCGGACGCATCCTTGGAAAATGGCGGCTGGGATAATGCGCGAATTGCCGCAGCATTGGACACCAGCGCGTCGACAGTCCTTCGCACGCGCCGCCAGTTCGTGGAGGAGGGTCTGGAAGCGGCACTGGCGCGCAAGACGCGCCAAACGCCGCCAACGCCTCGGATTTTTGATGGGGAAGCGGAGGCGCGCTTGTTGCAACTGGCCTGTTCGGAGCCGCCCGAAGGCCATGCGCGCTGGTCCTTGCGGCTGCTGGAAAAGCGGGTGGTGGAACTGGGCATCGTGGAGGCGGCCAGCGACAGCACGATCCAGCGCGTGCTCAAAAAAACGCGCTCAAACCGCATCGAAGCCGCTACTGGGTGATCCCGCCCAAGGCCAACGCCGCCTTTGTCGCGGCGATGGAGGATGTGCTGGACGTCTACACCCGCCCTCACGATCCGGCGCGCCCGCTGGTCTGCCTGGACGAGACAAGCAAACAGTTGACCAAGGAGACGCGCACGCCAATCCCGATGGGGCCCGGCCGCGACGCGCGCTTCGACTATGAATATGAGCGCGCCGGGGTGGCCAGCCTGTTCATGCTGTTTGCGCCTCTGGAAGGATGGCGTCATGTCGCCGTTCGCGAGCGGCGCACAGCCATCGATTATGCCCATATTCTGCGGGACCTGGCCGATACCCATTTCCAAGAGGCTGAAAGGATCGTTCTGGTGCAGGACAATCTCAACACCCACCGGCCAGCCTCGCTCTACGAGGCGTTCGACCCGGCCGAAGCCCGCCGGATCGCAGAACGGTTCGAATGGCACTACACACCGAAACACGGCTCCTGGCTCAACATCGCTGAATGCGAACTGAGCACCCTCGCACGCCAGTGCCTCGACCGCCGCATCCCCGATCGCGGGAAACTCGAAGAGCAGACCAGGGCATGGGAAATACCCCGCAACCAGGGCGGCACAGCCGTCAAATGGCGCTTCTCAACCGAGGACGCGCGCATGAAACTCGCCCACCTCTATCCGCAGATAAGCTGAATCGCAGGACTAGTGGCGGGGGCCAGATCTCGCTGACCGATCCGGACGCGCGTGCGATGCACTCCAGTAGCCGCGTCGGGGTGGGTTGCACCATCCGGATCGCGGTCGATACCAAGCACAGACTGATTGCGGAGCAGCAGATCCACAACGAGGTCAGTGATCCTGGCCTGCTGACCGAGACGGCCAAGGCCGCCCGCGAGACCCTCGATGTAGCGCAGATCAATGCCATGGCCGATCGCGGCCAATTCAAGATAGAGGATATCGAATCCTGCGAGACGGCAGGCATCGTGCCCTGCGTCCCAAAGCCGCAGCGTGGATCGGCCGTTGCCGAGGGAGTCGTCACCAGGGACCAGTTTCGCCATGACGCCAGGGCCGATACCTGCATATGCCCTGGCGGCGCGGCTTTGAGCCGTGTGCGTCGCCGCCCGGGTTGTGATGAGGTCCGCCCGTTCGATCATGCCAATGCCGCCTTGCCCAGTCCTGCGCACTCAAGGCGCGTTGCACCGGCGCGGCCTGGCGCAAGGTTGCGCGCCACGAGAACGAGGCCGTGCCGGACCGGATGGCGAAACGACTTGCCGCGCGGCCCGGGGTACTCGACAAGCGCCGCGAGAGCGTCGAGCACCCGTTCGGCTCTGTGAAGCAATGGATGGGCCAGGGCGCATTCCTGATGCGCAGGCTGGAAAACGTGCGCGCCGAGTTCAGCCTGACGGCCATCGCCTACAACCTGCGTCGGGCGATCACCCTTGTCCGTATCTCGGAGTTGATTGCGGCTGTCGGGCGGTAACAGGCCGCAGGTAAACGATCCGGCAATTATCAGTCCAAAATCGCCTCGAGAGGCCCACACATCCCTACCAGAACCGCGACCGAGCCTTGGGTCAGGATTTCCAGAGGAAAAACTGCCGAACCCATCGAAACCCCAAACACCGTTAGAATCCGACGGGTTTCCACACAATCTAGGCAGAATTGGAAATAGCGCACCGAAAGATCCTGTCACCTCGGTCTGCGCGCGGCGCGTCGAAGGGCCGGAGAACAGGTTGCCCGATCCGGGCGCGGGCGGTATGCGGTGCGGGTGCGGATGGCATGATTTGCCCAAGCGATGACGGGGCAGCGAAAAGGATATTTCTCAATGAAGATCGCGATGATCGGGACGGGCTATGTGGGGCTGGTCTCCGGGGTGTGTTTTTCGGATTTCGGGCATGATGTCGTGTGTCTCGACACCAATCCCGACAAGATCGCCATGCTGGAGCGCGGCGAGGTACCGATCTTCGAGCCGGGGCTTGATGTGCTGATGGAAAAGAACGTGGCCGCCGGGCGGCTGCGCTTCACCACCGATCTGGCCACCGCGATTGACGGCGCGCAGGCGGTATTCATTGCTGTGGGCACGCCGACACGGCGCGGCGACGGGCATGCCGACCTGACATATGTCATGGCCGCCGCCGAGGCAGCGGCGCGTGCAGCAGTTGGCTACGTGGTGATCGTCACCAAATCGACCGTGCCCGTCGGCACCAATCGCCGCGTCCGCGAGGTCGTGGCGCAGGCCAACCCGGATCTCGATTTCGACGTGGCCTCGAACCCCGAGTTTCTGCGCGAGGGGGCTGCGATCGACGATTTCATGAAGCCCGACCGCGTGGTCGTCGGCGTGCAGACCGAGCGCGCGGGGGCGGTCATGGCCGATATCTACCGCCCCCTATACCTGCGTGATTTCCCAATCCTAACCACCGATCTGGAATCCGCCGAGATGACCAAATACGCGGCCAACGCCTTTCTGGCGACCAAGATCAGCTTCATCAACGAGATCGCGGCCCTGTGCGAGAAGGTGGGCGCGGATGTCAGGGAGGTGGCGCGCGGCATGGGCCTTGACGGCCGGATCGGCAACAAGTTCCTGCATGCAGGCCCCGGCTATGGCGGGTCGTGCTTTCCCAAGGACACGTCGGCGCTTGCGCGCATCGGGCAGGAGCATGCCGCGCCGCAGACCATCGTCGAGACGGTGATCCGCGTCAATGACGCGGTAAGGCTGCGAATGGTCGAGAAGCTGCGTGATCTCTGTGACGACAGCTTCAACGGCAAGACGGTGGTGGTGCTCGGCGTGACCTTCAAGCCCAATACCGACGACATGCGCGAGGCGCCCAGCCTCACCATCATCCCGGCGCTGGTGGGCGGCGGCGCGCGCGTGCGGGTGGTCGATCCGCAGGGCCATCGCGAGGGCGAGGCGCTGCTGCCCGGCGTGAGCTGGCATGACGACCCCTATGAAGCCGCAAAAAGTGCCGATCTGCTGGTGATCCTGACCGAATGGAACGAGTTCCGCGCGCTCGATCTCGCGGCACTGGCAACCGCGATGACCACCCCCCGGATGGCCGACTTGCGCAACGTGTATGCCGCCGATGATGTCAGACGCGCCGGCTTTGCGGCCTATGTGGGAGTGGGACGCTGATACGGCTCTTCATCAATTGGCAACGCAAACGAGGCGTACATCCGCAACATGATGCTCGAGCCCGTGGAAAAACGCTTCGACGCCTACGAGACATCGCACTCTGGACAAGTCCTTACCTGCAACAAAAGACACCCGTATATTCGTCAGATAGTTCGGCCTGGACCCTGCTTCACACCTATGAAAATACCGCTGAATTGTGGCTTTTCAGAAGGTTTTGTGCACATAATGCCTTTTCCGGGTGCGAAAATCGCCCGAGAATTGATTGATGGCTGGATGAAGGATTATCATGAGCACCATCCGCACCCAGTGCTGAACCAAAGGTCCGCGAAGCGAAATGACGCTCCTCTTGCGAGTTCACTTCAGCTTAAAAGTAACCGCATTAGTGTTTGATAGAACGAGAGCCAGAAAAAGGGAAATATCAAGTTTTCTTGGACGCACATCATGATCAAACATTTGTTAAAAGGATATCTTAACGCAAAGCTTTTTGGACGCAATATACAGCGCAGGATCGCCTATAACTTAGGCAGAAAAAAACAACTCTCTGAAGCATGGAACGAACAAGATCCTGAACTTAAATATCGCGTCGCCCGACCAATTGCAGTGCACCCTAATGTGTCGTGGTCGACAGAAACAATTCTTGTACTTATTCTAGGAGATGATGATGGTATTTTTTCGTTTTCTCAGATGTTAGCTGCAAACAATGCGAGTATATCCTTTCGATTTCTCGAACATTTTCAAGAGGTTTATCAGATACCACTAGAACAATACACTATGGTTTTGATGAGTACAGGAGCACCTGAACAGGGAATTTATGTAGCAGATGTTGGCGGAATTCTTAGACGTGCAGATCCTGATCTTACGTTGGTTTGGGCTTCTTCGAAGTTCGAACTTTCAATTGCGTCTGATACAAGCAAAAAAAAGTTTTGCGATATTCAACTTGCCCTGCCGACCTCTCCTGAAAAGTTATTCGCAATGACACACCCGGAGACAGGGTAGGTTAAGTGTTGAAGCTCGGAGTCCCGATTGACCGATGTTCAGGCAACCTAGGGTAGATCAGGGTTTTTCCGTCAGACTTTAATCCTTCCCACTTCGGGTTGCGGCTCAATACCACGCCAAAAGGCCAAAAGAGACTTTTTTGGCCCGCCTTACCCTTCCTCGTGATGTCCGCCCCTTGAAAGAACCTCTTGAAGATATTTCCAAAGGTACGAAAGCGCCATTTTGAGACAATGCTTTTATCAGCGCCAATGCACAATGGAAGTCACTTTCCATAATAATCTTGGAACCATTCGACGAAACATGAGACCCCATCGCGGAGATCTGTTTTTGGGTAATACCCAGTCAAACTTTCCAGGAGTGAGGCATCAGCCCAAGTAGCGGGTACATCTCCCATTTGCATGGGCATGTAGTTGCGTTTTGCCGGGAGGCCAAGCGTGTCTTCGAGCACATCGATGAAGTCGAGCAGGCGTATTTTTTGCGAATTTCCGATATTGATCACTCGCCACGGAGCCACGGGCGATAGACTGTCGCCTACCGAAGTATTAGCATCCTCGTCTGGCCGGACCGGTGCCGCATCAAGCAAGAGCCGAATGCCCCGTACCAAATCGTCCACATAGGTGAAATCACGATACATTTCGCCATAATTGTAGATGTCGATTGAACGACCGTCGAGGATTGCGTCGGTAAATTTGAATAGCGCCATGTCTGGCCGCCCCCAAGGCCCGTAAACCGTGAAGAAACGGAACATCGTGGTTGGCAGATTCCACAGATGAGCATAGGCGTGACTCATGCTTTCAGTCGCCTTCTTGGTGGCGGCATAAATAGTAAGCTGGGTGTCGGCCTTTTGCGTCTCAATGAAGGGCATCTCGGTATTGGCTCCATAGACCGACGAGGTCGAGGCCATAAGTAGATGACGCACCATATGCCGCCGCGCGGCCTCCATGACGTTGAAGGTGCCGATGACGTTAGCATCCAGGTAGGCGCGCGGATTCTCAAGACTGTAACGCACACCGGCCTGCGCTGCCAAATGTACGATCTCGTCGGGTGCGAAGGCGTCGATCGCCGCATCGAGCGCGGCCTGATCCTCGAGCCGCGCCTCGGTCGCCGTGAAATGCGCGTGCCGGTGCAGCATGTCATGGCGCTTGCGCTTGAGCGTCACGTCGTAATAGTCGGTCATCCCGTCATAGCCATGCACGATCATGCCCTCTCCGAGCAGCAGGCCGGCGAGATGATATCCGATAAAGCCGGCCGTGCCGGTGATGAAGACGCGCCGTGTCATGATGATCGGCTCCTTGAAACCCAACAATCAATTGGAGTGACATTTTTAATCGCAGTAATAGCCATTGAGTATAAAGTCGACACCGGTCTCAGGGGGCAGCTGTCTTGCCTCCACCTCCGCCCCAACTGCGCATTCGCTAGAACCACCTCAATTACGGCAGTGGCACAGCTTACCTGAGGCCCCTGCCCCGTCGCGCGATTTTTGCGCGGTCATACACCGGCAGGACTTTCAGCAGCGCTTCATCACGCCTCGGCACACCGCCAGTACAGCCAGATCTCGTCCGCCCGTCGCGCCTGATCGGCGGGGCACCGCAGATGCACGGCGTTTCGCAGCGCCCGGTCCCCCCGCGCAAACCGCCGCCGCACACAGGGCCAGCCGCGCGCGCACCATGATAAGGGGGAATGCCCGGCGCCTGCATCACAACATGCAGGACGATCCGGTAATCACCAGAACTTTCGGGGAAAGCACGGCTCCCAATGAGGCGCCGGTGTAGCGCTACAAACCATAGATCACGATATACAGCGCGCGTTTCAGGGCATCGCAATGGCCTGACAGGGAGCCGACTACCTCTCGCAATTCCGCACCCGGGCCAGCGGCCAGTTCTTTAATCCGGAGGATCTATACCGTGCCTTCGATCTCCACAGACGGCGGCATACCCGGCAATGCGGTATAGCGGCCCGCCTTGTGCAGGGAGGCAAAAATGCGGAAGGCCTCAACACCATCAGACCCGTCTACAGATCAACGAAAAGCTGTCCGCCTTGCAAACGATACAATCGAACTGTGCTATCAGGGCTGGGCCCTGAAATCTTCTTGAAACCTTCTGAAGCGTGTCGGGGACAGCCCCTCGACGACCACTTCTTCAGAATAGGCCGCGAGAGCATAGCTGTTGTCTGCGCGCAGCCGACGGTTTCTCTCGATCTTGGCCGTCTCGACAATAGCGACTTCCGCAAGGCGCAACATGTTCAGGCCAAGCGTCCGGGCCATGTCCGCCACCTCCGCGTCCAGTATCAGATTCACCTTTAGCCGCCCTACAACATGCTCTTGGAGGATACGTATGACAAAAAGGTCAAATTGGATGACCACCCCACGTAAGACACGCCAGGCGATATCGCCCTACCCATCCATGTCGCCGACTCCGGCATGCTGAACCAGCTGGTGGAGACCGCCCGTAGCTACGCGAAACAGTCCGTGTCTGACAACACGGTCAAGGCTTATGCAAAGGGTCGAGTGCATTTTGTGCGTCGGTGCCGGCGGCACGGCACAGATCCCCAGCCCCCGAACCCGATCTGATCGGGCTTTACCTCGTGGATCTGGTGGCACCCGCGGACGGCACCTCCCCTTTCGTCTGGGACTTTGCGAAACGTGGCATGACGCTGGATCGCAGTGAGCGGCATATCGCGACCGTGCTGGACGAGTCCATCTCCCCCCCGTTCAGAAAGACGGAATCCTCGCGCTGGATATCGTCGCCATGGCGGCCACCCCACTCTTCGATCTGCGTGGATTGCGCGACCGGGCGATCCTGTTTCTGAGCTATACCGGTGGGCTGGGACTCCTGGAGAGCGTGGGGCTGGATGCCGACAAGGACGACACGTCGAATAGCGGCGGGAGGATTGAGATCCCAAGGGTGCTGCGCTTCTGACACTCGACGCCAAGACCGGCTAGCGGGTGGTCGAGGTGGGCCGCGGATCGTCCGTGGCGACCTGCCCGGCTCATACAGTTGAGCAATGACTGTATTTCGAACGGATCACCTCTGGACCCGGCTTCACTCGTACGTTGCGCAACGGAAAAAGCGCGCTCGGAGACCGGCTGTGTGACAGGCATGTCGTACACCTCATCAAGCGAACCGTTCTGGAGGCCAGCCTGCGCCTCGGTCCGCCCGAAAAAGCGTCTCGCGCTCTTGTCGGGCCACAGTCTGCGGGCGGGATTGGCAAGTTTGGCGGAAGTAGACGAGCGCCATGTGCAGAAAAAATCTCGGCCACGCCATGGCCAAGATGACCCGCGCTACAAGCGCCATCGTGACCGGTTTCGCGTCAAACTAACGAAGGCCGCCAGATTGTAAAACGGTCGCAAATGTTTCGCATGCGAAACATTTCACGTAGTCATCAGTCGCAGGCCTTTCCGCGCAACCATGCCTCGAGCGCGTCCCGGAACGCGGAATCGACACCCGGCCCCGACAGGCGAAGCGTTCCGCCGCTCTGGCTGAGATGGACGCCTGGAGAGATCTCGGCCCCCGCGGGATCGGAGACCGGCGGTGTGGAGTGCACCTCGCGCTTCGGCGGGGTTTTCGGGGCGACTTGCGGCGCGGGCTCCGATGGCGCGGCGCATTCGGTTTCCGCCACGATGAAATCCGCCAGAAGGGTCTGCTCCATCTCCGGATCGCGCACATCCTCCGTCTCCAGATGGCGGCACAGCCGCGCCCGTGCGGCCGCGTCCTCCTCCACGATCTTCGCCAGCGACAGCCCCAGGCGTTCGGTCAGCGCTTGGGGAAACCGTACAAAATCGCCCATGGTTTGGTACAAGGTCAGGAACGATCCGATCTTGGAGCGTTTCGCGCGCGACGCTGTGGCGAACAGCGATTGCAGTGCGGTTTTGGTGGACGGGTAGACACCGGCCTCGACCGCTTTCGCTGCGATCCGCGCGCGCTCGTAATAGGACAGGCCAAGACGGATCTCGTTTTCCTCGACCATTGCCAGATACGCACTCTGTGCATTTTCCGGCTGCCGCAGCAGGGCCAGAACTGCGGCGAATCGTGACTCGCCGGTTTCCTCGTGCAATTGCCGGAGGGCCGTCAGACGCCGCCAGCCCGAAATCAGCCCGTAGCGGCCCTGCCCCATATTGGCGACCTCGATCGGGCTGCGTTGCCCGTGGTCGCGCAGACTGTCGAGCAAGGCTGCGAAATCCGGATCTTCACCCGTGCCAGGATCGATACGGTCGCGGATCAGCCACGTCGTCTCGACCGCCTCCAGCGGCAGCCGCAGAACAAGCCGACCTTCGCTGCGTGCGCTGTCAAGCTCTTGGCGGACCTCCTCGAAGGCCGCATTGACCGAAGTTTCACCCGCGATCCGGGCGATCGGGGCAGAGGAGGCGGCATTGCTCGACGCAGCTCCTGACGGGGCGAGATGATCCTGCAGGGGACCCCCGAGACGTCTACGTTTTGCCATGGGCGATCTCCCGAAATGCGAGGACGGGCAGGGCGAATGTTTCGCATGCGAAACATTCGAAGGGCCAGGCAAATGTTTCGCGTGCGAAACATGCCGGAGATGGGGCGAGAGATACGGGTCCGATCATTGCGTGGCCTCTGACTGGGTCTTCTCTAGTTGATCACGGCGCCAGACCCCGTAAAGCAGCTTCTTGAAGGCAGCGTAGGTCGCATCGAATGTTTCGCGCCCGCGGATATAGGTCTCACGGTTGAAGTCACGGTAATCGGCCTCGTAGATGCCGCTGACCTGTTCGCCGGCCTGGCCGATCAGCGCGGTGTAATCCTGCCGCTGCGGGGCGAGCGACGGTCCGAGATAGGCCTGCATGAGACCGGCCAGTTCCGCCTGCTGCGAGGCATCATAACGGGTGATCAGTGCGCGCACCGCATCCCATTCGAACCGCACACCGTCGCGGCCAAGAGCGCGGGCGGCCATATTCTCGCCCTCCTCGATGGACTGAAACGTGGCGTGTAGCATCTCGAAAAAACGGCCGGTGGAATCGAACTCCAGAAACGAGGCTCCGAGAGGTACCAGAAGGATATCGGCAGCCGAAAGCCCGTTGATCGTGAGGTACCCCAGGGCAGGTGGGGTGTCGAGAAAGACAAGGTCATACTCCTGCAGAATGCCATCAGCCTCGAGACTTTCGGTCAGCGCGTCCCACAGCTTCCAGCTGCGCGCGGCCATGCGCCAGACAGGGATCTGGAACTCGGACCAGTAGAGGTTCAGCTGCGCCCCGATGAGATCGATATTGGGCCAGTGCGTTTTCTGGACAAGGTCCTGCGCGCTAACCTGCATCGCATCTGCCAGCGTGTCGTCGATCGGCAGTGGGGCTTCGTTTCGGTGCGCCCGCTGCCGGTTATCTTCTTGCAGATGGCGGCCGTAATGCCGTGCGAGCAGCGGAAAGATGGTGGACCATTCATCCTCCACCTTGCCCCCGAAAATCGAGGTCATCGAGCCTTGGCTGTCGAGATCGATCACCAGCACCCGGTAGCCATCAAGGGCAGCGGACATGGCCAGATGGGCCGCGGTCGAGGTCTTGCCGACACCGCCCTTGAAATTCGCCACCGCCACCATCTTGGCGGGCAGGCCCTCTGGGCGCCAGGGTTGGTATTCCTTGGTCTTCGATCCTTCCGCCGCGAAATGCGCGCGCAGCCGCAGCACCTCGTCCAGCGTGAACCATTTGGCACCGCCCGCGGTTTCCGAACGCCCCTGCGGCAGGTCGGGATTGGCCTTCAGCACGCGGCGGAAATGCGCGGTCGCGATTGGGATCAGGTAGCGGGTGATTTCCCAGGTCGAGAACTGCCGTAATTGCCGCCCGCCCCCCTCATCAAGCCCGCGCGAGGCCAGATCGCGGCGTCCCCGCAGACAGGCCTCGGCAATGCGTTCGAAATCTGTCGTCTGCTGAGGTGGATCGAGATCTGCCATCGCGACATCCGGAGAAATGTTGAAATACGGGGGCAGGGGGGGGGAGCCGTCATGTGCCATTATTTGCCTCATGTGCTGCGTTTTAGGATATGTACCCTAAAAATCCGAACATGGGAATATTTTCCTGCTGTGCCTCCAGTTCGATTCGTCGGTTCTACAGCATTTTCTCAGCAAATTCAGGTATCTCTACCGGTTTTTCAGGCAGACATGACGCGTTGCTCAAAAATCCTGTTGTTAATGGATTGTTATTTATAGTTACGTAAGACCGCCAAACCCGTATGCACCTGATTTCACCCGATATTCAATTGCTGTAAAGTCCCAATGCGATTCCGAACCCACGATATTGCGACTCCGAACCCACGATAGAGTGATTCCGAACCCACGATAGGTGCGCGCTGGATGCTGGACGTGGATCCGTGCCTGTGGATAAGGTGGTGATAATGAAACCCCGAAACAAAAGAGCAGGCTGGGGCAGCGACAGGCATGGGCGGCGAGGCAGGATCACCGCAGCGCAGGCTGCTTCCGGAACGGCATCCGACGGCGGATTTCTTTGTCTGCGACATCCTCGATGCGCTGCCCAAGAACGATCTCGCGTCGATGGAACACCCGCTCTTCTCGCTCTCGACCCGGGCGGATCTGCGGGTGCTGTCCTATACCCATAACAACGTCACCATCACCGTCACGCCCTCGGTGCGCGGCCGCGCCACCCTCTTTGACAAGGACATCCTGATCTATTGCATCAGCCAGCTGATGGCGGCGCTCAATGCCGGGCGCCCGATTAGCCGGGTGGTGCATCTGCGCGCGCATGATCTTCTGGTGGCGACCAATCGCGAGACCTCCGGTGACGGCTACCGCCGGCTGGTCGAGGCGTTCGAGCGTCTAGCCGGCACGCGCATCACTACCAACATTACCACCGCCGAGATCGAGGAGACGACAGGTTTTGGCCTGATCGAGGCGTGGCAGATCCAGCGTCGGACGCGGGGCGGGCGGATGGTGTCGGTCAAGGTGTCGCTGGCCGAATGGCTCTATCGGGCGGTGCTGGCGAAATCGGTGCTGACCCTCAGTCGCGACTATTTTCGCCTGCGCAAACCTTTGGAGCGGCGCATCTACGAACTGGCGCGCAAGCATTGCGGCCATCAGCCCGAATGGCGGGTCTCGCTTCCCGTGCTCGCGCACAAGTCCGGTTCGGCCTCGCCGATCCGAGTCTTTCGCCGGATGATCCGCGACATGATCGCAGCCGATCACCTGCCCGACTACGAGTTGGCCGAGGCGCCGGGCGACATCATCCATGTCCGCCCGCGCCGCGTGGTGCTGGCGCCGGGCGAGGGGCCGCGCCTCAGCCCCGAGGCCTTGGACGAGGCCCGCCGCCTCGCCCCCGGCGCGGATGCCTACGTGCTCGAGGCCGATTGGCGGGCTTGGTGGGCCACCACTGGCCAACCCCGCCTGCGCAGCCCCGACGCGGCCTTCCTGGGCTGGGTGCGCAAACGGACGGTAAATCGCGGTAAGGGCTGAATCCTCACCAATCTGGCGCAATTCGGGCGATTAATCCGCCAGTTTACATTGAACGACTTTTTTTGCGCTGAAGCGCAGTTTTTCGGCTGCCGCCTGCGATCTCGGCCAAAATGGCGAGCATACCAGGCCCGGCCGAGAGCTCGAGGACCAGATCGCGGGCGGTGATCTGCGCGGCTGCCAAGGCTTCAAAACTCATGGGCAGCGGTGTCGAGAACTGCGGGAAACGCTCCATCTCTTCTGCGCGCCGGGTGTGGCTCGGCAGCAGGCCGAGACCTTGGTGAGAACCGCCCGAAGCTGGCGGTAGAGCCGGCGGGCCAGGTCACGCAGGGAGTCGGTCATGATCTCCTCAGCACCCGCAGTCGGCGGTTGGCAGGTTAGGCTGTCGCGGGTGGTCGGCTCGACGCGGATCAGCACGGTTGAAAAGCAAGACACCCTTTTTCACATTCCGCCTAACGAATATGGATAAGGCCTGAATTGATTTAAATCTGGCTCCTTTTGGGATTGATATCGGAGCTCAGATCGCGATTTTATGTTGATCGTCGGCTTACACACAAGATATAGTGGTGTCATGCAACTCGAGATTTTCCCTGACCAGATGTATTTGTTCCGCGAAGATTCGTCGCGGAACATGCGGCGCTTTTATCTGATGGCGGTGCAACGCGACCTCTTTGGAGGTGCGTCGCTGATAAGGGAGTGGGGCCGTATCGGGAGTTCCGGGCAGTTGCGTATCGACCATCATCCGGACGAGGGCAGGGCGGTAGACGCCCTGGCTGACCTCGTGACGGCCAAGCGCAAGCGGGGATACCGCTTGCTACATGCGCCTGTCCTGACCGGCAGCATGGCCAGAGCACCCAAGTCGCAGCAATCTCACCCTCTCTGAGTCACTCGCGTGGTGGCCCTTGATCCTGCGGCGATGGGGAGTTTTTCTGTTGGATGAAGGGCGTCATCGGGACGATGACATCGATTGCCATGCTGCGGGATGGCGCGCAAAGCACTTTGACGCCATATGTCAGTATCTGCTACTATTAAGCATATGGAGGAGGATCTCATGCCCAACGTTCATCTGACTGATCCCATGCAGAAATACGTTCAGGGGCAGATCAAGTCCGGTGCCTACGCCAACACCAGCGAGGTCGTGCGGGCCGGTATCCGTCTCTTGATGGAAAAAGACGGCGCGCGCCAGTTCTATGTGCTGAAGGCTGACCTCGAGGATGCCGCAGCCGCAGCCGAGGGCGGCGAGTTCTCCGATTTCGATCCTAAAGTCTTCGAGCCCGATGCCTTTACGTCATAACCTGGTGTGACGGTGAAGCTCTCGCATCTGGCGCGACAAGATCTCGAGGACATTCGCACCCACACCCTGGAACGGTGGGGCAGCGCGCAGTGGCTCGATTACTACCGCGGCTTGGTGGGCGCGTTGGAGAAGATCGAGGCCAACCTGATGTCGGGACGCAGTCGTGACCTGTTCCGCAAGGAAATGCGCTCGGTGAACTACGGTCGACACATTATCTTCTTTTCACCCGTTGACGCGGCAGGCGGCGCGCTCGTCGTCCTGCGCATCCTGCATCAGCGACGACATCTTCCAGCGCTGGTCTACTACGACGATCTGGACGGCGCATGAGTGTTGCTCTGTCGCTAAGCCAACCCAAGCGACAACCGTCGCCGTTTTTAGCGCAAGCAACCACGGGCCAGAGTCTCCGCGTCATAGCAATCCCAACCTCCCGGCAGGAAGAGGCGCAGCTTGCCGGGATCCGGCAGGGGCTGCTCGAAGGGTTGGCTCAGGCGAAAGCGGGGGATCTCGCGGAAGGCACCGGGGAAGACGCGATCCGTCGCTCATTCGCGAAAGCGCGCGCCGCCTCATGAGCCGATCCTTCCGGCTCACGCGTCGTGCGGAGGCCAGCCTGGTCGAGATTGCCAGATGGACCATCGAGACTTTTGGGTTCAAGCAGGCTGAGCTTTATGAGACGGAGTTGCTCAGCCGCTGCGAAGCGATCCTGAATAGTAACGCGCATAGCCGGAAGTTGCGCGGTTTTCGTAGATGACGCCGATGATCTGCGGTTCCGTCAGGTCAGGAGAGCATTTCCTGGTTTTTCTGGATCGCCCGGACGAGGTCATCATCGTCGATATCCTGCATCCCGTAGCGATTTGCCGCGTCACGTTGCTGCTATGGCGGCGCTCAAGGGCGAAGACATCTGAACAACCTCACAACCCAGCGGCCCTGGTCAGGTTCACGCGGAACCTGTCACGCCTGCGCTGGTAGCGGCGGGTCATCTCGGCGCTGGCATGGCCAAGTTGTTTCTGGACATAGCGCTCATCGACCTCAGCGCTGCTGGCAAGGCCTGCGCGCAGGGAATGGCCGGAATAAAGCTTGACGCGCTCGGCGTCAGGCAGGTCAGGACACAGTCCGGCCTCCAGCACGCAGCGCTTGATCAGCCGCGCGACATGCTTGTCGTTCAAGCGCGTTTCCTGCGTGCGCTTGCCATCACGCGTGACGCCGGTAAAGATGGGGCCGAAACTGATGCGCCCGAAATGCAGCCATTGGTCCAGTGCATGGACAGGGCAGGTCTGCTCGCTTGAACCGCGCCCGATCTCCACTTCGCGCCAGCCGGTCTTGCCGCGCAGGGTGATCAGCGCGCCGCCGTCCAGGATATCGACCCAGCCGCCAGACTCGATTGTATCATCCTTCTGCCTGTCCAGGCCGACAATTTCCGAGCGCCGCAGGCCACCGGCAAAGCCGATCAAGAGGATGGCACGGTCGCGCAACCCGCGCAGGTCATGGGGCAGGGTGGCCACCATGGCGCGGATATCCTCGGCCAGGATGGCCTCTTTCTGCACGGGCGGGCGGGCGTGCCGGCGGCGGACACCTGCAAGAACAGTGGCGATATGCCGGTCCTTGCGGTCCAGCGCAAAGCCACGCTGTGCATAACTCCAGCCAAGCCCTGACAGGCGGCGCTCAATTGATGCGACCGACAGGGCAGGGGCCTTGCCTTGCGGCGCGGCCAGATCGGCGATGTAGAGGCCGACAAGTTCAGGAGACGGGGGCAGAGGATCGGCGCCGCGCATCCGGCACCAACGCGCGAAATGACCCCAGTCCTTGGCATAGGCCTTGAGGGTGTTGTCGGAGACCGCCTGACGGGCGTAATCCTGCGCGGTTTCCACCAACCTGTCGAGTGCCGCAGAGCCCGCGACATGAGTAGGCAGGGCAAGATCTTTGGGCGCACCTTGCTCTGAGGATGGTTGTGAAATATACTCCTTAGACATACGCATACTCCAAGAGGTGTTGATGGGACGTGTTAAGGTAAATCTGACGCTGGATGCAGAGGTGGCAGAAACTGCCCGGACGCTTGGCCTCAACATGTCGCGCCTTGCCGAGGCTGCGATTGTCGGAGCGGCCAAGGTCGAGAGGAATCGGCGCTGGCGCGAAGAAAATAGGGCCGCCATCACCGAGTATGCTGCGGAAATCGAACGGGATGGCCTTGCGCTGTCCCGGTTCAGAAGTTTTTAGACGGCGATTTGAATGGCCCAGTTCGATCTCTATCGTCTGAAGGACGGGCAACTTGTTGTGGACCTGCAAACCGACCTGATCGGCATCGACGCTTCGCGCATCGTGGCCCCGCTGCGTGAGGCTGGGCGCTATACCGCTTTTCCGGGCCTGACACCAAGCATTGAAGCTGAAGGCGCGACATGGATTGTCCGTGTTCAGGAGCTGGCCGCAGTTCCGGGTGCCGAGCTGCGGGACCCGGTAGGATCTCTGGCCGAACATCGCGACGCCCTGAAGCGCGCCTTCGACATTCTGATCGACGGAATTTGAAGGCCATTGGCAATGTGAAGTTGTTGAGACCTCAGAGTCCGATTCAATATGGAATGAATGATTTCAGGGTCTTGCGAGGAGGCGCGTCATGCGCCTTATATGGGCTATCAGCACCCATGCCTCTGCGCTCTCGATGGTTTTCTCCCAATCGCGTG
>Ga0307930_1001264_pt1 | contig 20191 bp, 20 predicted proteins | sample OrgLakmetageno46_FD_203161 | JGI IMG/M metagenome (GOLD analysis project Ga0307930, IMG submission 203161) | Saline water microbial communities from Organic Lake, Antarctica - #46 | ecosystem: Environmental > Aquatic > Non-marine Saline and Alkaline > Saline | place: Antarctica: Organic Lake...
GCTTTTTTGACTAAATAGTCTTGAAAATAGTGCTTTTGTTTATTTTGAGTATGAGTCATCACAATGACCACAAGATCATCTTTTGGGTGAAATTCTATGCCATTTCTAAACCCATCCCACAAACCGTTGTGGTAAATAACCTCTTCACCACTTTTATGTTCAAGTCTAAAACCCATCCCATAGCGTTTGTTTTTGCCATTTTCGTCTCTGCCAAACATCAAGTCAACACTACTTTCATTTACTATTTTGCCATTTTTCAAATCGCGAAACCACACGAACAAATCTTTAGCAGAAGCATAAATTCCCTTGTCCCCAATAGCATTATTATGAAAACCTTCAGGGAGTTCAATAAAAGAGCGTCTATAGGATTGGTAGCCATCCAGAATGACACTCTCATTCCTGTCGTGTTTGTCGACAAAGGTCTCATCCAAGCAAAGAGGTAATAAAAATTCGTCTTCAATAAATTCTCCGAGACTGAGTTGAGTTATTTGCTCAACAATAGCTCCTAAAACGACGTAACCTGTATTGCTATAACTAAAATATCGACCCGCAGGAAAATTTAGTCTTGGGGCGTTGGTGTTAATCAAATCCACAACCTCTAGATTGTTGGGGGCAATATCTTTATCCCAGTACTGTTCCGTTAGATACATATAATTCCAAAGTCCAGACCTATGCTTTAATAAATCTCGAATGGTCACTTTTTCAAATTTAAATCCTGGTAAATAGGTAGACACAGATTGATCGATGTCCAAACATCTTTCTTCGTATAACTTTAGAATAGCTGCTGCTGTATATTGTTTACTCACCGAGGCCAATTGGTAAGACATACTCGCCTCCATAGGAGACTTTGTAATAGGATTCTTATAGCCAAAATCTTCTTCATATAAAATTTGATCCTTATAAGCAACAATTACAGATCCACTTATACTGTTGCGTTTAGCCCTTTTTTGAATTTGATCTTCCAAAACGCGAAGCTCTGGGGAAAATAGTGAACTATAATCTACTATCGGTACTTTAGGAATAGGAGTAGTCACTTCAGAGCTATCTGTAGGTATAGTTTCAAAATTACTAAAAGCAAAATTTTGAAACATGGTATAACTGACGATTCCTAGGATGCATCCTAAAACGAATAGTCTTGTGACAAGCTTAGAGTTGAATTTCATTAAGAATAAAATAATCTTATTTATAATTCAAAATATCATAAATTATTGATGCATATGATTATAATCGTAATTATAACTAATTAAAACGTAACCTATAACTTAGGCTGAGGATTATAACGAGACTTTATATTTTCTCTCTATTTTATTGCTAAGTCTAAAAGGTCAGCTTGGTTTAAGTCTATAAATTATTCTTTATGACTCCTTCACCAGTATGGTTTCGGTATTCCAAACATCAGTAAGAGTTTTTAAAGATTCAAATAGTACTTCAAAAGAAGAAACTACATAATAATCTTTTTGCATAATATCTGTTCTGAACTCCTTTTCAATAATTGCTTGAATAGAATACTCTATAAAATTAGCTTTTTGCTCATGGATCTGGTTGGTTTCTCCAGAGGAAGATAAAATACCAGCACCATAGGATTGGATATTTCCTTGCTCTTTTATAACTCCAAATTCTATTGTAAACCAATAGAGACGTTGTAAATGTATCAGTTTTTCAGTATCTTCTAGAAATTGACAGCCTAATTTTCCAAACTCGTACAAAAACTCAGAAAATACAGGGTCACTTAATAAAGGGACATGACCAAAAATATCATGAAACACGTCTGGCTCTTCCAAGTAGTCTAAACTGTCTTTGGAACGCAACCAAGTTGAGGAGCAAAACTTTCGTTCGGCAAGCAACTTGAAAAACTCTTCTACAGGAATCAATCCAGGGACTACTTGCAACTCCCATTGAGTTTCAGTTTTAAACCATAAATTGATCTTTTCAAAATCAGGGATTTCGTTGGCATTCAAAACAGGAGACATACGCTCTAAAGCATCGATATAGGATTTAGAAGCTTTGCCTGGGATATTTTCTTTTTGTCTATTAAATAGGGTTTTCCAAACCCATAAATCGTCTTTGGTGTATTTAGACATGTCTTGCATAGCAATTCGGTTTAAAATAAGAATCCCAATTCAATTGAATCAGGATTTAATTAAGGTGTAAATATATTATACCATTAGCCAATTCTAGGCTTTAGAAATGGATGATAGCAATAGATTATGTTTTCAATTATCACGAAATCAAAACTAGATATAAAATCGATATTGGCAAAATCAACAAGTGTTAAACTGCAGCTATAGAGTGGCTTTAATTTTAGACACTATCCATGATCAATCCATCTCAATGGTCTAATTTTATGAAAAATCAAATCATGATGTCACACTCTTACTGTTGGGGAATTTTAGGCTTAGGACGAATTGCGCATAAAGTGGCCTCAGATATAAAGCAGGTAGAAGGGGCTATTCTTTATGCAGTAGCCTCAAGATCACTAGAAAAAGCTAAGGCTTTTGCTGGTGACTTTAAAGCTGAGAAAGCTTATGGTTCTTATATAGATTTGGTTAAAGACCCAGAAGTTGATATTATATATGTTGCGACACCACATGTTTTCCATTTTGAACATGTCTTACTAGGACTCCAACATCATAAAGCCGTTTTGTGCGAAAAACCAATAGCTATAAATGTAGATCAATTGAGTTACATGATTTTTGAAGCAAAGCGAACTAATAGCTTCCTGATGGAAGGCCTTTGGACTAATTTTATGCCTCATCTTAAAAAAGTCTATGACCTTACCCAACAGGAAACTTATGGAAAATGCATAAAAATTGAAGCGGACTTCTCTTTTAAAGCTGAATTTAATACCGAAGCTCGCCTGTTTAACAAATCTTTAGGCGGTGGGGCCCTTTTGGATATAGGAATTTATCCTGTGTATTTGGCTTTAAAGCTTTTAGGAGTGCCACAAAATATAAAAGCAAATGCTCAGTTTTCTAAAACAGGTGTTGATGTCTCCAATACACTACGCTTTCAGTATCCCAGTGGAGCAGAGGCACTACTGTCTTCTAGTTTTGCTAAGACAACACCTTCTAAGGCTAAGGTTTATTTTGAAAGGGCTATCATAGAATTTGGATCTAGATTTCATAATACTGATCAACTTACCATTACTACTAAAGCTGGAGAAGAGCTTCTAGACTTTCACTACCCACCAAATGGCTTCCAATTTGAGATTCAACATGTTCATGATTGTCTAGAGGGAGGTCTCACCCAAAGTCCTGAGATGCCTCTTAAGGCGTCTTTAGAGTTACTTCAAACATTAGATACCATTAGAAAGCAAATAGGTTTAAGGTATAAAGAAGATTTGGACCATTAAAAGTGAAGTTTTTTAAACTTCTTTTGGTTTAGATCGCTCGTAGTTAATACCCTATAGGTTTTTATGCGATCCCTAAATTTTTATTTGGACAATAGGCATCGATCTATAGGTAAGGGATATCTATACAATTATTAAAAAAGCAGTATCTTTTACACGATACTGGATTCCAGTATTTAAACAGATATAATTACAACGTAACATAGAATGGCATACATAAATTACTATAACATACTTGGAATTGAAAAAAATGCGACGGAAAGCGAAATCAAAAAAGCATATCGCAAAATGGCTCGTAAACACCATCCCGATCTAAATCCCAATGACAAGGAAGCTGAAACAAAGTTTAAGCAAACCAATGAGGCTAATGAAGTTCTGAGTCATTCAGAAAGCCGAAAGAAATATGACGCACATGGCAAGGACTGGAAGCATGCAGGAGACTTCAATAACGCAAGGCAACAGCAGTATAGTGGTAATTACTCCGACTTTTTTGAGTCTATGTTTGGGGGTCGAGCAGCTGGCAGTAGAGGAGGACCTGAGGTTGGTTTTCGAGGTCAGGATTACAATGCAGAACTAAAGCTTGATTTAAAAGAGGTCTACACGACCACTAAGCGTACATTCACTGTATATGGAAAAAACATTCGCCTAACCATTCCTGCAGGGGTCACTAATGGACAGAAAATTAGAATAAAAGGACAAGGTGGAGAAGGGAGAAATGGGGGTCCTAAGGGGGACTTATATATCAAATTCTCCATAGAGAACTCCACAGAATTTAAAAGAAATCACAACGACCTCTATAAAACGCTTGATCTTGATTTGTACTCCGCTATGCTTGGAGGTGATCTTACGGTAGAAACTTTAGACAGTAAAGTGAAACTAAAGGTAAAGCCAGAAACTCAAAATGGCACCAAAGTAAAACTCAAAGGGAAAGGATTTCCAATTTATAAAAAAGAAGGTGAGTTCGGAGATTTATATATCACCTATAATTTGAAGCTGCCTACTCAACTTACGACCGAGGAAAAGGAATTGTTTAGCGAACTCCAAAACTTACGCTTATGATGAATCTAGAAAGTGTTATTCCCCTCTAAAAGTTATGTGTTCACTATAGTGTCGAAATGTCATTTTTAATCGATTTAAATGACTTCGATTTAATTTAAATTAGAACCATAGAGCACTCCCAGTATGTGCATAAGGATGATGTGGTTTACATAGAAAAAATGATTAGAATGCATCACGAACTCGATATCAATATAGAAGGGATTGACACTGTATTTAATGTATTAAAAAAGATAGAAATTTTACAAGAAGAGCTCATAACGACAAAAAACAAGCTAAGGCTATATGAAGAGTGAGTGATTTTAAAAGTTAGACCATTTTAGGGTAGGTTAAAAATGAATAACTCGCAAAGCCTTATGCCAAATTAGACCTGTAATGTTGCAATAAACCCTTTTTTCTTATATTGATTAAAGACAATATTCAAAAAAACAGATGGATAGGAAATTTACATCTCTAAGCCTTATAAGGTTGAGGTGCTATTGAATTATACCAATTTAGTTATTAAATGCCGTATTAAAAGCTTTTAGAAAATGGTGATTTCCTGTTATAGATTTAATGGTTTCAGGTTTCATTTCGCAGACCATTTCACTTAGCCATTCTTTTAGACTTTTCATAGATTCGAATCTTTGGTTTTTAAATCGATTTTTAATGTATTGCCATACTTGTTCGCATGGGTTTAGTTCAGGATTGTATGGGGGTATTCTTAACAAGACTATATTCTGTGGCACCTCTATATTTTTTGTAGAATGAAATCCTGCATTATCAATCACTACGATTTTATATTCCTTTGGATTATGTGTTGAAAATTCTCGCAAATAGGCTTGAAATATGTTAGTACTTACGCCATTTATTTCCCAAACAAAAGAGTCTCCGTTTATTGGGGAGTAACTACCGTATAGATAGGTCGTTTTATAAATATGTTGATAGGTCACTATTGGCTTTACACCGCTAGCGGTTATGTATTTTCCAAGATGATTCATCATTCCAAATCGAGCTTCATCTTGAAAGTATAAATTAACAGAGTCGTAACTATCTTTATTAAGACTAATTCTAATGTCATCTAGGGTGTCAGGGAGTTTTTAAAAAAGCTTTTTCAGCCTCTACATCTTTTTTGTAGTGAGATTTCCTAGGAGTCTTGGGTTTTGTTTTAAAATGTTGAATCAAATACTCACGGATCCGTTGGTACTTAACAACTACGCCATATTCTTGTTCTACCCAATTTTGAGCATCCCAGTATCCCAAAAAAGGATTATTTGGGTCATGTACTCTTTGGGATAAACCCTTATGTATTTGTGGTGTAATAATTTTAGACGTTTTATTTTTAGGCTTATCCGTTAACATCATCTCAACCCCACCATCCTTATAGTTCACAAGCCACCTTTCTAAGGTTCTGATATGAATCCCTAAAAAATCAGCTAATTCTTGTCGGGTTTCAAATTTGCCAGACTTAATGGCTAGCAAACTCTTTAAACGTTTTTCCCCTTTCAAGGTTTTCTGTTTTAACAAGAGTTTGTTTAGCTCCAAATCTGATTCCCTAATATCTAAAATTGCTTTTCTTCCCATACATAAATATACGAATAATATACGGCGATACAAAGCATATTTGGTATTATATGTTCTTCGATACCAATTGTAGCCTTCGCTAATTTTGACCACTTTTTATTTGAGTTTTAAATTGCCAAAGAAGCTTGAATTGCTAAATTTGCAAGAAATAAACCAAAATTACAGCGCCAGACTAGACGTTATAGTTTTTTGCAAAGCACAAGTATTATGTTGGAAGTTAAGCACATTCGAGCGCATCAAAAGGAGTACGTACAAGCTCTTAAGAAAAGAAATTTTGAAGCGGACTCCGTTTTTGAAGCTATTTTAAATCTAGATGAGAGGAGACGCTCCACCCAAAAAAAGTTAGATGAAATTCTCTTTGAATCCAACTCGCTTTCCAAAGAAATAGGGATGCTCTTTAAGTCAGGCGAAATTGATAAAGCTAAGGCTGCAAAGGAGAGAACAGCTGGGTTTAAAGCAGATTCTAAGCGTCTAAGTGAAGAAATGGGTGAGGTAGCAGCAGAGCTTCAGGCTTTGTTATATCAAGTTCCTAATATTCCACATCCCTCTGTTCCTGCTGGAAAAAGTGAAGAGGACAATGAAGAGATTTTTTCTGAAGGAGAAATTCCTATTTTATCTAAATCAGCTTTACCTCACTGGGAACTTGCCAAGAAATATGATATCATTGATTTCGAATTGGGCAATAAAATCACAGGGGCAGGATTCCCTGTTTATAAGGGGAAAGGAGCGCGTTTACAAAGAGCACTAATTTCTTATTTCTTGGATAAAAACACCGAAGCTGGCTATAATGAAGTCCAAGTTCCGCTCCTTGTTAACGAAGCTTCTGGCTATGGAACGGGTCAACTTCCAGATAAAGAAGGGCAGATGTATCACGTTGGAAATGATGACTTGTACTTGATCCCCACCTCTGAAGTTCCTCTGACCAACATCTACCGTGATGATTTGCTCAATTTCCAAGATTTACCTATTCAATTAACGGCTTACACCCCTTGTTTTAGAAGGGAAGCAGGAAGTTATGGAGCACATGTTCGCGGTCTTAATCGCTTACACCAGTTCGATAAAGTAGAATTGGTGAATCTTGTGAGGCCTGATGACTCTTATCGAGTCTTGGAGGGTATGGTGGAACATATCAAAACTATCTTAAGGGAATTAAAATTGCCCTATCGCATCTTGAGATTGTGTGGGGGTGATTTAGGATTTACATCTGCATTAACTTTCGATTTTGAATTGTTTTCAACGGCACAAGACCGTTGGTTGGAAATCTCCTCTGTCTCCAATTTTGAGACCTTCCAGGCCAACCGTTTGAAGATTCGCTATAAAGATGCTGATAATAAGAAAGCTTTAATTCATACGCTTAACGGGAGTTCTTTGGCCTTGCCACGAGTTTTAGCGGGAATTTTGGAGAACTATCAAACCGATGAGGGTATTCTCATTCCTGAGGCCTTACGGTCGTATACAGGTTTCGATATGATCTCATAGAGTGGCATTACAGGCAAACGTCATCTTATAGTAAAGAAATCTTTCTAAGATGTGATGACACCCATAAATATTTCGGTAAATTTGAGAATGCTTTCAAGAACGCTTTATTTTTTAATGATGAACTGCTTTTTAAGTCTCCTGATGTGCTTTGTCTTTACCGTGGGTTTTGCACAAAGCGAAGATTTAGCGAGAAATTATCTAGATCAAGGCGACTATGAAAAGGCAGCTTCTATCTTTGGTAATCTACATAAAAAAAATCCAGGACAACAAAACTGGTTACTTGGTTATGTAGAGACTTTACAAGCCATGGGCAAAACCGAAGATGCTGAACGTGTTTTGAAAACCTATCTTACCGAAATTGGAGAATATCCCAATATCCAAATAGAATTAGGGTATGTGTATCAAAAACAAAGCGATACGATAAAAGCCCAAGAGTATTACCAAAGAGCCATAGCACAAGTAGAAGCTAGGCCAGGATTTTCATATTCTGTAGGCAATGTTTTTCAAAAATACGGGCTGTTGGATCTTGCGGTCCAAACTTATGAAACGGCCCAAGAGATAGAGCCTAGAAGTAATAATACCATTCAGTTAGCTCGTATTTATGGAGAGCAAAGCAACTACCTAAAGATGTTCGAAAATTACGTGGATCTGATCTCTAAAAATACAAGCTATTTCCAGATTTTAAATAGGAACTTTACTCAATATATCACCGAAGACGGAAACAACCCTGCCAACGTCGCTCTAAGGAGAGTCCTGTTACAACGCAGCCAAAAAAATCCAGAGCTTATCTTTAACCAAATGCTAAGCTGGCTTTTTGTTCAACAGGAGGATTACGCAAAAGCCTTTGCGCAAGAAAAAGCCATTTATCAACGACAAGAGCTCAAGTCTTTAAGTCGAATTATCGACTTAGCTTTGATTTCAAAAGAGGAGAAGGAGCTAACTTCAGCTGAAGAAATGCTTTATTTTTCAGTCGAAAAGGCCTCAAGCCAGCGAGAATTACTTTCAGCAGAACGGGAACTCCTGCTAGTAAAGCAACTTATGATGGCTTCATCAGACGAGATTGAGGCTATTGAAGAAGCTTACGCTAGTTTTATTAAAAAGATTGGTAGAAGTAGAGATAGCTTTTTAATTCAAAAAGATTTTGTTGAATTCTTTGCTTACCAAAAGCGTAATGTCTCAAAAGCTTTACTGCAAATTGAACTTATAGATAAACAAGATCTATACCAACAACAGATTGCAGAACTAAAGCTGCTACAGGCTGATTTGATGGTGCAAGACTCAAAATTTAACCAAGCTTTACTCCTGTATACCCAAGTGGAAAAGATTACTCCAAATACAGATATCGCTAGAGAAGCTAGATTTAAGGTGGCCAAAACCAGCTATTATACAGGAGATTTTGACTGGGCTTTGACACAACTTAAGGTTTTGAAGTCCTCAGCCTCTCAATTGACAGCAAACGATGCTATGGAGTTGGCTTTGCTGATTAAAGACAACAGCCAAGAAGATACCTTGAGAACAGACTTGAAGCTAGTTGCAAAAGCAGATCTGCTGCTGTTTCAAAATCAACCTATTCAGGCTTTAACTATTTTGGAAGGAGTTCTTAAAGACTATCAATCACCATCCATTGTGGATGAAGTCCTATTCAGAATTGCAAAGGTACATCTAGCCAACCAAGACGTGGAAAAAGCACTTCCTTATCTACAACAAATCGTAGATAAGTACGGTGATGAGATCTTAGCAGACAATGCCAATTTTCTCCTTGGAACACTTTATATGGATGAGCTAAAAGCGCCAGATCAAGCAAAATCTTATTTTGAAACCCTAATTTTTAATCATCCCGATAGCCTATATTTTGTAGATGCTAGAAAGCGCTTCAGAATGCTAAGAGGAGATCAAATTCAATAAAAATGTTTATTTACAATGTGACGACCAATATAGAAGAAGAGGTTCATGACCAATGGGTGAAATGGATGAAAGAAGAGCATATCCCTGCTATGATAAAAACGGGAAAGTTTATAAATGCGATTATGAGTAGAGTGGATGTGGTAGAATCTATGGGAGGTATCACTTATTCTATCCAATATAAAGTTCAAAGTAAAGCCATTTTGGAGCGTTATTTTGAAGAAGATGCACATGAACTTAGAGCGCAAACCAAGCTTTTCGATGGTAAGTTTGTAAGTTTTAGAACGGAAATGGAAATTGTACACGAAGAATCATGAGTGAAAAAGAAAGAACTTCAATAGACGATAAAGTGTTTAAAACAAATTTTGAGCAAGGCGTTAGAGAAGTGAAGGCCAAAAAACATTTGGGGCAGCATTTTCTTATAGATGAAGATGTTTCAAAGCGCATTTCGGAGACCTTGCAAAAAGACAATTATAGCAGTGTCCTAGAAATTGGACCTGGAACGGGCGTATTAACCAAGTATTTACTGGGAAAATACAGTCAGTTTGTGGCCATGGATCTCGACCGGGAGTCGATCGCTTTTTTGAATTCTTCATTTAAAAAGGAACATAAGATCGAGGGGGATTTAAAAGCACTTACGGTGATAGAAGCTGATTTTTTAAAAGTGGATCTTTCGGATTATTTTAGAGATATGCAATTTGCGATAATCGGTAATTTCCCTTACAACATTTCTACGCAGATCGTTTTTAAAACTTTGGAATATAAAAATCAAATTCCAGAATTTTCAGGGATGTTTCAAAAGGAGGTCGCCCAGCGAATCTGTGCTTCAGAAGGGAGTAAAACCTATGGGATTTTATCGGTTTTGGTTCAGGCGTTCTACAAAGCTGAGTATTTGTTTACAGTCCCACCAGAGGCCTTTGATCCTCCCCCAAAGATTCATAGTGGGGTGCTGAGGTTACAGCGTAAGGAAGATTATGAGCTGCCTTGTGAAGAGAAGAAACTACGGGATGTGGTGAAGACAGCGTTTCAACAGAGAAGGAAGACCTTGCGTAATAGCTTAAAAAAATTCAATCTTTCACCAGAATTGAGAGAAGATCCAATCTTTACTAAACGCCCAGAGCAGTTGAGCGTTGAGCAATTTATCGATTTGACTTTAAAAATAAGCCAAGATGCCATTTGAACTCACCAAAGAATTAATTGAGAAAATAGAAGTTCTTGTTGAAGATCAAAAAGACGATGAGCTTCAAACGCATTTGGAAGAATTTCACCATGCCGATATTGCGGAGATTCTCGATGAATTGACCATGGATGAGGCCACTTATATTATAAAGTTACTAGGTAGCGATCAGACGTCTGAAGTCTTGATGGAGATGGATGAGGACGATCGAGAGAAGATCTTGAGAAACCTTAATGCCAAGGAAATCGCCAACGAGATTGAGGAAATGGATACCGATGATGCTGCAGATATTATTTCGGAACTTTCTGAGGATATCAAGACCCAAGTTATTTCCAACATCAAGGATAAGAAACACGCAGAAAACATCGTAGAGCTGCTTAAATTTGATGAAAATTCTGCCGGTGGACTTATGGCTAAAGAGCTTATTCGGGTAAATGAAAATTGGAGTGTTACTGGCTGCATGACCGAAATGCGGAACCAAGCCGAAAATGTAAAGCGTGTCCACTCGATCTATGTAGTGGATAACAAAGGAAGATTGAAAGGCAGGTTGTCTTTAAAAGATTTGATCACCGCTTCTAGTGAAGCAGAAATTGGAGATGTCTATATCCGTAATGTGGATTATGTAGACGTCCACACGTCTGGGGAGGAAGTGGCAAGAGTCATGCAAAAATACGATTTGGAAGCTATTCCCGTCGTGGATGAGTTTGGAAGATTGGTCGGTAGAATTACCGTAGATGACATTCTAGATTTCATTAAAGAAGAAGCCGATAAAGATTACCAAATGGCAGCAGGTATTTCTGAAGATGTCGAGGCAGATAGTAGCGTTTGGGAACTTACCCGCGCTAGATTGCCTTGGCTTATTTTAGGGCTTTTTGGAGGCTTGGGAGCTGTTTATGTGATGCAAGGCTTTGATTCTGCTTTGGAGAAATATGAAATCCTATTCTTCTTCACACCTCTTATTGCCGCTATGGCTGGAAATGTTGGGGTACAATCCTCGGCGATTATCGTACAAGGTCTTGCCAATGATTCTGTAAAAGACAGCTTGGTGAAGCGACTGCTTAAAGAAGTGGCGTTAAGTATTATTAACGGCTTTGCTTTGGGGATTTTAGTTTTGGTCTTTGGAGCAGCCACGTCTATGGAGTTTTTAGTAAGTCTTACCATTGCGATTTCTATTTTATCGGTGATTATCATGGCGGCTTTAATAGGGACGTTTGTGCCAATTATTTTGGATAAACGCGGCATAGATCCAGCCATTGCTACAGGACCTTTTATCACGACAAGTAATGATATTATTGGGATTCTAGCCTATTTTTATATCGCCAAATTAATACTAAACTTTTAGTATGACGCCTATTTCATTTCAGCAAGAATTGACGGTCGCCTCTCAACATTTGGATGAGTGGAACCATGTCAATAACTTGGAATATATCAAATGGGTTTTGGATATTTCTGAAGCGCATTGGACCACCAAAACACCAGTTGAAACTCGGGAAAAACACGCTTGGTTTGTCCTGAATCACAACGTGCACTATAAACGCCAAGCTTTTTTGGGCGAACAGCTCATCTTAACCACCTGGATAGAAACTTATTCGAAAGTAAAGTCGGAGCGTCGGGTTCATATCACTCGTAAAACCGATGGAAAAACCGTGGTAGAGGCCAAAACCAGTTGGTGTTTTATCGATAGAGCTACCAAAAAACCAAGTCTTATCACTGCGGCTATTATAAAGCCTTATATTGAATTTGAATCTGCTTAGCTCAATGCTTAAGCGATATTCAGTTTAAAACTTTAGTACTATGAACATACTACATCTGGACAGTAATCATCCTTTAATGATCGAGGAATTAACCACATTGGGTTTCGAAAACACTGAAGATTTTACGAGTACAAAAGCCGAGGTGGAAGCTAAAATCCACCACTATGATGGAGTCATCATCCGGAGTCGTTTTAAAATTGATAAGTTGTTTTTGGATAAAGCCACTCGTCTTAAATTTATAGGTCGTGTAGGCGCTGGGTTAGAAAACATAGACGTCGATTATGCCCAAGAAAAAGGAATACAACTCTTTAACGCGCCAGAAGGTAACCGCAATGCCGTTTCTGAACATGCAATTGGTATGCTGCTTTCTTTGTTCAATAAGTTACGCACAGCGCACGAGGAAGTGGTAAACGGCCAGTGGCGACGTGAGGAGAATAGGGGGCATGAGTTGGAAGGTAAAACGGTAGGTATTATTGGTTACGGTAATACAGGAAAAGCTTTTGCTAAGAAATTGAGCGGATTTGAGGTTGAAGTCTTGTGTTGTGATATTTTAGAAAACCTTGGTGATGCCAATGCCAAGCAAGTTAGCTTGAAGGAATTAAAAGCCAAAGCAGAGGTCATCAGTTTACACACTCCGCAAACGGGCAAAACTTTAGGCATGATCGATACAAAATTTATAGAATCTATGTCAAAACCCTTTTGGTTTATCAATACGGCGAGGGGTAAAAGTGTGGTGACAGAAGATCTGGTGAAAGGACTTAAGTCAGGGAAAATCCTTGGAGCAGGATTAGATGTCTTGGAATATGAAAAAACATCTTTTGAAGATTTATTCTCAAAAGAGAAAGACATTCCTAAGGCATTTCGATACCTTATAAATGCTCCAAATATAGTATTGAGTCCACATGTTGCCGGCTGGACTTTTGAAAGTCATATTAAGCTTGCTCAAACCATAGTCGATAAAATTCACGCAGACTTTAAAGTAGATTAAGTATTTTTTTGTAAAAAGTTGACTTATTCAATTATAAAAAGGATAAGCGATGTCTCTAAATAGAAATCTTTATGTAAGGGTGATAGATGTTGTCACAACTTCAGAACAATTGATTTCTGTGATGTTGTGTTTTTCACCGTCTCTGGTATCGTAGGAATGGGGAGCGAGTTTGTCTTTTAATAAAATCTTGTTTTGATATAAGTCTCAATAAAGCTATCGGTTTTGCCCCAGGCGACTATATTATGCCAGTAGGTGTTAGTGACTTTCTCGCCGCTAGTGTCCTGATAATAAGCGTTGGTAGCGATTGAGAATTTAACGAGTTTCTTCCCAGAGTCAAGGTTGACAACTTCTGGATCTTGGCCTAAGTGGCCCATTAACTGTACTGAATTTTTTAAAGTACTCATAACTATAAAATTAAATGGGTTTTTAAATGGGCTTAGTCTTTCTAAACCATATCGACAGTGTTTGCTATCAACAGGACAAAGATGAGATTACGAGTTTTTTTTAATTGACAGTTATCCACGTATTCAGTTAACCGGTGACTTCCTTTTACAAATGGTTTTAGACTTCTGTAGACGATTTAAGATTTTAAAAAATCTGTTAGTATGTTGAGTTTTTAGAGGTTATTTTTCAGCGAAAAATTAAGGTTAAAGGTTTTAAAACAGAAAAAATAACCTAAAATATATAAATACAAAAAATTTAACATATTTGCGTTCCAGCAATAACAAGGCTTGCAAGGGATATCTCTTTGGATTACGGTTTAACCCTAACAAGTGTACGGTCAAACCGTAATCCGAAGAGATATCTTAATACTACATTTAATAAATTAAAATAGTGCCAATGAAATAAAGAATAGAATTTAAAAAGAGAAAGCCCCTACTAGGTAGAAGCTTCTCCCGTAAAGGCATGAAAACATACACTTCACTACGGATTGTAAATGTATTGGTTTTTATGAGATGTGTCACTTCTAACATAAAGGAGTATTTAATCCGGTATGATTAAAAACTGCCAAAAATCAATTTTTAAAAAGTCTTAAAATAAAAAACCAATTAAAATCTATTTTATTAATTACAGTATTTATGAGTACGTTTCTATTATCTTGTAGCACTGATGCGGAAATTACTACCGAGAGTTTAAACGATTTTGGAAGTAGTGTAGCAATCGTTAATAAACAAGGAACATCAAAAAGTGACTTGGCAAATATTACTATTACAATACATCTTGTAAATTTTAACCCCAATTATTCACTAGAATCTAAATATAAAATAAATAACATTGAGTACAGTGATAATGGTTTGTATAATGACGAAGTCGCTGGGGACGGTTTATATACGAGTGTTGAAAAATTTGATTTAAGCAAATCAAATTTTTCAACACTAAATAATAGTGACGTTCATCTAGGATCAAGTTTTGCTTATATTGATGATTTTAAAATTTGGGCAGGTAATAATTCTAAATCTTTTGAAAAAAGTGGAATTAAACCAACTGTATCAATTAAGGTAAATGTTGGATGCGATATTGTTACAAGATCTTGCCCTCAAGATACATGGTATAATACATGTTTATTTTCTGATGAATGTACATGCGTTTATCTTGAAAATTGTAAATTGGATGTAACAATTGAGGTTGGAATAAAATAACAATTTATTGCACTTCTTTATTAAAAGAGAAATATTTTTTTTTGAAACATGAGTTCATATTTTTTAAAATTTATTTTCATTCTAATTTATATAATAACAGGAAGTTATTTTATTAATGATGATTATTCGAAAATCTTATTCAGTTCATCTATTATATTATTTTCAATAATCTTTTTGAATGTCGAATTCAAAAAGATTATTGAAAATAAAACAATAAGTTCCATTTCGATAATCATATATCTTATATTGGTTATTTATGCATCGAAAGAAAATACTTTTTATCTAATAATATTTGGAGTTAATTGTTTTCTTGTAGGGTTTTATGAAGAGTTATTATTTCGTTATTCTTTATTTTCTAAAATAGTAATAAAAAATAAAATAATTAAAAGTGCTATTATTGTTGCCGTTATTTTTGCTACGGCTCATTTTCCTAACCTACGGAGATATGATTTGTATAGTGTTATAATCCAATCATATTTTGCTTTTCTTATTTCTATAATTTTAACAGCAATCTACATTAAGTTTAGGTCTATTTTTATGATAAGTACTATCCACGGTTTAGTTAATTTTTTTGGTATGATAGAAAGTAAAAAAATTGAATATAAAGGCATAACTACTGGCAATATTAGCATCGATATTAATGACCTTGATAGGTTGTTAAATTCAATTATAAGTATCAGCATTATTTTATCACCATTTTTTCTAATATCTATTTTTTATTTACACAGATACTCAAAAAAAACATCTTCTGAATGATGTGTTAAAAGTTAAATGATTCTGTTACAGATAATACACTTTCATTAGTGCGTTTGTTTCTGAAAATAGATATGTAGCAAAAACAAGAAGGGTTCATTATTAAAAAAATAACCAAGCCTAAGCTATCTGAGACATAACGTTTCCACTGTCTTTGGTATCGTAGGAATGGGGAGCGAGTTTGTCTTTTAATAAAATCTTGTTTTGATATAAGTCTCAATAAAGCTATCGGTTTTGCCCCAGGCGATGATATTATGCCAGTAGGTGTTGGTGACTTTCTCGCCGCTAGTGTCGTGATCATATGTGTTGATAGCGATAGAGAATTTAACGAGTTTCTTCCTAGAATCAAGGTTGACAACTTCTGAATCTTGGCTTGATACCAATTCCATATCAAAATAAGCCAATTAAACTGCCCTTTTATCCTTTTTACTTCAACATAAAATTAAGCCGTAGCTAATGCTATGCCTTAATTTTCTGTATCGTTAAAAGAAAAAAAATCATCAGTTTCTTTATGTATCATCTTAAAACAGAGTAGGTATTGTGGCCCCATTAACTGTACTGGATTTTTTAAAAAATAATGCCTATAAAATTAAATGGGTTTTTAAATTGGCTTAGTCTTTCTAAACCATATCGACCGTGTTTGCTATCGACAGGGCAAAGATGAGAGCACGAGTTCCTCTTTTATCCAGTGACTTCCTTTTACTTGCGTTTACAAATGGTTTTAGACTTTTGTAGACGATTTAAGACTTTAAAAAATCTGTTAGTATGTTGAGTTTTTAGATGTCATTTTTCAGTGAAAAACCAAGAAATGAGGCTTAGAAGTAAGGAAAAGAATCTCAAATATATAAATATAAAAAATTTAACATATTTGCATTCTAATAATAACAGGGGTTTTGAGACATGTAATTGAAAATTACGGTTTAACCCTAACAAGTGTACGGTCAAACCGTAATCCGAAGAGATATCTTAATACTACATTTAATAAATTAAAATAGTGCCAATGAAACAAAGAATAGAATTTTAAAAAGAGAAAGCTCCTACTAGGTAGAAGCTTGTCTCGTAAAGGCATGAAAACACACACTTCACTACAGATTGTAAATGTATTGGTTTTTATGAGATGTGTCACTTCCTAAGTTAGGAAGTATTTAATCCAGCAAGATTATAAAGTGCGAAAACCAATATTTAAAAATTTTAATTATGAAATAGCCCTTAAAATCTAGTTTTCTAATCTTATCATTATCAATTATTACATTACTATCTTGTGAAAAAGAAAATGAATTAAATCTAGAAGAAAATAGTTTATTAAATGAATTAAAAGAAGATAATAAAGGATCATTAAAGATAGGCTCTAAAACATATGTTTTCAAAGAAAACGGTAAAACAAGTAAATTTGTTGATGATGAAAAGAAATTTGAATTTTCATTTCTACACGATATCAAATTTAAAAATCAAATTTATAAGGCTAATTCAGATGAATACATTGTAGAGAATCTAGAAACAGATGAATTTATGAGATTCTATAATTCCAACATAGTAGATAAAAATACTGTTCATTTTGACGTTCAATTAAGTAATGGTCAAATTTTAAAATCTATTAAATTTAACTCTTCGGATATTCCATTTGAAGCTAAATGTCCTTATTGTTGGCCAATAGCTTATATTGTAAAAGAGATAGCTGAAGCCATTATTGAATCAAGTGGCGATAGTTATGATAGCAATTGTAATAATGCGATAGATTCATGTGGTGATGCTGGTGTAGACGAAATTGAAATAATTGATGGAGGTTGGTTTGGAGAATCTTCTTGCACTGTTACATGTAATTAGACTTTTATGAATAAAAAAAAATGGATACTCATAATGGCAGGTCTTTCTACCTGCCTTTTTCTGATTTTCTACTTAATTTTAGGTTCTAATAGTGGAAGTGGAAAATTTACTAATTTTTCAGACTTTCCTTTAGGTGGCTTTATTCTTGGTGCCCTATTCTTAGGTCCTGTAGTTGAAGAGATCTTTTTTAGGGGTTTTTTTGCTGATAATAAATATTTAAAAGGGGTTGCCTACATGGGTATGATATTTCTACTTTTTCTCAACATATCCACTTATTTGATAATTGTATTAACTATATTTTTTTTAGTATTATTTTCATTTTTTAATCTAAAAGGGTCACAAAAATTTTTGAATTTAGCCATGATTTTAAATTCTCTAATATTTTCTTTATATCATTACGATCTGGATAGTTTTTTTGATGTTACAAATTATTATATCCTTCTTCATTTTTCAATTGGTCTTTTTCTTACTTGGATAACGATTAACTATAATATTTTTAAAGGAATAGTTATTCATTTTATATGGAATGCTATTGTTATAAGTTTTATTTTGTTTTCACTCCAAACACCCGATGAATACATGCAAAATTTCGAAAATGATTTACTACATGTAGAATGGAAAAGAACACCTAGATTTGATCAGAGAAATATTACAGTAAAATTTGAATCTGAAGGAATAATGGCAACCCATGTAGAAGCTAGGGAACTCTATAAAATGACTAACATAAATAAACATCAAAAAAGTAAAACCAGAATTCTGCAATCTGAGCCTTTCATGAGATATAATTTTAAAATATTTATAAAGGATACTACAGTTAGTCAAGAAAAAATGATGAAATATGCTAAAGCATTTTTATTAGAAAGCGGTTTGGTTTATATTGAAACTGAACCAAATGATGATATATAAGAATATGTTTCCCTTTTCTAGGCCTGTTTCACAAGTAAAAATTAAAATAGAAACTGCATAGAATTGTATCGCTTTTTTTACAAGGCTTTCTAACCTCTGTTTTCGTTATTTTGGTGTTGATTCTTAGATATTTCTATAAACTTGTAAAGGTTTGATCAAAATATATAGAAACAATAAACTCCCTGCTTTATTAAAAACAGGGAGTTTATCAATTTTAATAAAGATAACTTTAAGCCTTCTGCGAAGTCGTCACCATCTCAGAACAATTGATTTTTGTGATGTTGTGTTTTTCACCGTCTCTGGCATCGTAGGAATGGGGAGCGAGTTTCGCTTTTAATAGAACAACTTGTCCTTTTTTGACATAGGTTTTGATAAAGCTAGCAGTCTTACCTCAGATAAAGATAGTATGCCAGTAGGTGTTAGTGACTTTCTCGCCGCTAGTACCGTGATGATACGCGTTAGTAGCGATGGAGAATTTAACGAGTTTCTTCCCAGAGTCAAGGCTAACTAATTCTGGATTTTTGGTTAAGTCATTCCTTAACTGTATCGAATTTTTTAAGGTACTTATGCCTATAAAATTTAATGGTTTTTTAAATGGGCTTAGTCTTTCTAAACCACATCAACTGTGTTTCCTATCAACAGGGCAAAGAGGAGAGCCTGAGTTTTCTTTAATTGACAGTTATCCACGTATTCAGTTAACCAGTGACTTCCTTTTACAAATGGTTTTAGACTTTTGTAGGTGATTTAAGATTTTAAAAAATCTGTTAGTATGTTGAGTTTTTAGAGGTTATTTTCGGTGAAAAACCAAGAAATGAGGCTCAGAAGTAAGGAAAAGAATCTCAAATATATAAATATAAAAAATTTAACATATTTGCATTCTAATAATAACAGGGGTTTTGAGAGATGTAATTGAAAATTACGGTTTAACTCTAACAAGTGTACGGTCAAACCGTAATCCGAAGAGATGTCTTAATACTACATTTAATAAATTAAAATAGTGACAATGAAACAAAGAATAGAATTTTAAAAAGAGAAAGCTCCTACAAGGTAGAAGCTTCTCCCGTAAAGGCATGAAAACATACACTTCATTAAAGATTGTAAATGTATTAGTTTTTATGAGGTGTGTCACTTATAACATAAAGAAGTATTTAATCCGGTATGATTAAAAACTGCCAAAAATTAATTATTTAAAATTTTATGCAATGAAAAATTTATTAAAATTAAAGTTAATAATTTTAACCTCTCTATTATTCATTCCATGTTCTAATGACGATATGAACAATGAAAATCTAAACTCTGAGAATGAAAAGAAATTTGAAATCCTTCGCGAGAATTTTGCAAAGAAGTATTCCGAGAGTGCTAAACAAATAGATAAAGACTTGAAAAAATTTACCCAATCAAGTTCTAATACCAAATTATATCTATAATGCCGTATGAATAAATTGAATTATTTTTTGATTGATTGAAATCAAAAATAACTAGCATAGCCTTAGCTACGGTAATTATTTTTGATGAAAAGCAGGCGAAAAAGAAACGATTTATTGCGTCATTATAGGTCTAATTTGGTATAACTCTTCAATAAATACTCTCACTTATGAAGAGTTTATAGGTGAAATTCCAGATTCAGAGAATCTTACGTATGAAGCTAAAATCCTTCTTGAACCTGCTTTCAGTTGGAGTGTCTACCTTTGATGTGACGATTTTTATGAGTTTATAAATTTTATATTTGAGTTATGGTAAAAAAGTATGACAATGAATTTAAAGTTATGATCGTCGAACTGTTAAATTCTGGTATTAAGA
>Ga0307930_1001265_pt1 | contig 20188 bp, 26 predicted proteins | sample OrgLakmetageno46_FD_203161 | JGI IMG/M metagenome (GOLD analysis project Ga0307930, IMG submission 203161) | Saline water microbial communities from Organic Lake, Antarctica - #46 | ecosystem: Environmental > Aquatic > Non-marine Saline and Alkaline > Saline | place: Antarctica: Organic Lake...
CTCAACTTGCTGTCTGCGGCTCAGGTAGACTTTATACCCTCGTAGCCTCTTGTCGCGTTCTAAACTTTCTTTTTATTCGTGACCATTTTCCTCGACTTCTTTTTATATTTTATGCCTATTCCTTCTCATTCTGCAGTTAGAAACAGAGTCGAGCAATTACAACCAGAACAGCAACGAATCTGGCGACTATGAGCCGAGGACCTTAAGGCGCGCGACTAGTACTCCTGTTGGCAGCTCCAGCGTTGAAAATCCTCTCGTGACCAGCAATAACTAGCGCCCCTTTACCTCTTTACCGCGGCAGGGTTAGTAGGATTTGATGATCCTACTTTTGATTTTAATTTCACTGGCAATAAGAAAAAACGGAAATTTCTGGTGTCTTTATCTAAGGCCATAAACCAGTTCTTGTTGGAATTGGGGATGCGGCGGATATTACCTAGCTAGTTAATGCTGCGGTTTACGGCTCTTGTTTCCCGCGCCCTATATCCTACATACCATATTTTATACTGCACCAACGACACCAACGACCAACGGCGAACTCTAACCGTTTATGATTTAGCCAAAGCAGTATTATTCTCACGCCGTTTTTCCGAAATAGGACCTCATTTGCTGTTCGATGAAGGGAATCGAAAAAGCCAATTTCGTTGTCAGAACCCACAGGTATATGTAAATCTTGTGGTTGTGGTGGCTAATGAGAGTGATATCTTGAGGTTGTGGTGGCTAATGAGAGCGATATCGATAGCGATGCAATATGAAATATGCAAAACGCATGGCCCACCAACTCATCGGATCTCCAGTAAGCCAAGGGCTCCTCAGTCAGCTCGACCTAATTTTGTAACTTACTGGTAATTATCTCATATGCTGATGGCGCCTATTACTGAAGTGCTGATGATAAGCAAGGAGCACCTCGAGGAGATCTTTTTGGCTCTCTGATCTTTTCTCAGCAGGAATACATTGAACTTCTCGCTCGAGTTCAGTCCTTCACATTCCCAATGAGAGCAGGCCTCGTTTAATCTGCGTAACAGCATTGAAGGAGACATCCATGTTAAATTAATTGAACAAATCGATTCTACGGCACAAGAGTAGCAATAAAAATGCACTTACAATAATTGGGAATGATGATTTTATGGCTGGTTGAACGAGAGTGCACCACCCGAGCCGGAACCTTCACAGAACAAAGACAGACAAAACAACATGATGAGAGTAAATAGAACCAATAATTGAACACAAAAAACAAAAAAGAAGGCGACTGCACGACAACATGACTCTTGTTTTTATCTTTTGAGTATCTACACACCTCATGCATAGCCACCAGGTTACGGAGGAGGTTGAGACGCTGTTGGTCGAGGTGCAGAGGTCGGCCTCGGAATTGGCCGTGCTTCTCCCCATGACGGTCCACATAAGGGGCTGGCAGGTAAGCAGCACGCGTGCCGTGCATCAACACTACGATGCACTCCTGCAAAAGGAAGAACACGCCGTTGCCGTGCCCACATGTAGCGGCATGCGCTGTGCACTTGCCTTTGCCATTTGCGTCCAGCACCTGCGTCATGGTGAAAATGCAAGCAAATAAAGGCATGTTCACACGGGAATAGGAAGGGGTTCAAGAGTAAGTTTTCGTCTATTACCGTGCCACACAGGAGGCAAAGGGCCGGGCGCACTTCAGTGGTCTCGCTTGCGCCCAAAGAATCACTCAATTGCTGCACCAGATCGCAGTGCAAGTCCGTGTAGCTCGGAGGCAGCACAGAAAGCTGAAACTTCTCCAGAGAAGGAGCATCCCCAAACCGTGACGCTACATCAGACCCTTGCTGCAGTGCATGCCTACACCATTGCCTTACGGTAGCTACCAGAGCAGGCGATGGCATCACATTGATTGTGGGCATGCGAAGTGTGTTGCCATTGACTGCCCCGTCGTGCAATTCCAAGAGATCAACCATAGCACAAGCAACGCGCAAGAAGGCGGATACGCCCACTGCTGCTGTTGTCAGCATAGAAACTGCTTTGTTAATAATTTCAGCAGCTGTCACTTCATTGGCATCTTCACCAACGAGTTCATCGCCATGCGTTGACGCGAGAGCGTGTGCGAGTTCTAGCGCCAGATCCAACGAAGCCATTGCCTCAGCCTCGCCTCCGCATGCATCGGCTGCTTGCTGGCTCACATTTGCACGACTCTCATCACTCAAATGAGAAGTAGCCGGGAGCTTGGCGAGATAATGGGCCAAGGGCCACATCAACTGGCAGTGTCGCCCCAGCAAGCAAGTGCGCACCTGCGTAAAGTGGTTCGCAATACATTAAATGCAGGAGCATGAGATTCAAAGCTGCCAAGTGCGAAACAGCGAATACATGTATCTGCAAATCGTTGTTTAAAAAAAATCGGCATTCCAAGGACGCGAGTTTTCAAGAGATTGGCAGAGAAGCAAAAGGCAAACGAACCACTCCAAGGACGGGCGCTTTCGTAGCCCCAAGGCAGCAGAGCCCTACGAGCATGGTTTCCATCATGTTTCGCCCGAGAAAAGCCTCGGTCTCAAAGCTGCCACCCCCGCTACTTTCAGCAGAACCACCTTCGCTTGCTCCTCCTCCTCCAACTAAAGCATGGCTCAGCACAAGCCGCAGCAGCGCCTGGCGTTTCTTACCCATTGCAAGCACAGCATTCCCAACCTATTATGATACAGACGTTAACACACCCAACGTTTAACACAACCTCAGGTACAGCGGATTAGCCTACCTGTAGCAGCAAGCGCTATCGCACTTCTACATCAACTCACCGCTTGCAGATGCCGCTTTCGCCGCGCTGTCGCCACTTCACCGACTGGAACCACTGAGTCACCACCACCACCTTCGCTTGCCGATAACCCCTGATCAGTGGTATCATCTACATCGATGTCACCATTATTACCATCTTCAGCAACGAAGGCACAAGTGGAATAAGCGAAGGCGGCAACACTGTAAGCGAACGCCGTCACGTCACTGGAGGCGCTGTGACGCCACGGTTCAGTGTCGTGAGAGGTCCAACCTCGGCGTTGTGGCTTGCCCATTTCACTCAAGTGACGAGCAAAAGCACCTGTCATAACCCCTAAAGGTCCTCCTTCCATGAAACCACCACCAAAAATGTGTTCAAGAGCATCATCATCGTGGTTGAGTTCATCATCACTGTGACCATCGCTGAGTTTTAGGCTGCTGAGGAGATCTTGGAGCCAGCTGATTTCTTCCTCTTCTCGTGAGGTGGCAATCTGATTGTTGTCGACTTCTCGGTCCTCAGGTTCGCCTTCCACAGCCAATGGTGATGGCGTCGTCATTTGGCTCTCAACACCTCCTCGGTTTCTTTCTTCTTCTCCTTTGTTTACTGAAGAATCCCCAGCTCCCTCAGGTGGCACGAGAGGCACCAACAAGTTTGCCACTCGCTTGCAAAAGGGGCACTGTAGTTCACCGTCACGAATCTCGAGCGAATTGTGACCGGGTGAAGATTCAGCTTTTTGAACCTGTTTCACACATAAAAGAGATTGAAAGAGGTGAATGTTAATTCAATCACCCCAAAAAAAGGGAAAAAAAGAAATAAATTCAATAGAGTAAGAAAAGCGATAATAGTAATAGTAAACGGTAATAGCGACGGCACAGCATAATTTTCTTTTTCTTGGCACCGTGGAGGCGAAGTAAGCTTCGTAGCAGTCGTAGTGCAACGCATGGCCACAGCAGGTGATCACTACTCCGCTTCGCATGCGATGAGTAATGGCTTGAAAGGCACCAATATTTCCCTCATCTTTGGCCTCATCCACACCTCCCACCGTCTTGCACACTTGTGCCATCCCGAGAAGTCCCAGTGGCCTCGACTCAGAGACTTCACGGCAAATGATGCATTCATACTCAGAGTGCACATGCGCAGCAGCAGGCGCTGCAACTGACGACTCATTCGTTTCATCACTTGCTTTTTTCCCCTCAGAAGCTAATGCTGCTATATTCTTGTCGCCAGTATCGCCACCTCGGATGCCACCGTCACTGCTACTATCGCTTGAGGCCACACTCCCTGCTGTTGCCAGAGCATCAGGGCCATTATCGGCACTTTTCGGTCCGGCATCTCCTTCTTCCTCGCTCTCTGATTCGCTGTCCTCCATCTCAGCTGAGGCCATAAATGCCGACGCCTTGGCCGCCATCGCCGCCATGGCCCTCTCCCTCGCGGCCTTGCGCCGAGCCTCCATGCTCTCGCCACTGCTCGAGCCTTGCCCTGAATCGTTGTCGACTTTTTGCAGGGCTGCAGCACAGGTGGCATCAAGGCGCGTCGCTTGTTTCAAGAGCCATTTCAGAGCTCGACCAATGGTAGCATCGGAAGCCCAAGCTGTCGACGGCAATCGTCGCAACACATGTAACAGACATGCTTCTTTGTCACTTGGAACACCACTGTCCGAGGTCGCACTCAGCTGCGGTGGATTCACTGCACTGGTTTCACGCCAGGCCGCGAAGTAGGCCTGGCAGTATGCGGTCCCAGTACTCGAACCTTCCAGCTTCGCATCGATCGCTTCGTGCACCCCCAGGGTTAGGAGGTGGAGGCATCGCATGAGGAGAGCATCGGTGCAAGGAGAGCCAGCAGCTGGAGACAGTGCACGCTGTACGAAAGAGAGAGTGTGTTTGTGAGAGAGAGCAACGCACACACACGATTAAATAAAGTCGAAAGAAAAGGAAGTGAAGTGTGCGCAAAATACGACATCTGCAAGCACACAGAGATCAATAGAGTGGAATAAAACAAAGGAGCACTACGGCGAGGAGACGCACCTGAAGCACGACGAGAACGAGGCGAAGGAGGACGGGGTCGCTGAGGCCGTTGCGCCGCAGAGGGAGCCACAGTTCATGGCAAAGAGGCGGAGGCCCAACCAGAGGGCTCGCTTCGAGAACCTCCCCTGTATTGCCAGGTGCTAGAGGAGTTGGGCGCCGCTCCGACGCTGCTTGGTGAGCGGTGGAGCTGAGGTGCAAGAAGCAAGGATCGTACTCGGACCAGCACCTTGGTTTCAGGCTAAACTTGGCAGGCTCCAAATCTCGCGCTGGTCGACAATCGGCTACCTCGCCGAGCACGATCTCCAGGGCGGCCGCTGCCTCGGGTTTCGCCACAAGGGCCAAGACTTCGGTGGCTTCGGAGTGGGTACAGGGGGATGAGGCTAACTTGTGAACGACTTCACGCCGGACCTGGGCGATGGTGCGCTCATCTGGTTCTTGTGGTTCTTGATCCTTTGCTGCACTCTGAGGACTTCCACTTCCATCCTCCAAAAGCGACAACCCTGACGCATCTCCGCCTCCACCCGAGCCTGAAGTATTTGAAGTGCTCTTCATCGCAGCAGCAGCTTTAGAAGCCGCAGTCACAGACTTCTGAGGCGGTGGCGGCGGCAATTCGGTTAAAAGCACTATCAGAAGCATGAGAAGCTCTTCCATTAGTGGCACAGACTCTTCTGCAGAGCATGGAGCGACTGACCAACACAAGTCACCCTTGTCTTCTGCCAGGTCGTCTTCGCATTGTCTCAGTTCCATGGTTGCAGCCAGCATGCGTCCGTTTGGATGTTTCAGAGCTTCCGCCAATACGTCATCGCGTAAGAAATGAGACCAAAGCCCAAACCGATGCACAAGATGGGACACAAAGCAACCAAAACTTTTCTTCTTGTTATCGTGGCTGTTTGTTTCGGCTTGACATGTGTCATTGTTGGTACCGAGAGCCTCTCCTGCTGCAAAGGCGTTCGAGTGGCTCTCATCATCAGCATCGACATCACGATCCTCGTCATCATCATGGGCCCTGGCATCAAAGAATTCATCCCCCAAAACTCCTTCTCCGCCATAGGGTTCCACCTCTACTGCACTGGCACTCGGATAGGCAAGGGCTATGAACTGCAAGAGAGCAAGGTCGAGGTCCCGAAAGAGGCGGCAGAAGGGCGGTTCGGCATAGTTCATGAGCTGATCAGCAATGCCATGACCATTGCGCCGCCACATACCACACCTCACCTTATGTAGCCAGATACACAATGACGTACAAGTTACAGAACGAACCCTCCGAATGTATAATGCGCTATAGGATATGTACACGAAGCTTTTACCTCTGCAGCAGTCTTAAGTACTTGAAGAGGCACTTCAAGCAGCCCAATGACGCTGCATAGATCAATCTGGTACGGCAATCATCGTGCAGGGATGAGCACGAAAAGTAAATACAAAATGATAAACTCCCAATTTATCGTGTTTCTCGAACAAGGACAATACCTGTCCAAGTTGTTCAAATGATGACGACGACGAAAGAATGCTCTCGTCCAATGCTGATGTCTTTTTTGGGCCACTAATGCGTTGCACAAGCGCCTGAATAACAATTTGGTGAAATTAAGGCAAAACAAGCGAAGCTTTCGCATAAGAAATTTTGAGGCAACAAGGAATACGTAAAGGTCTAAAATAGGACATATCTACAAGAACCAACCTTCAAATTTTTGTCAGACATTCATCTCACCTCCAGCACGGGAGTCAGCACGCTTGCCCTCGAGGTTTCAACGATCGCTGTGGCCAAGAATCGATGCAGGGGTGCGTGAAATGACGACCCGTCGCCATTGATGACTTTGTGGGACCACAGTTGGAGGTGAGTCCTTGTCTGGATGTTGCGACCATTCTTGCCCTCTACCCACGCGAGAGGGTGCAACGGCACCTTGATGACCTGCTCTCGGCGTGCCCCTTGCCACTGCTGAACGGCTCCGAGAGTGCGGCCTAAAAGCTCAGCCTGGGGAAATTAACATGTGGAGCATGGGGAAGAAAGGTTACTTTCAAAGGAAATAAAATATCACAAGGTAGATTCTATCAAATGGTTTCAAAAGACAAGCGCTACTTTACAGCGTCAAGACATACCAGAACAGCCATTGAATCAGCAGAAACAGATAAAAAATTAGACAACTCAATCGAACCCTCTCTCTTTCTTGAAAGCATCGAAGTGCCTCACCGCATATCCTTGGTCTTGCAGTTGGGTTGACTTCTTGAGCCACGCCGTCATAAAGTCGAACGCCGACGTCAGTGAGATGTTCAAGTTGAAGGCATGCATCCAAGTGCGCGACTCAAACTCGACATGCTGACCTCGCTCGCGGCGCACCTAGCAGGGTAGCAGTTGAGACATGAGCTGACGAGAGGACTAATGAGTGGGTAAACAAGTGACATCACTTACCTCCGGGTGCATCCTTTCCGCCATGGCCAATGCATCACACCAAGCTCCAAGGCAGTCGCGCTGCCGGCGCCTCCTCAGCCGCCGCTTACCACTCCCACCTGCAGCTAGAGATAACGCACCACCACTAAGGTCCTCTTCATCAGCGTCGTCGACACCTCCATGATGGTGGTGGTAGTCAGAGGGCGGGTCAACGCAGAACCGCCTTGCCATGTCACTCACGTTGAGCACGCACTTGAGGTCCCCGAGCACCGGAGAATAGCGCCGATGCACCAGCAATGGGTGCTCGCAATGCAGCTGCTGAATTTGCTTTCCCTTGTCATTGGCACCTTCTTGCCTGCTGGCGAGGCTCAATGAGGAAGAGAACGAGGACACTTTCTTCAAAGCTTTCACTTTCGGCCGCCACCTTCTCGTGGGATCGTAGCCATCTGCCAGCGCCTCAAGCGCCGCTTCTTCCTCGCCATCATCTTCCTCGGAACTGCAGTCGTCGTCACCTTCTTCTTCGTCCTCTTCTTGTGCCATTTCGGAAGGACCCACTCTGGCGGGATCACTTCGAGTCAGTCGGCTGCCAAAGAGGGATCCGAGGGCGGTGCCACTCGCAAAGGACGCAAAAGATAATGATGACGATGACGCTGAAGACGAAGCTGTGCGCACCCTTGGTTGAAGCCGTCTGTCCCTTGCTTGTGCTCTTCGTGCTCGACCACTCGCTTTCTCAGTTTGCTGCGTGGGCGTCATGTAAGGTGCTTGCGCCACTGCTATGGTATCCCTCACTGCGTCTGCTAAATTAGGGAGCAGCGCGTATTCCTCGACGAGCTCATGCACAAACAGGTCGCGGTTCAGGAACTGCACTGAGAGCGTGTACAGAGCGTGCTCGGCGTTCCCAATGCCGCGAGCGAAACGATAAGTGAGCCCGAGGTATACTGAGGTGTAGGCTCGCGCAATTGCCACCTGAGCACACGCGAGACCATTGAAAGGTGAAATTGAGCTACAAGAAAGGTATACTAAACATTACCACCAATTTCCTACACATCAGCACAGTGATGTAAGTATTCAAACCAACCTTGAAAGTTTGATCTGCCATCAAGGTAAGAAAGAGCGAGTGCAGAGCAGCAGCTAGGGGTTTGGGTAGATAGGCATCGACACGCATCAGCGCCTGTTTCAAGGTGGTGCAAACACCATGTATTGGGGGAAGTCAAAGACGAGAATCAGACAAAAAGGTTGAGAGATGCCAGGAATGGATCAACCAAGAATGAAACAACCCTAGGTTCCATTACCGTCCTAATTTGCCATCAACACTAACATCCTCGATGATATTCACAACGCACCATGAGAACGTCCGGCGACAGAGCTTCGCAGACCAAACGGCACATGCCGTCGCAGGTTTGCGACAAGGAGTGCATGAACTTGAGGGCAGCAGCAGCCCGTCTTAGGCGAGCAAGGAGGCTGGCCGGGCGCACCGAGACCATGGGAAGGCCAGCTGAGGTCAAGGCATCCAAGTCCAGGAGGAGCTGATAAGCCGCTGCCTCCTCAGCCCGCTCCTTGCGAGCTCCGCCTTCCTCGTCATCCTCATCGTCGTCATCGCTGGCTGCGCCTTCAGTCATGGCCGCGAGGGCTAGCGAGGTTTCCGTGGCGGGTGTAAGGTCAAAATTGGCAGCCCAGGTGTGAGCCCATACAGAGGAGGATTGCTTGGCCACTGCTACAGACCCTTCGGCAAGGCAGGTGGCGGCCTTGAGAGCTGGTACTTCAGACACGCCGCTGAGGGCCTGATACACACATGAGCCAAACGAGGAAAGTGCACTCGTGAAGCAGGAACGAGACGACAAAAAAGCGGCAAGAAAAAAAAATCCAATAGCGCCCTAATGCAAGCGTGCTCGAAAAGAGTGCCTCAATGCAACCCCCAACTCACTTTTTCCAGCTCGACTTTGGAGACCACGTCACTCCACTGCACGACAATCTGTAGAAACATACACAGCAACAAGATGCACGCATGATGAGGTGTGAATGGCCGCCAAAAAAGCAACAGTGCAAATGCACAAGGGACGAATAAGTCGAAACGCCCAAAAGTACCTCTGCTTCTTCTTCCAGAAAAACTCCATCTTCTTCTCCTTCTTTTACGAGGGGAGGCTTCAGGAAGAACCCTGTTGGCGACTGGAGTGCACTCAAACCCCCACCACACACGTCATCCGCCAGCTCATGAGCACCTTCCTCCATAGCCGTGGAAGTGGTGTCAACTTCAGCGGCAGCCTCCATCGCCGCTTTCTGGGTCGATGATGATGACGATGACGAGGCGCCCGTTGCAGCATGAGCACCGGTGCTCTGCTTCTTCTTCATCTTGGCCGCGTTGCGTTGCCTGGCATGGCGGTACTTGAAGGACCGAACGGTGTCGAATGAATCGCGCGCTTCCTGGAGAGAGCAAGAAGAGGTTTCGTTATTACAATAACTCGCACGACTACTCAAGAGCTGCGAAAGAATGAACATTCTGAAATATCTGAAATTTCCCCCTTAAAAAAAGAAACTACTCCATCATGTGCATTTCTTTCAATCGCCGGCATCCCAAACCAACCCATCACGCTTCAGTCTTACCTGCCCCACGTGAAGAAGCGCTTGAGCCGACGCAGCCAAGGTCGCCCTGGCGTTGGCCACCATTGCTGGCTCTAAACTCGCGAGCGGGTCTCCGTGCGCCTTGCCGTGCTTCGAGCAGAACCCCTGAGGAGCCCAGGCCCCGCCGTCACCGCAATCGCAGCAGCCACCTGCCTGCGCGTGGTAGAAAAACACCTAGAATAGGTAGAATTCAGAATCAAGGAGAGAGAGAAAGAAAACGAAAAGGAAAAGAATGTCAATTAGAAGGGAGAAAAGTATCAATTTAACAAAACACAACTTACTTCTTCTAAGAGTGAAGTCTAAGAGGCAAACTTCAGCTCAAGAGTTTAGAATACAAATATAAACAAAACACAGACCTCGTGGCCTTCGTGTTGGCTGTCCCGAAAGCAGGCATTGCACAAGACACAAGTCTCGTCTTTTTGGCACGACCGGCAGATCCACACGATGTCATTCCTTCGAAACGCGTATTGGCACACCTGCAAGCAAAAAGAGAGAAAAACAACGTCACTCAAAATTATAGCATCAAGACTCGAATGCACCAAAGCAAGGCTGCTTGCTACGACCTGTCGCGGGCCTCGCAACTTGAGTCCTTTGAGCTCCTCGTCAGCTGCTTCCGAACTATTGGCTTCAGGTGAAAGAGTAGACGTCAGCACCAAGGACGCTAGAAGCCCCTCGGTGGCGACACCCTTCGCTGCCACGTAAGCATCAGAAGCATCGCAGCTCGCGAACACCTTAGGAATTGCAACCCACAATACACCGTTGAGACAGGAAAAAGAATAAAACATTGCACATTAGGAACATGGCATTTTATGCTATTTCAATCCTACAACCTCTTCGTGACTAGGCTCTTCAAGCAACTTTTTGGCAATTTCTTGCACGCTTTGCGGGTTGACTGCTGCGCGGCATAGTAATTCTTCCCTTGACGATACGCAGCCTGGTTCAGTCAAGTCCCCAGAAAGAACCTAATGCAAGTGGAGATCAAGTGAGTCATACAGCAAGGCTCGAAATTAGATAATGTAAGAGGTCGATGCGAGCATATTTACTTGGCTTAGGAGGTCCTGAATCGCAGCCGGCATTTGCCCACAGAGGCTGAGCCTGGGAACTCGGAATCAAGAGGCAAGAGGAGCAAGCAAGAAGTAGGGAAGCTAAGTACTGTATAAGTACAGGCAGGCTTGCTGGGGTGTTCTTCTTGCTGTGTGATGTGTGATGTGTGAGACCGTGAGAGTTGAAGAAAAAGAACAAAGAAGAACATTCATGACCCCTGTAAGAACACTTGTTGGCCGAATATTCCGAATGATTTCTCTCTCTGCTCTTTTCGAACGCTTCGTCAATTCTGTTTGTATGAGCTAGCTTTTTAAGAGAAGGAAGCAGTAGCTCAAAGAATGCACCAGTCTCAGCGGAGTGTGAGCAAATCATACATAGCCGCGGAGACTCGTTAAAGAAAGTTCTAAGTTCAGCTCTGCGGTAGCTTCACCTGATCGTTAGAACGTTAGACATTCGCTAATCGCGTAACACTTCCAGCAAGCAGAAACAGAAACAGTTTTAGCTCGGAGCAAACTTGACTGTGCACCTACTAGATATGGCGTCCCAGACAAATTTAGGTTCAACAAAGACCTCCATGATGGCAAATTATGAGGATGTGCTAGAAACTGTTGATTTTGCCGCGGCAACATTTCCGCAAGCAGTTGGAGATTCTGATATGTACTACTATGCCAATTCCAATGGTAGCGTGTCTTCAGATTGTGCGTCCGTAGCTCAGCACCATGGACAGCTTCCAGCACTAGAGTTCACATCAACATGTACGCGAGAATGGAAGTTTGAAGAAAGGCGGGAGCTCAGACAACAGGTCGCCATGCTTGATAGCTACGGCCTGAATCAGGTCCTGAAAATCGTATACCCTGGGGAACCTGTCCTTGCCGGAAAGGTTAGTTCTCGTGAACAATCCTAGATTTTGCCTTTCTTTTCTCTCTTCATGTCGAACTATGCCTCTTCTTCAGGCGTATACAATTGACATGGCAAACGTGAGGTCGTCAGTTTGCGATGCCATTGATGCCCTCCTTCGCCCCGCGCCGCGAAACCTTAGCTCAAAAGCCGACCAGTCTCATCTAGGAACACAAGCTGAAGTCGTACCTACTGAAGGCTCTGCAGCGAACCCCCCGCGAAATATGCCATCTCTACCGCCCCAGCCTTCGGCTCTTCTTTCGCCTGATCAATCGAATAATGTTGGTACGACAGCGCTCTCCTCTTCCGGCCATCAGGGGAGCGACAAACCTTTCACCTCACAAACTTCTTCGGCACCACCTTCGTCTAAGAACAAAAAGCCAACAAAGTCAGCAACAACACCACGAAAGAAGGTCGCAACCAAGGCACCGGCAGTGGCAGCAGTCCCAGCACGCGAGGTAGCATCAGTGCTGGCACCAGTGTCTTCAAAGAATCGGAAGTTGCCGTCGCGTAGCCCTGGAGTTCCGGCACGGGTTGAGGTAATTGCACTTGATCGCGGCAATCAATTACACTGAAGCGCCTAAATTTGAATCTACTTAATGTATGCTGCTTTTTCCTTTGAACAGGTGCAATTTGGCGACTCAGAGTGGATCTCAGCGTCAGTGCTGGCGACTTCCTCAAATAAGCAGCTGCTCCTCATGGACAAAGATCTCACCCTCAAATGGATGGCTCTGAAGGTGTTCATAGTTATATTCATTAGTAGTTCTTCTTATAATAATACGTAGTAGGTGTAGGAAGCTCGTGCTTACTAAATAGAACAGGGTATTTAGGGTTGCAAGGTGGCTCGTATTCTGGATGTAGGAATAATAGACAGCTACGCTTGCTAATTTTTTGAACTGCGCTGATTCTCCTTTTCAGGATCACCCACACTCCGTTTTGAGTCCTCAGTGCCCGAGCTATTCCAACCGGCCTCGTGTCGCGGGTTCGGCTGTCCGCCGCTCATCATCAAAATCAGCCCTGCACACTTCTACGCAAGCTTCTCCTGGGCCTTCTCAGCTCCCTCTTCACCCGCCCCCGCCGCCCTCGGCTGTAGCCACAGTCTTGCGCCGGCTCTGCTTCCTCGATCTCATGGATCACATGCCCTTCTGGACTGCAGCTGATGAAGTAACCGCAAGAGATGCACTAGTTGACGAAGAAATAGAGGAAGATTTACAAGCTCTTTCCCAGTGTTCTTCGGGACATGCCCTCGGCACTCATGAGGCACTCAGCCCGGCAATCTGCAACAACTGCCAGAATGAGTTCCCTGCAGGCGAGAAGCTACCCTCACACTCTCACGCTCAAAAGAGATTATACGGCAATTTTCGAAGATTTAGATAATACAATGTATTGAGTTCATAATATGTTTCACTAATGCTGTATTTTTGCCACAATTGCTCAAGGTTCAGTCGCCTTTGGCTGTCGCCGCTGCAATTTCGACCTCTGCTACTCATGCGGCATGCCTTCAATCGAGAGGTCTAGGAAGATTGGGTCTCAGCAAACCCTTCAATCCGCGCCAAGATCAGCTGCATCTCGGCAAGGCGGTTCTGACTCCGCGCAGGATGTAAGAGGCTTTGAGGTGGTGTTGTCTCGGCTGGAGCGGGGGCTTTATCACACGCCAGCGCAGTGTCTGCAAGCAGTTCGTTCCGTGCTTGCATCAGCGTTCGCATGTTCGGAGCCGAACAAGGTGAGACAAACTAATGCTCTAGCTGCGACACGCATGTGACTGATTTCCCTTCAAGTGTGTTATTGCGACTACACAGGTGGATCAAGTGCGTTACGCTGCCGCTGTCCTCTCGGCTTGTTTCGAAGGTGAATGGCAACGCTTATGCGACACCACTGCAGACAAAGCCGTCGATATTGCTGCCGCCAATCGCCGCACAGCCGCCAAAATGATTCTAGAGACCAAGAAAGTCGAGCAAAAAGGTTCTAGCGCCAAAGTAAAGCCCAAAATTAAGCCCAAAGCGCCAGCTCAGCTGGCTTTAGAAGAGGCTATGGCCTTAGGATCAGCTCTAGGAACGCTGTCTGCTCGGTCCCTGAAAGTGGGTGACAGATGCGAGGCTCGAAAGAATTGCCAAGGAAAGGGTTTGGAATGGTACGCGGGGACAGTAGAAGCGGTACTTCATGGTTTTGGCTACCGTGTGATGTTTGAAGACGGGGGCATCGAAGAGGAGGTGCCTTCAGACTGCATTCGAGTCTCATCGATCGCCCTCGCTGCAGCTGCCGAAGCCGTATCCACCACGGCGCAAGCTACTCGCAGTGTTGACGCACTTGAGGAAGAAAGAGCACTAGGAGCCGATGAGGAAGCAATTGAAGAAGCGACGACTAATCAAATGACGGTATGCTTAACGATATAATCGAGCCATATATTTGTACCAGCACTCCTCAAAATTATTGTACTAATGTATTTATTTCCCTGATTGGCTCTGCCAGGAACCGCTTCCTTCGACTTTCCTTGACCACGCCTTGCTGAACCCAAAAGACTGCTGGCCCTGTTACCGAGCACTGGCTGATGCAATCGCTGGGAATAGCCATGTCGCATCGGACAGTGCTGCCATTCCTACGAGCAGTGCCGGATCTGATGAAAGCAGTGCTGCTCCAGTGCAGACTTTCGAGGCCGCTTTTGATGCTCCGATCAGCCTTTTGAGTGGTAATCTGCTCGAGGGCCTCGATGAAGATGAGGCAGTGCTCACAGTTCCGACTGGATGGGAGTTAGTGGGAGCACATGTCGCTATACGAGAAGTCGACCAATGGTTCCGAGGCACTGTGCGCGCATATGATGATGATGACAGAGCACACTCTGTCGTGTTTGAATTCGACGGAAAGGTTCGATTTTTAAGTGCATAATTTTAATATCGTGCTCGTTTCTGAGTGTGCTTCTTTTCATTATTGAATCTTCAGGAAGAGTCAATCTGCTTGGATAGCGGCAGCGTGGACTTCGAGATTGTGCTCACTCCAGACAAGAGGCCAAAAAATGGAGAATCTGAAGTAAAAATCCTGATACCGCTTTCCAGTTCATGAAAAGTAGAAGGTGTGCACTAATTTGTTTCACTAATTCGCAACGCGTTCGGTGCTTTACATTGTTCTGACGAAAGGCTCAGCTTTGGCGCTTGGGTAAGCTGGTTTGGGCCCGATCGATGCCACATCCTTGGTGGCCTGGAGAGCTATGCGTGCCTTCGAGAAATCACATCCTGAACCTTGTACCACCTTCAGACCAACCCTCTGCCCTCGTTCTTTTTGCGGGCGATGGTAGCTATGACGTGGTAAGAAATGTGCTCGTTGACTGTGCATTGATAAATTTATCTTCAATTCGATATACTCCTTTTGATGTGCGCTCTACAACAGGTGAACTCAGCCAAATACCTGTCACCGTTTGTCGTGTCTCGCCCGAGGCAACGCGTAGACCCGCAGAAGAAAAGCAGCGATGCGAAGGTGTGTTTTCAGATGCTTATCTTGAGGACTGTCATTTATGTGGTTGATAATCCTTCTTGATGTGAATAGGCTGTTTTGGTGGCTTTGGACGAGCAAATGAAGCGCGCAGATGAGCTGTTCATGATAACAGAGACTGAGAGACACCAGAAAATTCCCAAAAAACGCAAGCACTCTTAATCTCTCGTCTTAAGAAGCAATTAATATGTTTCATTGTTATGAAAGCTCCATAAATTACCGGCTAAAGGACGGGCATCTCCGAAAATACTATCGAGGTCATTACCGTACCCTCGGCTTAAAAATTATACTATCAGACTACCTATCGATCTCGAACCCGAACTAATGCGAATACAAACCTAAATGACATAGAAGCCAGTGCTGCGGGCAGAGGTGTGTGCGTTGCGCGCAAGTAAAAATCGCAAATAGGAAGTTTGTTGTAGGTAGGGAGTTTGGAACCCCCCCACCCCCATCCACTCTAAAGTGCAAACTTTTCATGGAATAAATTTGGGGCCAGCCTCAAGTCCCTTCTGCGTCTACTTCTGAGTTGAAAAGGGCGCGCTATATACTTACTAAATATGGCTGCTATTTGCTATTTGTAACTAACTAAGCTAGACTTAAACTACCCCATAACACTCATCATCTTCAGCTGCTACTACTTCCTGAGTTAATTCATGACTACTGCAAAATATGCTGAGGACTTTAAAAGGACGTCTGATAAGAATTATAGTCTCTACTCTCTTGTCGTTCGTGTCTGTGTTTGTGTGCATTGCTTGTTGACCTGTATGGTAGCACATGTAGCGTACATAGTTATGTACATAGTTATCGTCCCGCATACCTGGACGGCGACAGGCGGTGCGATTTAATACCAAAGCAACCATAACTAAGTCTAGTCTAGTCTAGTTAATACTCTCCCAAAAACAAAGAAAGGCAAGTACACAGCAGTCACAGAGGCACATAAGGAATGCACTTGAGCTGCACATGCGCTAGCAAATTCGCTCCAGAAGGCCAATTAAGGCTCCAACTGGCGCCTTTCCTCCGAACAAGTCGGCGGGACTGAGTGCTCGTTCGTGTGTCACGTCCCAGGTCCACGAGGCAATCCTCTGGGCTATTTTTGCCCCAGCAGGGCATCGTCTCAATGTTTTTCTCAGGCGTCGGGCGCCAGCCGATCTCAGCAAGGCGGAATTAATACCAACAACAACCATAACTAACTTAATATTCAAACATGTCATATATATATGTAATCTCGAAATGTTTTTATGTGTGTATCATAAAAGCACAGTAAGAGATAGCACAAAAGCACACAAAGAAATAGGCGGGCTATATTAGGGAAATCGTAGATTTTTTTTCGGTGTCGCCGTGAAAATAAGCAACGCTTAAAGTTTTTTTTTGCGTTAAGCTTACGTATTTCAAAGGAGGCACTGAGATGGAATCTTTTGAGCCTTATTATCCGCTTTATTAATTCATCCTCATACCTCTGGCACTCTGTGGAGTCTTCTACTCCGAAGTTTGATGGCTGAAGCACAACTCAAGTGGAAATGAGCGTATTTTGCTTCAAGCATAAAGATGCTGTTGTGCTCAGCCCAGTCAGACTTCCTAGCTAGCTAGAGGTTGCACTTTCTGCTGCTGTATAGTTCAGGGGGGTTTCTTTGCATTTGGGGAGAATCAACTATACAAGAGTTCGCCTCCGTCAGCCAGAACTACTTGAGTCTGACTCCTTTCCCACTATAAACTTCCTCGCGACTTTTTTTCTTTGAACGCGGAAGGCGCATCTCATAGTACTGGCATAAATATCGTTCTTATTTGAGTTCAATTCCAATGAAGGCACAGAAGGCCCTTGTCATGCCTCAAATTGCGGTTACGAGCCTTAGTCCTAGCGTGAAGATCTATACATGAAACTTCGAAGTTTTAAAATACAGCGCGCTCGCATTGCGTTCTATGTGAATATCCAGCACACTAGTACTTTTCGCCGCCTTCTCATTTCCACGAGTGAGTCTCTATGGTAGTTTGATCATAATTGTTATCGGCAGCTCCTACTGTAACAACCAAATACTACTTAGTGCTGGCCACGTCGCGCCTATGCCCATGAGCCAGGTGCCACGACAGTTGCTGACTAGCTTGGTACCATATTCTACTGATGACTCGGAGTAGCACGCAGGAGAAGGTGCTTTCCCACAGAGGCATCTCCAAGGATATTGGTGAAGGGGATCTCCATTGCGAGGAGTAGGCCGAAGCGAAGACATGTGGTAGATGTCTGAAAAGTGCTTAACAATAGCAGAGGATAGGTCGGAGTGGAGATCGCGGACGTTCTCGAAGCCTGTGTCTCCTTCTGATAATTGATTCTGCAGGGCTCATGAGAGTAAAAGATGAAAGGCGTATTGTGACATTTGGCGCGTAGCTGAGTCAAACTTGTTCTGAAAGTATTTTTGAGACAGGCCCCGAAGGGCCGGAATTAGAAGGCTAACAGGTAGAGATTAAAAGCAAAGCAGTGCAAACTAATCTTAAAAAGCTATTTATGACACAGGCCCCGAGGGGCCGAAATTAAAACGCTACCAGGAAATATGAAAAACAAAGCAGCTCAAACTAAAAACCTAATCGGGCATACATGCCCTAGTGGCCATGGAAGTGATAAACGCGGTTCAAAGTGGCACGCTCCATAATCTCATTTGTAGATTCTTTCCATGTTGGTGTTCTTTGTACATCGGGAATGCAATAAGGTAATAGGTATTAGATTAGATTAGATTAGATTATACTCCCCAATTGCAAAGAAACAACAACAGGAAGTAGCATAAAATTATGTTTTGATGAATCCTCCAGAACAAGTCTGGCTGGGCTAAGTGCCCTTTTGCGTAATGCAATGTTCATTTTTACTCTCATGAACCCTGTAGGATCAATTCTCGGAAGGAGGCATAGGTATCGAGTACGTCCGCGATCTCAACTCCGACCTGTCCTCTGCTATGGCACGCCATTCCTTGAAGTTGACCGGTAGCCCTTTGTACTTTAGATCCTTCTTTAATGTCCGACCCCATGTCATCTCAGGGCATCCATTCGGCCTCGAGTGTGCTACCCAACCAGTAAGCAACTGCCGAGGCGCCCGAGTCATAGGCATCCGAGCAACTTGGCCAGCCCAATGAAGAATCCGATTGTGATAGTATTAAGTACAGAAGATGTCTAAAATAAGCTACAGACACGCAGAATGATATTTATCTCCAGTAAATGAGTACTTTTTACAGATCTCTGTACTTTACATTACTCGTACTACAGATGTGTAATTTACATACTTCCTGTAGTACACATGTCGTATCTGTACAGCACGGTCGTGGGTTCGAGACGCTTTTATCCCACTACTCTTTTTCTTTTTGTTTTTTTTTCACGAGAAAGGTCGTATGCTCATTTGCTTACCTACACGTAGCCAATTGAAACACAACTAGAATCACAAGCGAAGAAACCTGTCTGCTGCTCCTGATAAGTGAGGAGGATGCGTTGTTGCCCTGCTCTTTACACTCAGCTCCTCAACTTCTTCGGAACAAAGAGGCCAGCTGGAGCCTTTATGGAACTTCGCTCATGTGTTTAGCACCAGTAATGTCTCGTGACTCGCCATTCCTGATGGCATGATTCTAGAGACAAATATATCATGGGAGCCTTTTCCTACGGCCATGCTTACGGCTATACACCGGCGACACCGCTGTACCGCTGCTTTCGAACTCGAACTCGAACTAATACAAACCCAAATGGCACAGAAGCCAATGCTGCGGGCAGAAGTGAGAATGCGCGCGTGCAGCGCAAACAAAGCAAGTGCGGAATGATTCAGGATGGAGAGGGGCATTGGCCAAATTCCTCGAAAAAAATGCAAAAAGCGAGGTATTTGTGGGTGTTGCGGCGCGCGAGCAAAGAAGCTCGTGACATGCGGAACACGAGGTCCACTCGGCAGGTCACAGAGTACCTTTCAGCGCGCAGCGCAAGGCGCCTATTGTTCTGCCCCTGAGCCATGAGAGGCTTTGACGGGACAGGAACTCCTTCGCCGTCTGCGGAGTGGCAGTGAATATAAAAGCCCCCCCCCTCAAAAATAAAAACAAAACATGCAAGCGGGCCGCTTGTAGCCTGGCGGACCCTCCCTATCATAGAGCTAAACCCATAAATCTTCTATCAAACGCCCCGGTCGATACTCGTGGTCGTCCTCTAGCGTTTTTCGAAACCCTGCTTTCGATTAGTATCTCAGCCAGCCATGCAGTGCCAGTAGCCATTCCAGATCTCTTCGTAATCACCACAGTCCCTGTATCATCGCCGTCGCAACCACTGTTGTGTTTATGTCCCATACATAGCCCCAATAGTGACCAAGGCTGCATGATGATGTTTTTAGAAAATCGGTACGTAAGTTTCTAACCCTATCGCTAGAGAGCGAAAAAATAGCCTGCAGCCGCCACCCCCATTCTGGAAACCTTAAATCCTTTCGCATTACCCCACAAGCGTCAAAACCGACCATAGCATGGCACCATGGAGAGTTTCAACTTGAATGAAGCTCCAACTCACCTGGTGTTGTATCCTCAAGGGATGTTTCTTTTTCTGTGGGGTTTGTACTAAGTACTAGACCTGTCTATCAGAACAGTGCTTTATCAGATTCGGAAGTAGTGCATCTAACTAATATACACTCAGCTGGCTCGCTTGAACAGTACGCATTCTAACGCGAAGGCATGTCCCTCGAGTTCGAACTGATACAACCCAAATGGTACAGAAGCCAACGCTGTGGGCGGAAGTGCACATAGGGCAGGATTGAGAAGTCTATGACTTCTGGCCCCTTTTATAAAGTGGGAACTGTTCATAAAACGAATCCGAGTGTAACACCAAATATGTACTCAAGCCGCCACTGTACCTGTTTCTAGGTTGAAAGAGCACACCGTTGTTCCGCCCAATGCGCCAGTGCCCATACCCACCTGCGCATCCATTTGCAGCTACGACCACACCTTCATCAAATTCCTGCGCCGCCACTTTTCGCGCAACTTCGATGAGTTGGACAGTTACTGATAGATA
>Ga0307930_1001266_pt1 | contig 20166 bp, 16 predicted proteins | sample OrgLakmetageno46_FD_203161 | JGI IMG/M metagenome (GOLD analysis project Ga0307930, IMG submission 203161) | Saline water microbial communities from Organic Lake, Antarctica - #46 | ecosystem: Environmental > Aquatic > Non-marine Saline and Alkaline > Saline | place: Antarctica: Organic Lake...
GCCAGGCTTCCAGTCCGGCCCGGGGGACTCTGCAAACGCCGACTAGATGGCACCCTTTCTGTTAGTTACTAAATCCAGTCCCCCCTCGGGGGGGCTCACGAAAAGGTAGTATCAACAGGTAGTGGGCTCAGTTGAACATTTCCTCAAGCGGTGTATCATCCATTTATCTCTTCCTCGTTACGCACTACCCGAAACAAGATGAAAACTAGATCCAGGGCGGAAGTGGTCGATGTTGTGATGGCCTCAGTGGATGGCAGCATTCGTCGAGATGATGACTTTATTGAAGGCGCGCTTTTCTCAGATGGCAGCACGCGGGCAGAACTGGACGAGTGCGCTGTGAGCTTGGGTCTGGATCCGGGGGACTATGAGGACAAATTTCATCTCCGGCGGGCTTTGAGTGCTCAGCTCACCCAACAATCAATCGACGACAGGTTGGCCGCATACTCCGCGCAGACTCCTCACGTACTCATTCTCTCGAATGGGTATAGATATAGATATAGCGCACCTCCGCGCATTTTAAGTATAAGGTAAACAGCAAGTGGTAAGGAGTGGGCACTTTAGTAAATAAGCAGCTTCTTCACTCGACTTGAAACTCTGCCGCCACGTCCCAGCGACTACTGGGCGCCGACGCCGACACAAACTTGACAAATCGCATCACGCCTTCGTCCCGGAGGACGACACTGAGGCAATTGCAACGGCCTTGCACTGAGAGCAGAGTGCCTCCTGCCTCGCTTCCCTCAGAGTCGCTTTCGTCGTCGTCGTCGCCATTCCCCTCGTTGCCGCCACCACCACCACCACCATTGCTGCTGCCTTCGCCTGTGTCCCGAGCTTCGCTGGCAATGACGCGCTGCTCGTACACTGCGGCGTCTTGGCCTTCACCGTTGTTGTCGTCATCATCAAACCCTTCTGCTTCGACGTAGCACTCAAACCCGCCGACTTCGCCCGAGTCCCACAAGTGCCATGCTTCGCTGCGACCGCGCTTGTCCTTCTCCACAACTTCGGGACCCAAGTCCTAGATGAGAAAGCAAGAGGAGAATGAGGTGCCATCAGCGTTGAGCGAAGTTTCTCAAAAAATTCAATCGAATACCATGCTCTCCCTTAAAAGTCTGAAATTGCTTGCTCAGGCAATTAGGAAACCACACTATCATGAGAGCATGTTCAACCAAAACACACCTGCTGATCGTCGAGGAAGCAGAGCGTGGTGTCGAGCAAGGACCCCTTCGCTGCCATTCCCCCTGTGTGAGCCACGGTGTAATCCAGGCCTGGCCGGAAGCGCCGGGTCAAGCTCCGGTACTGCATCGTGCGCAGGCGTGTGACCTGTTGACAAACCAATACACACCCAGAAGTCCAGCATGAGACACATGGTGCACGAAGAATGCAAGGTTAGGTTAGGCGAAGGCAAAAAAAAGTAAGATTTTTTTTTAAAGGGGTAGCAACAGCAATAGTAGTGGTGATTGCGTTCATAAGAATGATGCCATTAAGTAGTTCATCTGATAGCAATGGCATCGCATGGCATTCTTTACCTCAAAGAGCCACCGTTGAAAAGCCGGCGAGCCAAACACGTTAATGCGCACTTCTTCAAGCAGCACACCCGCTGCTCGCTTCGATGCACTGTTGCTGTCGGCAGCGGCTGAAGTAGCGGCGGCAGCAGCAGGAGCAGCAGCAGAGGTAGAAGCGCTGTTTTCTTCTTCCTGCGATGCGGCGTCGAAGCGAAGGAAGCGTTGCTTGTGCACTGGCCCACACGCTTGCCAGCCATCGCCAACGCCCGAGGCATAGGGTATAAAGGTGGAGGCATCAGCACCACTCTCCTCCGCTCGCGCCGCCGCCGCTGACGCTCCGGCCTCGGATGAAGCTTCCGTCTTCTTTTTCGCCGCCGTTGAGGACGAGGCCGTGTTGGGTTTGTCCCAAGTGTCTGCAGCGCGCGTGGCATCGCGGAGGGCCTGAGCTACTTTTGGCTGCAAGAATTCGTCGAGCTGCACGGCGCTTCCCTGTTCGGGGTCGGCGAAGCGCTTTCGAAGCTGCGTCAAGACCGCGCTCTCGAGGTAATCGGGGTTGAGCCAAGGCTTCAGTGTAGCAATGTCTTCGTCGGAGAGCTTGACCGGATCCAAGTTTTCCTCGTCCTCGTCGTCGTCATCGTCATTTTCATCGTCTTTGTTGGCTTTTTCGGAAGCCCCTTTGTCAGAGGCCAGATTCGCTGCAGTTGGGACCCAAGGCGCAATGCTCGACATCGGATCTGCGTTTGACCCAGCCAATTGCATCCGAGTCGCGTGTTCCATTCCCGGTGGCGGCTCTTTCCCGTGAAACCACCCGCTGATGCTGAGCCGAGGCTTCCCTTTCGCAAACACTTCCTGGACTGCATGGAAACTCACGCCGGGCACCACCGTAAACAGCACCATTTGGTTGAACGCCGGCAAAATGTTGCGGCAAGGAGTGGTGTCAGGATGGCCCACGCCACCGCTGCTGAGGGGGTACAGCTCCAATGCCCCACCGTCCTCGGACGTCCAGGGCTGCTCTGGGTCGTTCAAGTAAATGATGTACGACACGCGCCGTGTGCTGTAGATGTACGCACATAGAGAAGAGGAATGAGAAGAAGAAGTGTGCATGGAGAAAGAGTGTTAGGGAGACAAGCCCCAATAAATTGACACCGCAGTTGAGTGTTGATGAAATACAAAAGCAGGCGAAAGAGCTTAGTACATTTAGGGAGCACCGCTCCTTCAGTTAAACCATATACCCTCTCTAGACTCAAGGAAATGTAGCCACAAAAGTTTTAGATTCAATGCTACAATAAAACTCTTTTCCCTGTGCTTCTTCACACCGCATTACCTGATCACGTCATCGTGGCACAGGAGGTGGCCGCCTTCGACATAAGCGTTGCACGAGCAGTCTGCCTTCGGTTCAAGAGGGCCACACCCGGCTAGGTCAGCCACCCAGTTGCGAAACTCCTCGGAGTACAAGGCGTCGCGCAAGCTCACCAAATGAGGCACCTGCCAGTGAGCGGCCGCTGCAGTGGTGGTGGTGAGGCTAGCGTCACCTGCAGCGTCGGTACCCTCGCCGAGGCCGAGATTGCCGAGGTCTGGAGTTTGGTACACCTATAGCGAAAAGAAGGTCATCAACCAGATGAATTCAAACATTTCAATAACCAATGTTGACATTTCCATAAATAGTATCGCGAAAGACCATGGAGACAACAACAAAATCCACGAGGAAGCATCGAATGACACAGTTTGTGCTAAGAGCTCTCAAATCTAATGTCGCATACGCACGGGCGAGCTACCTTGAAGAGGTCTGTTTCTTTGAAATCAGCTTTCAGGCCACTGCGAGCTTCAACTTCGAGGGCCTTAGCCCTAGTTGGGTCGCAGAGTGCTGGCACCACTACGTGTGGAAACGGCGAAGACGCCTTATACTTGGCTTTGAGCTCTGCTACGGTCTCAGGTTGAAACAAGTCTGGATTCAGAGGCGACCCTGCTGCAGCTGCGCGATGCTTTTTCTGTGCACTCTTTTCATCCTTAGCCTTCGCCCTGCGTGCTTCCGCTGCTCGCTTCATCTTCTGATCCGCGATTCAGCGAAACACAAAACACGTTCATCACCCCATCACCCATCACCCATCACCCATCACCTCATCAGCCTCGCTCCAGAGCTTCAGAGTCCAGAGTCTGTGGTCGTCAGTCGTCAAATCGATTTTTTAACTTCAAAAAAGCCTACTACGTACGGTACGTACGTACTGTACTTGGTCTACAGCCCCGCGCGGCAGCTACTAAGTAGCAAGCTAGCTAGAGCAATCGATTCTTCAACTTCAAAGCCTAACAATGAACCGCTGCATTCCTTTTTATCATACGTTCAATCTGAGAGCCAAATGTGCACTTTCACATGCTCCAATCCGCCATCTTTTTTTTTTTTCATGTACGGTTAGCCCCTTCGCGTATACAACGACTGCTCTTAAAGATCAGTCATGATCAGTTCAATCCAAAAGCAAGGCGAACAAGCAAGCCAGCGGGGGAACGACTCAAACGATGTCCAAAGTGGAACCTCAATGCTAGACTGCATACCTAGTCAATCGAGCGAAGACTCTGAGACAAGCCCTACGCCGGCCAATATGAAGAAAACTTCAGGGGAAGTTGAAGATGCAGAAGACGGCTCTGCTGTAATCATCAGTAACGTGAGAAATATCGTGTTTTACACCCTAGAACACAATATGAAATCTGTGCATCCGTATTCTGCGTGTTAGATTTATCCACACTATTCCAAATTAAATATCGACAACCAGATTGGTGTATTCGCGCACCGCACATCATACCATGTTCTTGTATTGTTCAGCAGCAAAGCACCTCGAACTTGGCTACTGTGACGATGGGTCTCGATGAAAGCCCCAGTGTAGTTGAATTGAGCGAATTTGACGTTGAGGATCTGGATCTCAGTGATTTTGGCGAAGCTTCCGAATATGCATCTGCGGACATTGAAACCATCGATGTCCAACTCGAAGCTGCCACCGAAGTGAGTTTTCAGCTTTTACCACCACAAACAAACTGATTTTGCGTGCATGCGGCCTCTTCCTTGATTCAGCTCTGCGAATAAACCAAGTTTTTCCTTGCGCTGTAGATACACTTCATCTGTCTGTATAGCCGTGACAAGTGCTTGAAAAATTTACCCGTAGGCGGCACCCATAGAGGAGGAGTTTAGTGTTGCAAAGGATGACGAGGAAGATTTCATCGTCATCAATCCAGTCGTCGAAGATACGAACATCGGTGGGCGCTTCGACGAGGTAGCGCCATTTAAGACTCAATATTTCACTATTAGTGTACTCCGAGTCATGATGGATATGACGACCGCTGTGAAACGTACGAATATTCATGCCAGGCTCGTTATTCGTCCGCCGAGTGATGTGTGCACAACTTCAAGAGATACCACGAGTGTTTTATTCACGCAAACTTGAGTGTAATTCCAACATCTGCACTTGCTTTACGCACAAATTCCTCTTAAATAATCGTGCTCTTGTATTTATTTTTAATGCACTTCCACATCAACGCGGTTCTTGCGTGTTAATCCTGGTTGTACCGGTAGTTCCTTTATATTTTTAATGATGAACTTATGTGTTCAGCAGGAGAGCGCCATGAAGTCGGCTACGATAATGACGGAACTCGATGACATCGGCGGTGCAATTGAATTGAGCGAACTCAATATTGAGGACCTAGATCTCAGTAATTTCGGTGAAGCATCTGAACACGCCCCAACGGACTCTATAACTATCGATGTCCAACTTGAAGCTGCTCCCGAAGTGAGTTATCAGCCACCCAGGGTTAGCCATGTGAACATTTTCGATCCTTTCTTTCAACTACAGATCTATAGTAGCCTCTATGCTTTATTGTTTTTTGTGTGATTTTTCAGTTGGTATCTCTGTTGTATCTACTTGTACATGGTGCGTACCATTTTTCTGCTGACGTCCATATACTGTAGGTAGCGGCTACTGAGGAGGAGGAGTTCATTGCCCAAATAGGTGGCGAGAATGATATGAATATCAATGGCGAAGGTGACAGCGCCAAAGTCGATGGGTGCAAGGAGGAGGTGAGGCCATCTTAATTCGCCTTAGCTGCATACGGCATACGTCTTCTACTGGCCACTCAGTTTAAGGCTTAGGACACCATAGGATACATTTGCATTGGATTAATGGAGGCGTTGACATACTAGCTTTTTAAAAATACATATGTGGGTGTCTTAGAATCTACTTCTGCTAGAACATGGTCAAATGCCAAGGATTGGCAAAACAGTCTTCTCAACGACAGTCATTTAACCATGACAGGGTCTCAAAAATAGATGCATGGGCATACGCACCTGCTATCCATTCTTGAGTCCAACGTGTAATTCATTGAACTTAATCTGATTGGTTAAAGAAATTTAATCTTTTGATCATTCCTCCTGACTTTTTTTCCTTGCGTACTGTACACTTATTGGCGTAACGATGTATTGACAACACCAACTCCCTTTTGCTTCAGATGCCTCCACCTAATATTGTTTCCACGGAGGCCGCAACTTCTGAAAAAACGAAGTGCACTACTATTGGATTCGAATACTTCTTTGCTGCCAGCCTACTAACTTTCTGTCTGTACGTTCTCTGGCATGCAATTTTAATTCCGATGTTCTTTCTGCTATGTTCACGTCTTTTTTACTTCTCGCGGCTACAGATGCTTTCACTTCGTAAAAATAGAGTCGGGCGTGACAAATCACGATGATGTAAATTGTATCGATAAAAGTGATTTGGAGCTCGCAGATTTTTTGGTTGAGACTCTTGTGGATGTTTGCGACTGCGTACCCACAAGCATGCAGAAAGTGTATTATAACCCCGCTATGTTGGCAGCAAGTGCAATGCTTCTCCCGAACTTTCTCCGAGTTTGTCTCTTGTTGAAGAAATACGCGCTTCATTTCAGCATGGTATTGGCGAAGAACTTTTTTCCATCACTTGCACAAAGAGGCACTGCAGTCATCAAGGATGTGTGGGGCGATATTTCCGGCAAAATTTTCGTGGCCGTGGATGTGCTTGCTCTCATATCGAATGTGGCAATTGGGATATCCGCCATTACTGACTACTTCGTAAGTCCTGCATTGGCCCCAGTCGGTGCAAATATTTGCTACTCGACTCATGCCACTTTTGGCGTAATGTACAAGCCTGTCGTTGTCTCTTTTTTCGGAGCTGTCGTCTCTGTTTTTGATGTGGTGTACTGGAATAACATCGAACTAAAGCCTTTAGCATTGCGGCGTGCCATGGGCCATGCCGACCATCCAGCAAATCCATCAGTCGACCAGAATTACATTGTATCTCTGTGTATGGCAATTGTTGCTGCAATGTACGTGGCGTGGGCCTCAGTATCAATGACATTCTTGCCTCTCGCAGTGCCTTTCTTTGTTGTTGTCCTCGTGTTTGGCGGATGCATTCCACTTTTTGCGATCTTTGGAATGAGTGAAATGTTGAGCAGAGCAGAATCTGCCCTTGACAAGAAATTTATCATTGAAGGTGCGAAGGAGAAAGTCGATAAGTCTCTTTTAGTTAAAGCCATCTTGGTGCAACTCATATCGACAGTGGTTTTGCTCGCAAGTACGTCGAGTTTTTATTAAGACCAGGACTGGGCAGGATCTTTTGATAGGGCTGTCGCACTATTGCGTGCACTGCAATACGATTTTGCATTTAATGTTGAGTTCACCTTCGGTTGGCCGAAACTACCACAGCTTGGTGCAATTCAGTTTGCACTCGCTTTGAGTGTTCTTGCATTTCAGCTTTTTGTAAAATTCTTCATTCGACTTTACTACGCTTCGGGTGCAAATACGTTTGGCTCGACTGCGCTGTACAATGCTCTCGGTCAACTCAAGAAAAGTAAAATGGAGGACATTGTACGAGCCAACTTTAATGGTGCCATAATAATTTTGCACTATGTTCTCACTACTGCTCTCTATGTCGCAATCAAGATGGATTCATTTGTGCTCAAGCTAACCGCCAATCGAAAATTTAATCGCGCTGAAAAAGTGTACATAAACAAACGAGAAGAATCTGCACTTCGTCTGATTGAAGGAGTCGAAGAGACTACACTATTCCAGAAAGAAGCCCATGAAGTGAACAGCATAATTGTGAGACTCAACGCGGAAGTTGACGGCCTGCATAAAAAACTTCAAAGAGAAACCACAAAATTGATTGCTATCCAGAGTAAGCTTGCCAAAGCACCAAAAACGATATTGGAGCTGGACCGAATGCATTTTTGAATCAGCTCGAGCGAAATGCTGCTATTGGAGCGAAAAAATACCACGGATGCATTGATATCTCATTATCTCCAGCCGATGCTGCCGAGATGAGGGAAGGAGTAAGTGCATTTCTACTTGGTAAGACGTCAGATGCTTCTAACACATCGGAGCTCATTCTAGAGCTCTTCAAACAAGACATACCCGAATTGAAACGTCTTGGCCTTGGTGGCTTAGGGGATGGTATCAATGGCCGTGTGCTCAGTGTACTGCTCAAGAAGCGAATCCATGATCCTGATTTTGTTGTGTATACTAAGAGACAAAATGACACCAACATCGGAGTAGGCGAAGTTTTGGACGGTTCTCTTGCAGACCTCGAAATGGACATACACGAATTGGATCTCACCTGGTTGAGTACGTTCAGCGCAGATATCTCAGATTTATATACGCTGTCAAATATACATACCATCAATTTTTCGAACTGCTCAGAAATAAAAGGTGCGATGTAGTATACTTTTGCACTCAAACTCGTTTTATACATTCATCAAGTCTTCTTCAATTATCAGGTGACATCAAGGTCTTTAAGCATACACCTGCTCTGAAATATCTCAATCTTGAGCAGACTAAATGTTTTGGTAAGTATATTAATGCTTTGATGTTTACGAAAATTTCCATTGAAGGCGTTGCTGATATATTTTTGGTGAAGGTGACATCGGCATTTTGGCCAATTGCAAGTCAATTTCAGCGTGTAAATTATCGACGTGCAAAAAAGTCACCGGTAAGGTTATGCCAGGGATTACAACCGTGGTTCAATTTTTCAGCTCACAAAGTGTGCTCCTGTCCATAAATTAAAAACAGGTAACATCGGCATCTTAGTCAATTGCAAAGTGCTTTCAGTATTTACTGCTTCTAATTGCACGGAAATCACCGGTGAGAATTTTGGCTTACTTGTTCACTTATTGTCCGATCCTTTGACTGAACTTCCACCAATGTTTTTCGGTTTAGGTGACATCAAAGTATTCGAACATACTCCATCGTCAACTTTCATCAATCTCAACAATACAAAATGCTCCGGTAAAAACACTACAGTAAGAACAATCAGCACCAATTTTGTTACGAGGTTCATTCCACTGATTGATGATGCTTTTGCACTTATTCCTGGTTCAGGTGACATAAAGGTTTTCAAATACATTCCATCGGTAATGCACATCGGCCTTGACGACACCAATTGTACCGGTATCAGCAATCTTTTATCTATTTATTTTAAAATGTATACGTAGTACTCCTCTTGTGCTTTACAGTCACTGACAAGATTAATGCTCAGGTGACATTGAGGTGTTCGAGAGCACTCCATTAGTTCAGGAGATCGGCCTCCGAGAAACTCAGTGCAGAGGTGAGTGAACTCATGCACCATTCTTTGTGGAATATAATTCTAGTCTTTTAATACGTAATACTCATTTGAATTTGCGTAGGCGATATCGGAATTTTGGCCCATTGCAAAAATCTCATTGCGTTCAAGACCAATTGGCGCACTAAGATCACAGGTACGCCTTCGTCGCCTTGCTTTATAGACAATCCCATCGATGATGCATCTGCACCTATTGTGTGGACCAGGTGACATTAAGGTGTTTGAAAATACGCCATCAGTGAGTGAAATTTGCCTTAGTGACTCCAAGTGTACTGGTAAGTATCTTTCTGTTTTTTTTTGGAGAAGTACAGTAGTCCATTGATGATTCCCTGCACATCTTCAATAGGTGACATTGGAATTTTGGCTCATTGCAGCAATTTGACGATACTCTTTGCCAATTGCAATGAAATCACTGGTAAATCTTCTAATGATGCTCACTTTAGCATCATGCGGTCTTAAAACATTATCTTTTTTTTCGCATGTCACCCACGAGCAGGTGACATCAACGTGTTTGGAGGCACACCATTCGCAAAGTTCATTGATCTTGAGGGTTCCAAGTGCTTTGGTAAGACTTTCCACTGTACTACATTATATTACGGTTCAATGCCTTGAAAGACTTCATCGTTCATGATGGGGAACACTGATAACCCCCATTGCAGGTGATATCAATGTGTTTACCAAAACGCCCCGAGTAATAAAAGTCGACCTCAGCACAACTCAATGCACCGGTGAGATAGATAGCATTCAAATTATAGTTTCAAAAAATATCGTCGCGCCTAACGTATTTGGTTTTCCCGCGTGGATTAAGTTTGTACTTTTTCATGCCACATCAAAGATAACACTAGTGTGAATGAATGAATGATTTGTCAACAGGTGATATTGGCAATTTAGTAAATTGTAAAATGCTATCAAAATTTGGCGCTAATGAATGCAGCGGTATATTCGGTAAACATGTTTCAGTCCTTTTCTTCTCCTCCAATTTATTACTCTAACTGGCCGCGAATCCATGGTTTACTTCGTTAGGTGATATCAAAATTTTTGAAAACAATCTATCGATTAAGGATATCCGTCTCTCGAGATCTAAATGTTCCGGTAGAAGCGTTTTTGCAATTTGTTGTACCAGACCAAATCAATGATGGTGTTTCCAATATTGCTTTTTGTACAGGTGACATCAGAGTTCTGGTCAATTGCAAGTCACTGTCAACATTTGACGGATCAGAATGCGACAATATCACTGGTAAGAAGAGTTGTTACGTAATTATCCCCTGTAAATAACGTCATTTGCCACTCATTATTCGCAAAATATTATATTCATAGGAGACGAAAAAGCTATCAAGCGAGCCTTACCGGACTGTGACTTCTATATATGGTGAAGATCGCAGTCAAAGTGCTAGACCGCTTAAACACCACAGAAAAAGAACGCATTCCTTCATGAATTCTGGTTCTTTATGAAAGAGTAACAATTTAGGCTACTATGATTGAAGCCTCCGTAACAAAAGAAAAGTGTTACTGTTACTGAGTCTTCACGAGCTGTGGGATTGGTTGAAGCTAAAGCGAATGCCTTCCCGTATTGAGTTCGAGTTGTTATACCTGCATCTGCATTTAATATTTGCAACCAGGCCTCATTGGCCCGTGTATGTCCATATCCACTAATATGATATGGATGTATTGGCTTTCGATTTAACCAATGTGATATATTTTGAGTATTGATGTAGGAAATCCTTGAAGCTTGAAGAAATTTGGGCGAATAACATCGGTCACTTATGTAGTTGTGCTAAGTGCTAATGCACTTGCAAAAAACTAAAATCTAAATGCTAAAAGTAAAAGAAGGGCCGCCTGGTCCTTATGAGCCCTATTGGTACTTGGCACCAAGGGATCACAGTCCTGTCGAAGCAGGTTCAAAAAACGCAAATAGGTAGTTGTTCGAATGGGAGATATAAGAAAATTTTCATATATGGAGCTCAAGTATATCGGCAATGTCTCCTTTACCCCCAACCCCCAAGTACTTTTTGTCGTCGAGCTATCTACCAGGACTATGAGCTATGAGCCGTATTTTTTGATTCAAAAATGCAAAAGAATGCTCTTCACGAATTTATGTCAGTCTATAGTCACTTGTAGATGTTAGTCTCGGCACTCGTGGAACACCTAGTAGTCTTCTCATTAATGAACTCTTCCAAGGTCGTGGCATTCATGATGAGTATTGACTTTCGCTGCCAGAGATGTGAACACGTTTCTTGCGATACAGTTTCATTCGATGGTGAAGCTCTTCCAACGAAGGGTAGCCGCCTGCTCCACGCGCACACCGCTGGCCCGACGTGCTATTTTTCATACAAGGATAGAGCTCCATTTTAACATATGGATGGTAGTGCTTATTGAACCATCGGAGCTCCTCTGCTTGATCATCTGGACTGCTTGCTCGCCATCGCTTCAAAACGCTTTTTCCGCAAGACAAATACCCAGTTTCATCCGAAGCACTTCCTTTGTGGCAGGCTTCCACAGCAGATTCACCATCGCGCAATCCCAACTCTCCGCAGAGACGTTCACCGTAGAGGTAGTAATGTGGGTGGTACAAGCAGCTCCGACTGGTGTGGCATGCAGCAGTTTCAACGACGTGGAAGTCGCGCGCAAGAAAAGTGGTCGGGTTTGCTGGACTGCAAACCAGTTGACCCCTGAAACGGCCTGTAGTTATCGTACGCTGTCCTTTGTTTGCATAGTACGCTAAGAGCCATTGACCCACAGCACGCCCCATGATTAAGCTGCCAAAGTTCAGAAAGAATGGTGCCCACCGCTGCGGGTACATGATGTACACGTCACCAACTGCTGGGAATTTGATGGCCGCTGTCGTGGCTGCACGGCTTAGCTTGGCAGCGTCGCACTCGCGGGGACCGCTAGACTCCCTGCAAATCAATACAGAAAGGGGATAATGAAGATGAGCAATGCATTACCTAACATACAAGTTGTCGTGTAAACATACGAAGGGCTAGGTTGATACCAGTGCGGGACATTAATTCGCTGCAAATTGAGTCCCCACTCAGTGATAGGGCGCCGAAATTTGGTGTCCGGTCGGAAGTGCAAAAAGAAATCATACTTTCGCCAATTTTCTATCCCAATGAATCGTCGTAAGACCTCCGCTCGTCTTTCTTCACCTCGTGTAATCGTTTTAGCCAAAGCGAAAAAAGTGTCGGATAACGGTGAAGGATTCTCTGCCATTTCAGACGGCATAAATTCAAGTTGAGTCCAGTTGATTAGCTCGGAAATGTTGTTACACTCAGCCACCACAGAAGCCTCAAACAGTCCAAAGAGCTGTACGTCACCCCATTGAGCCAGTGGCGTATGCACCATAGTTTCATGATTCGACCATAAGTCTCGCATCCGCACCTGGTCTTGCAAAGCATTCATGCTGCGACCTTGGCACAGTCTTCCCGAATACAATATGGCAAAGCGCAGGTCACGACTAAGCTTCTTGGCCTCTATCGTAGCCTGAGTTGTCAATTTACTGATCTGTCGACAGCCTTGTTCCACAACATTCTGGAGCCTCACTGGGTCAAACGTTGTCAGTACGGCCGATGAATTCGATGCGCCGACGCTAATATTATTTTCACGATGAGGCTGAGTATCTAGAAGCAAATGCCTTCTTAGAGCTGTTGTGGCAAGACGGCCTTGAGATCCGTTGATATCGGGTTGTAAATCTACCTCATCACCTTTGATTTTGATGAAGTCTTGTGTAATCCAAACGCAACGCGTAGGCACTGAGATGATGAGCCCCGTGAAGAGGACGGCAACAGCAAAAAATGAGATCATTGGGCAATAACGGAGGTTGTGCGTATTGTCACACTTCCGGAGATCTCATGGCCCCCTTAAAAAATCATCATTGTAAGATCACTGAATTGGGTGTCTACCCGGCTAAAACTCGCATTTCCTCAATAAGGCGCAAGCCACAACAGCAAATTGACTCTACCGTATCAAAAAGAAGAAAAGTAATTGTTGTATGAAGTACCCCACAATTCAGACTCGAATGTTGCATCAAAATAAAACAACGAAGTCTTCTGTGCTTGGACCAATGTGTACCTTTGCATCAACTAATCCTACAAACAACTCAACTTTGTTTGAGCCAAATTAATTGTCAGATGCAAAACGTAACAGCTTGCAGAACTACTAGTGATTATCTTGATGCGATAGCATGATATTTGGTAAGTAGGCTGTTTCAAACCAGGTGGTATAAGCCAAGTGATCGTCGCGCACCATGATGGATGATGGACGATTGACTCATCGGGACTGATTCAATTTATCTATAATGCCGGGGCCGGGGGACTAAAAAAATTGCCGACCATTCCCGAGATTTCGGGCGAAGCAATCCCGTATATTATCTTAGAGTAGATGGTTAGCTCGGCACTTTTTGAAACCTCCTCCGGTACTTCACACGGCAGTAGCACGAAGAGGTAAAGTAACTTACACCTTAGCGATATGATCGCGTTGATTGTTGTAGAGATTGGCTAAACGGAATGAAAAAAAAAAGTAGTTCTTGGGAGGAATACACGTAGGTACGTACCCGGTCCTTCGAGGAGCCCTTGAAGGTAAACCGATTGAGTTTTATCATGAGTATGCTGAATTTTTGGAAACTCCGTGATAGTACTTTCGAGACTATCGTAGATTACTCCGACACAAAAATGCGCTGGTGTTGCACCAAACGGGCCGCTAGGGCCCACACTGCTGTGCTAATAATAGTACCGATGCGTGATTCTTGCCGCAGGCTCCGAAGGGCCGAAAGGAAGATTAGAAGGCTATTATTTCTGTTGTGTAAGTAAGTGCAAGATTAAGTATGCGCTTCACTTTATAATTCATACTTCAGTCATTGGCACCCCTAGAACCCTAGAATCAGAAATATTTAGTCGGAATTCAACTATTTGTAAATAAATCCAAGTGCGTGAGTCTATGCGTATTGAATTAAAATTAACGTCCTGTGTTATAGTGCGTTCGCCAATTGGAGTTCGTATAATGTAAACTATGACTTCGTGATCTACATGCCAATACGAGTAGATGAGTAGATCTATTGTGTATATATTAGTGCTCTCTCTGGGCACCACGTTTGTATGGTTGGAAGGATTTCGTTGTATAGGAGGATGGAAATAGGGAGGAGAGATTTGATTTATAATTCCCTCGTCAGGGTCAAGATTTCTTGCGTTGCTTGGATTGTTGAGGCAACTTCTATTCGTGCACGCATATATCCACAACCTCGACCACGTTTCGAATAGTCTCTTTGTTCAATTTTGTACAGTTCAGAAAGTTCGTATGATTCATCTTTCAGCACAAAGTGCAACGTTATCTTTGCGCCATCAGTCAATGAGAACCCAATCATCATCTTCGTCATAGTCGTCATCCGCTTGCTCAGCACCCTTGGTTAAAGAGCCCTAACATTTGAGAGAGCAAAAATGCACCCTTATAAGTGAGCGAGAAAGAAAATAAGCTAGGAGCTCCCGCTACACGATCCCAACCATAACATTATACATAATTTCTCATACGATAATTGGAGCCCTACCCTAAGACTCTCGCCGTGGCCTCACCGTCCGATCGAAGGCGGGAAGCCCAAGAGGAGCTCGTTTGTCGACGTGTCCGCTCACGCCGTGGCTCCTCAACAGAAAACGAACTCGTTTCGTGTTGAACTGCCAGCTCTGCCAGATAATGAAAATGTACAATTTGGAGTGTGGCCGTTTGAATCCACGTGAAAACTGGAGTATTCGAATAATACCACCTGACACTAATGCAGTCTTTCTCACCGGGTTCGACTTATGAAGCTGCGTCGAAAGCCGTTGCACTCCGCAAGACGGATCCTCGGCTCGTAAGCGCATCAATTCTACGGCTAATTCACTGTCACTAGGCCTCGTGAATTCAATGGGCTCAGCTGGCTTTGTGGCGACCATATTCCGCAGGTTGAATTATTAACCGTCTTCTGCAGACGCATTTTTAGAACACGAAGCCGAAAGAACAATTAGTGCTTTGTGAACACAACGACAAATTATTCCGCTCCTAGAAACATCAGAAAATGAATAGCCCCAAAGAATGGAAGTACGCAAGTCCGATCATTAGAAGTCGCGGACAGGGCTTGCCTCAGGTGCGGCTTAGGCCCAAAAACGTAGTACTACTAGTACGCGAAGTTTGCAAGTCGAATTGTCGAATTGCGTGGCCGAAATCTGTTGATGAGATCAGTGATAAGAAGATTCGACGTAGTCCCAATATAATACACTGAAACAATTGGAAACAAGAAAACAAAGCTGCATAAAAACGTTGCGTCCCCGCAGTTGCGGTTGCGCCCCTGAGAAAGAAGTCCCAAGTCAGTAGATAGATGATACCTGTACAAAACATCCTTGCGCACAATTATGTTTGATGGCGCCGCCAACCTGATTCCTCGAACTAGCTGACGTATTTCGCATGCTGTGCTAGCCTACGGTTTTATCGGACGAATCAAGCGAAAGTTGGACCATCCTAAAAGCAAGCCGTAGAGTAAGCTGCTGAGGACACGAACATTATCTTGAACAAGCGCTTATGGACGCTTCAATTCATAAAAGCGACGATGTTGAAGCTATCTCGAAATCGGAGGCGGAGTTCGATCCTGAATTGAGTGTCAAAGAGGAAGAGAGTGCAACAAAAGACTCAAGAGTTTCTACTGAGTCCATTACCTCCGAACGCCCAACACACCAACTGAATTTCTGGGTGCGAAAATGGGCACTGGAGCGATGGTGGTTCACTACGCTGACTGTCGTTTCTGCTCTAGTGGCAGCGGTCGCTACGGCATATTCGTTGGAACACCCCAATAGCTATACAGCCTTGGCTGAAGTCTTGGATTTCGTTCTTGCGGTGCACGTATCTGTAGAACTAGGACTCCGCTTCCTGGCCAATTCCAGCACTCCAAAAAGGTTGGGGATAGATGTATCATTCGTGATGATTCTGTAAGCACGTGTGCATACGATCCCGCGCGCATACCTAGATGCCTTCTAGAAGTCTTTACTTTCCGCTTCCCCACGCCTGTTGCTTAATGACACACTTGTCTGTTTTTTTTCAAACGAAAATCCACTCTTTGCAGTTTTTTTGCAGCGCCGCTGAGTTGGGCAGACGGAGTAGTGCTTGCCTACGCTTGGGGTCAGAGCCTGCGTGCTTCCCGAATCCCGCGCATGCTCCGCCTGCTTCGGGCCGCACATGTAAGCTTTCTCCACCAATCACCAGGCTCCACCAATCCGCTTGCCGTTGGGTTGAGCGCTGCCGCATGGGCCGTGGGCTTTGCTTGCTTGGGACTAGTGGTGGTGGGCGCAGCGGTAGCGGGCTTAGGTGTGCGTTACTTCGGAGACAACGACCCCGCTGCTTTTGGGGTAAGTGTGCTTTTTAATGTAAATCGAGCTTGTTTCACCTAATGCCTACAGTAGAGTAGGAGGTGTAGAAGTCGATCTCATTCCTGACCCTCGCCTCACACACAGTTTCAAGTGGAGATGGCTGTTTCGTAATTTATTTCGTACACGTTTAAATCTTCTGCCAGGATCTCCCTACTGCCATCTTGAGCCTCGTGCCCATGCTCCTCGCGCGCAACAGCTGGAGTGCTGCTGCTTTGACAGCGCGTGACGGTTGCGATGCTTCCTGGAGCAGCAGTGTCTACGATGGCAGCACCACGGCGGACGATGAGGTAAGAGATAAGCATGTGCGGTTTGTGCATAATTTCACTGCGCGATGGCGGGTGTTTCACGCTCGGAACACCCATTGGATATATCTCTTTTACCTTCACTCACTCCCCCCTCTTTTTCCGTAATACTTGATACGAACATTGCAATTCATGCTGTCTTTATGCCCTCTTCTGACCACCTCAACAACTAAAAGGTGGTCTACGTTCACACAGCATGGGGCTGTTTCCGCGGAGTCACTTGCCATGCTCCAACTTCTTATACTCATGGTCTCCCTGAGCTGGCCTTCGGTGTTCTCGCTGCGATCAATCTTGCTACGGTGGCCTTCGTCATCGCGACGGTTGCGTCAGCCATGCTAGCCCATGAACAGAAGCCAAGAAAAAGAGCAAGAAGAGCATCAGCGGAAGCTCCAGACTTTTCACCTGATTTAAGGGCCGCTATAGTGGCAATCTGTGCTGATGGTCCGATTCCAGCTGTGGGGGCAACATCCACAGGGCGAAGAGGTGCCGCAACGCAACTTGCGAGCTGGGTAGTGCGGGCCTCCGTCTTTCGGCTCGGGTCTGCAAGTCTTTCCTTCCTGGCAGCCGCCGTGGCTGCCACTGGTCAGGCTTTACTAGACCATTCATACAGCAATGAGGTTGACGGCAGCAGTGAAAGCGATACCGTGGTCATCGTGCGTGCTGTTTGCGTTATGCTGCGGCGAGTGGTGGTTGGTGCCTGTGGTTTGGAGTTTCTAATAAGATGGCTGGTGAGCGCTCGTAGCAGTAACCTCAGCTACAGAGGCAGCAGCAGCAGCAGCAGCAGCAGCAGCGTGTGCGCAGGTTATATGCCTCGCTGCACTACAAACCTCTGCGGAGGAGCCACTGGTTTGATACCATATTTCTGGGATGCAGGAGTAGTGGGGGCTGCAGTAGCAGCCGAGCTGCTATTGCCACCCTCCATATTGTTCGTAACCTTGCCAGCTATACTCGCGCTGCTACGACTGCCGCGTTGCCTTTCCAACGTTATCTCGTGGTTCGCGCCTGCTACATATGGATCACCTCTTGCGGCAACAGCAGGAGCCCTGTTTCCATTTGGCTCGTATTCCTCGGCAGTGGTGTGGGTGCTTGAGGCAGGCTTGTTGTGTGGGCTGAGCGTGATTGGTTGCAGTGCTTTTGGTGGCACTGATCCCTACCACTTCGGTAATTTGCGGCGGGCTGCACTGTCCACGTGGCAAATACAAACGGGCGATGAGTGGACGGCAGTCTTGCGAGCAAGTGCACTGGGATGCCAGGGTGCCTTTAGCGATGGCGCTTATCCTGGTGGGTATTATGGTAGCAATGGTGAATACAGCAACACCGACTTTGATGGTGAGGCATATGGTTGTAGGGCCGATTCTCCAAAAGGCGCTGGCTTTGGTGCTGTTCTCTTTGCCGCAGCAGCATCTCTGATGGGTGGCCTCGCGCTGCCTTCAGTGCTTGTGGGGCTGGCAAGCATAGCGTACTCGAAAGCGTGCAAGCGCCAAGAAGCTGACGTGGTTGCGACGCAGCGGTATCAAAGAGCTATGGCTACTCTAGCTGAGGTAGAGGCTGAGGCTGGCATCTTGACGACTTCTTCTTCTTCGGAGGCGAATGAAGGAAGAGAAGGCGAAGAAGGATGGTGGAGTGATTCTCGGGAACAAGTAGCATATGAGATCTTTACTGCTCTCGGAAACGTAGGAAGCCGTTGCAGATGCTGCTGTTCCTGCAGTAACTACTCTATAAACAACAGCAGCAGTGGTTCGGTAGTGCCTCTGGAAAGCCTGTTGCCTGTGATCGATTTCATCCTGACAGAGCTTCCGCCACCGAAAGGTACAGACGCGCACAATGTAGGATCACTGTCGTTGCGAGAAAAAGAGCTCCTGCAAGGACATGGCTTAGAGAGACGCTGGAGCTGGGCTGATTTTGCAGGATTCCTTGTGGAGTGGCGGCTTACAGCCCTGCATGAAGACGAGCATGACCATCTCAAGACAACCGCGAAGTCAAGCAATGGTAATGCCATCAGCAGCATTGATGAAGAAGGTAACATAAGCGATGATAATGACGGCCCAGGTGATGAAGGTACCAATAGAATCTCAAAGCACGACCTAATCATGTCATCGGCATCTTCATCTGAGACCGGTCCTTTGAAAAGTGGCGGTAGTGCTGATGGCTTGTCTCAGGCAGACTTCGAGGCCACGGTGCAGCGAACCGTAGCTGCGGCTTTGCAGGACCATAAATCAGCCGCTGCAGCACTGCATGCGAAACCCGAGCCTGGTAATACCTCTGTCACTTCACAGGACGATAAAGAAACAGCAGCAGAGGCAGCTTCAAAGACACGCGTGCATGCTCTAGAAGCCAAAGCCGCTGCATTGGAAGCACAATTGGAAAAGTTCACGTCATCGCTCAACAGCGAGCAGCAACGGCTAGAAGAAGTCCGCGGAAAGAGTCTCGACGCACGCCCATTCACTGTTGTGACTGCTGAAGACGAAGATTCCCAGCAACCAAGAGGAGTTGATGGGAGAGGAGCCACCAATGCATCAACTAAACCTGACCAGACCAGAGAAGGTCAACACATGGAGACTGCGCCTGTCGAGTCAGCTGATCCTAGTGAAATGGCGTGGCGTACGCTGCTGGCAGGAGCACGCAAGGCTGCCAATGACAAGAGCAAGGGAGGAGAATCAAAGCTAAGCACTGGGTTCAACGAAGCATGGGCTAAAGACGTGGGAATGGTGTTTCTAGCCTTCGAGGACTCCTCTTCCTCGGGCAATGATAATTATGCTGGTGGTAATGATAAAGGCATTGCCATCAAAGATTTGGTGAAAGGTTTGAAAACTTTGGGCGTGAAATTGAGTCCACCGCAGGCGACTGCTTTTGCTGAGTCTTTGGACGAAAACGGCGACGGCGCCGTGAGCTTGAAGGAGTTCATGGCTGCTGCGCGGTGGGAAATGAAAAAGCTTGAGACTGCAGCATCCTCATCTACAGTAGCGGCGGGAAACAAGAGCGTCAATGGACCAGGTCAAAGTGCTCAGTCTGCAAGCATGCCGAGGTCGGGTGATCATAATTCAAATGACGAAGTCCAGCGGCTGCGAGCGCGTTCCGATGCATTAAGAGCTCGCCAGCAGAACTCTCAAGCATTGACACCCTCAGCCGTACCTCCATGGATGGGGGCGGCATCTCCTAAGAAAGTCCCGAGCGTGGGCAGTGGTCTGAGCAGCATGAAGTTCGAAGAACGAGCGCTGCCATTGCCCGAAGCGGGAAGCGGCCGCAGCGGCGGGAGCACCAGCTCTACCGCACGTGCCACGAGCCCGCGGCGATTGATGCCCGGAGAGAGGCGTGGAAGCAAAGGTGGAGCAGTAGCTGCAGAGGGCAGTGCTAC
>Ga0307930_1001267_pt1 | contig 20153 bp, 27 predicted proteins | sample OrgLakmetageno46_FD_203161 | JGI IMG/M metagenome (GOLD analysis project Ga0307930, IMG submission 203161) | Saline water microbial communities from Organic Lake, Antarctica - #46 | ecosystem: Environmental > Aquatic > Non-marine Saline and Alkaline > Saline | place: Antarctica: Organic Lake...
GTGCGGGGGGGGGGTAGTTTGTTCCCTCTTTGAATGAAATGAAATTTGAATCAATAAATGCCTCAGTATTCCCCTTATTCATGTACTCGAAACGTTTTTTTTCTTATTTGAACCAATAACATGACAAACAAGGTGGCCATGGCTCAATTAGGAGCTCTGTTTGGGAAAGGAGGCACGAAAATTGCGGAAATCCGCGCTGCGTCCCTCGCGAAGGTACATGTGATACCACAGTAGCGGTGGTTTTAATGGCGAATCAATTCCTCCGCTTTTTGTGCTTCATCGGCCATTGCCTTTTGTGCCTTCCTTCGTCTCGAGAGTTTTTTTTTTAATTGATGTCATCAAAAATAAGGAGGCCACCTTATTAATTTTTGTAACCGTAGAACGCCTCGAAAATGAATAGTTCAGCTATTTTAATTAAGTGTTCTCCTTTCCCTTTCATTGTTTTGAATGCTCAAATGTGCATATTACATAAGTTCGCTGGCCTTTTCTTTGTCACCCTAATATACATGTTCCACCCATCCTTTTTCTTTGAACATGATTGCTTTCAATGCACGACCTCTACATAAAGATCCAAGTCGAAGGGCGAGATATTGAGCCGGAGCGGCAGATGCGCCGCGTCACACTCATTGGGACGCCACAATCGATTCAATGGGCGCACTATTTGATTGGCCAGGTGCGAAACATACATACCTATTGAGGACCGGTCTATATGCGTTCTTTGAGTGTATTACGTCATGAAAAGTCTGCTGCTGCTGCTGCTGCTGCTAAAATAACCTAATCCCAGTTCGCCAGGTTATAGAAATCAAGACTACTCGGAACTTTTACAGTGATGTCGAATTCATACTTTGTTCCATTCTTCTTTCGATCCTTCCCTTGTTTTGATCACCATTCTTTGTGTGGTACATGTGCAATCAAGGCGCTCGAGGCCAGCGGCATTCAGCTGCCTCCTCAAGCCGCAGCTGCTTACGCTGGCCAGCAAGCTCAACCGCAGTTTTACGGTCAAGTGCAGGCGACAGCGGCGCCTCAGACTGCCGAAGAACAGTACGCACAATTCATGGCTTCTGCGATGAGCGGACAAGGAGGGCAGCAACAGCAACAGCCAGCGCTGGCGTATGATGCCTACGGCCAACTGACTCAGCGCTAGAGAGACACGAATAGTAGGCGGAACCGAGACCGTCGGGCATTTCACCATCTTCGATTGCGGCTCTATAGGCACGTCCGTCACGACCAAAATTGGGTTTGAAAAATTTAAAAACAAATATCCACTCAATAAAAAAGAAACCCAAACAAAAACAACGAATTAAAAAATCCGAAAAAAAAATAAAAGCAATTAACGATTTTTTTTTCTTTTCCTAGCCCCCGTTCCCCCCTCTTTATTTCCAATTTTCGCTTTCTGCCTTTCGAAAATAAATCCACTATGCAATCTGCCGCACTTCGCCGTTCTCAGCCCTTTTGTTCAGAAGTAAGCATATAATCGCCGTTGTGTCTCACCAAATAAATCAGCGCCCTGGCTTGGTACCTCCAAAGGCCAAAGCACAAAAATCCCGAAGTCGACATTGAAAGGAATAAAAATGCGCAATTGTCAATTATATTTCGAATTTTTTAAAAAAAAACAAAGGCGGTAAACGTCCTAAAAAAGCTATTAGTACTAGTGTCTGCGCGGCTTGGAATGACGCAGGAGTGCAGAAGTCAAATCGGTATGTTACGTTTAAGATGTAAAAACAGCTATTCCCAGCCAAGCCCCCAAGTGCACGATACAGGCCGGAATGGAGAAGGCTTCTTAACTAAAGGCAAAAGGGCATATACATGCGGGGTGATGCCAACATAGACCCCCCTGTAGCTAGTTCAGCCAGAGCTGATTGGCCGAACATCCGTAACGACGGGAATGAGAAAGATCGCACTAAGCGTAGCTTAGCTTGATGATGCCCGTAGGCGGCCCGTAGAGATCGCCCTTAAACCGACATGGGACATACACAATCTATTCATTATTACCATACAGCTCAACTAGCTGCAAGAGGTCAAGGGCTACTTATGGCAATTAAGTAAAAGTGGTACTTGTTGACGCGGAAATGTCCCAAAGTCCCAAAGCCAGACGATACAACCAATGAAGCGTTAGTATCGGTTCGTTCCGGACGGTAACGGCAGATATCGAGTAGATTGCCATTCTGGAGGATTCATCAATACGTAGCTTTTTTGCTATTTGTTGATGTTTCTTTGCAATTGGGGATCATAATCTAATCTAATCTAATCTAATCATCCGAAAATCAAGCGAAATTAAGTATGAATTTTAGAACTCGCTTTCGATTTCGATATTGGATTATTCGCCATACCTGCCTGATTTCGGAAACGCAATCCGCTCGCGGGCTTCGCTCAAACTCTAACGAGGGATATTTAGTTCGCATGGAGCTCATACTTAAATTAACCAATTCCGCATGGGGATATTGGACTGAGTTTCCTTTAATTTAGTTCATCCAGACGCCATGCTCTTCATTCTCGGCTTCTCAACTTCTGTTTCATCAAATTTTCCGTTTTTCGTTGAGACAGGGACTAAGCTTCAGCACACATGGGGTGTCAAAGGTACGGCCTCGCCGTCTGCCCCAACGGACAAGAAAGATTGGAATTTCATTTCCAACTGTTTTCTCAGAATTTTAAAGATATTTTTGAGGATGGAGCCAGCATAGTCTAGCAGAAGTATACAGCTTCAGCTTATTACTAGTAGCTGGCTGAAGCCTATACTTACTTCAAGATTAGGTTGTGGGCTAGCAGTACTGGTCAATGCTTGCAATAAACTCGAAATTTCGTTGAGTTCATAAGCGGATTGGCTTCCCACAAGGACTCTCGAAAGCGCTCTTCCGTAGTGATCTACAACGTGTGGTACGCAGCTTGATGATATATTAGTCGCCATTTACAGAATATCTCAAGTGTTGTCCTCGAACATCAAGACCTTATCCGATGAAGCTAGCAGTACTCTTAGTAGTAGCTACTTCATTTCCAACGACCAGCTTCCCGTGGAATGCTGTCGACGACGACGATGTTGTGGCATCGCCGCAATCAACAAACGACCGTCGCGGCATGAGATCTTTTCTTCCGTGGTCCAATGATGACAAGTGTGCAGACTCGGATACTCCCAGAACCAGAATGCCCAACAAAAACGGCGGCAGGGCAAGCAAGCAAGACTTGTTGGGGCCTCTGCTTGCCAAATTAGGTCTGCGGGCAGATCCGCTCACCTTGAGCATTCTAGCTGGAATTGCTTCTTTGCTGATGGTGTTCTTGCGCCGAACAGCTGACTCCGCGGTTATCTCAGCTTCATCAGCGCTTCGCAAGGTTACACAACTAAGACAGGCCTATCTATTCCATCAACATTTCAAGAAATTCAATTCCTGGCAAGTTCATCGATCTATTTCAGCGGTGACCGTAGCTAGCTGCTAACAGTTTACTGCTTAAAATGGGCTCTAATTTTGCATGGATGCCAACCTTCTTTGCTAGCAAAAAATTATTTTACTTCTACTCGTTTTTGATGGCTTGTTTTGCGTTTAGCAGGCTTTGTACGTTGAAATCACCGTCGTTGAATCTGATGACGCGCGCCTTTACAAAGCACTAGTTCGTTGGCTCACTGAACGAGGTACTCTTTTTGTCTTTTTTAATTTGCCCCGCGATAATATACCGTATTATCTTCATTGACAACAGATGCATGTTTGTTTCTTATTATTTGTTTTTGGTGATCAGTAGTACTATTCTGCATGTTTTCGCGCAGGCATGCTCGATCGCGTAAACCGTTACAAAGCAGTCTCCACTACCATGCGTGACGCCTTAGCTGAAGGAAAGCGGGGCAACAATAGTAGTGGTAGCACAAGCAGTCCCAGTGGCAGCAGCGGTGGCGGAGGTGGCAGCATGCAGCAGCGGGGCGGGCGTTCTTTAACACCGTCATCGTTTCACGCCACTTCCTGCATTGAGTTGGTGCCATCAGCGGCGCTGGAAACGCACCGATTCACTTACAAGGGAAGCTGGATGTGGGCGAAAATTGGCGGTACAATGTCATGTATCAAAAATAGATTAATTCCATTTACCCATTTCATTTATTCTTGATCCTACTGATGCGACTATTTCGTACCTGCGTCTTCTTGAAAACACTTTAGGCGGCAGCGCAGAGGACGAGCTCGGTGTTTCTATGATTGGCTCGTTGCGATCGAATGTAGCAACTCGCCTCGCAAGACGCGCCGCCAAGCGCAATGCTCATTCGCCTTACATTGGTTTGTCGGCCTTGCAAGGGCACAGCGGGGGCGGCGGTTTAAAAGTGTTGAAGCAGTTGTTGCAAGAAGCGCTCGACGAAGCGGCGAGAGCGGACAACCGCTATTTGGAGGTATATGGACGGATGCTTTTCGTTATTTCCTGCAGATGGTTTTCGTCTCATTCTCTAGTTTCCTTCCCTTATGACGTATTTTCTTTCTGTCTTCCCTCTTGGCTGACTTTCTCTATCGTGAAATAATCGCCAGCATAGTCATGATAGTTTCCGTACTTTCTGATCGTGAGCAGGTCTACGAGCTTATAACTCCTTTGCACGAACCGTCCCGGTGGGAATTGTCGTCTCTGGCTCAAAAGCGCCCGCCTAGCTCGGTGATCCTTGAAAAGGGCCTCATGGACAACTTATTGGGAGACGTGGGGCAGTTCATTGGAGACGAAGATTGGCACATTTCGCACAACGTGCCTCACCGCCGGGGCATCTTATTGCACGGTGCACAAACACAAAAGCGAGAGCGTGTACTATCGTTTTAATCGTTGCTTCTTTTCGTCGTTGAATTTTTAATTGTCATTGTTATCTTCACCTTTTTTTTTCTTCTTTTGTCGTCACTTTTGGTTTAATTTTGTTCTAACTTTCTTTTCTTTTTCATTTTCCCTCTTTTCTCTCACGCCTCCTCTCTCTCCTCTCTTCTCCATGACGTCTTATCTTGTGTGTGAGGTCAGGCCCACCTGGCAACGGCAAAAGCAGCGTGGTGATGGCCCTGGCCAGCCATTATTCCCTGCCCGTCGCGATTGTCCCGCTGGCTAGGCTCGAAGCGACCACCACCATTGGGGAAGGTTCGAAGCTCGATGAATTTACAGGGCTTGGGGGATAAGGATGGGTGCGTAAATGGAGCACTTCAAGTGGAAATCAATTTTACAGTTGACAGTACATTGTTGTTTCCATTATCCACGGTAGCGCGGATTATTCCTTTCTGTTTCGTCCACTTTTAGCATGATTCACACTCCTCCACCGCTCCCTCTTCTTCACACTCCACCACTTCCTCTTCTTCACACTCCACCACTTCCTCTTCTTCACACTCCACCGCTTCCTCTTCTTCACACTCCACCACTTCCTCTTCTTCACACTCCACCACTTCCTCTTCTTCACACTCCACCACTTCCTCTTCTTCACACTCCACCGCTTCCTCTTCTTCACACTCCACCACTTCCTCTTCTTCACACTCCACCGCTTCCTCTTCTTCACACTCCACCGCTTCCTCTTCTTCACACTCCACCGCTTCCTCTCCTTCTTCCCCTCCGCAGTGTTTTCCTCGGCGCCTCCATGCTCGGTGCTGGTCCTCGAAGATATCGATGCCGTCTTTTCGCACGGCGTCTTAAAGCGCCCGAGCAAGTCGCACGAAACAACAGCAGCAGGCAGTGGTGTCACTAATGATACCAGCATGCAAAGCGGTTCTTCTTCGCCCTTGCGCGCTCCTTCAATGAAGACTGCAGCAGCAACAGCAGCAGCGCCACTGCCTACTTCATCTCTATCTGCTTCGTCATCATCCTCCTCCACTTCAGCGGTGTCTCTGTCCGAGTTGCTGAATGCGCTAGATGGCGTCGGCGCCCAGGCGGGGCGTCTTGTGGTGATGACCACGAATGCCATTGATCAGCTCGACGAGGCGCTGGTATGATTCACTGGAGGTTCGCTCGCTTGGTAGCCTTGAGGAAGAGAGATATTACAGATCTGTAGTGCGAGAGGAAAGGCAGAAGAAGGAGGGACTTGTGGTGCCTCGTGTTAGATTTTATTATCTTCTCAGGGCAGTATGCACGTATGCTTTCTACTTTCATCCAAACAGCAACTTCCCTTGAAGTATTCTAGAAGTATACCTGATATGTGACAATCAATCAACTGACCATTCAACAGATTCGCCCCGGCCGTTGCGACCGTGTTGTCGAACTGAAAAATGCCGACGCCGACATGGCTGCTCGACTTTTTAGCAGTTTTTTCCACGAGTTGGCAGATCAGGTGATGTAGTGTGCAAATTATGGCAGTTTTGCCGTTTTATGTACGAAAGAAAGGTTCCTCCGCAAATTGAAACATGCCATTCGCTGTTTCCATTTCTATGCATGCTGCAAGACGTTTGATAAACATCAAATCTGTTACCTAATTATCTTAAACCCTTTCTGTTGACCGGTGCTTCCTTTTTTCAAATGCGGCTGTGTACTTCTAGGAGCTCGTTGCGAAATTAGCTCCAATGTTTGGGGAAGCAGCAGCAGCTCAAGACAGTTCCCAGCAACTACAATTCTCCATGGCTGCCCTGCAAGGAATCCTCTTGCGCACGAGGGGCAATCCTCAAGCTGCTTACGACGAAATGCTTAAAAACAGAAGAGCAGAAAATTGATGGCGCCCTTCACTTGCCACCTACGTAGAAGACGATCAAACATTGCTGGGCGCCGAGTTAAGAAATTTTGTCGTGCCACCTGCATAATTACTTTCATCGTTCCGGTTCGAGCGCGCCTTTCCACGGCGCTCTCTTCTACTGCCCACATATTTTTTGAGCTTCGGGTTCGCGTTCAGATCCAATTCAATCGAATCGCAATTGAGTGTTCGAGCCGAGCTCACCGAAGAGACGCCAAACTAAGCCCCTTGGACCGCACGCAGACGCATGGAACATCCGAATTGGGCCATATGAATACTGATTCCACTGAGGCACGATATAGTGTAGTCGAATCCTAGTTAACCCAGTTTCACTTCTGAGCTCTAAATGCAGTAACCGTCGGACCGTTGGAAGAAAGTAAAAGTGACACGTCATCTGACACGTCATCAATAGAATAGTTTGTTCCTTTCGTCGTCAAATAATTATTTCGAGCAAATCGTAACAATTTGGGTCAGCTCTTGCTTGCTCTCTCGGCGTCGACTCGTAGGCGTATAACGATGGCATCCATAGAGAAACAATACGTGCTAGTGACGGGCGGGGTAGGCTACATCGGTAGCCATACTTGCGTGGAGCTCCTCAATGTAAGAATGCTTCTCTGGTCTGTGCAAATTGAACGTGCGTATTTGATAACTACTAGGCCCCAACTCTCTGATAATCAAAACCACGACAAGGTATTACGGTGCTCTTATAGTGCACTTCGCGACATTACTTGAAAGAAATACTTGTTTGATTTGCGAAGGATGTCTTAGAATTGTACCGCTGGCATCATCATTTGTGTCTCCGTTCCTTTTGTAACACACGTAAACGCCGGCGTATGAAACGCCGGTATATGTGGGCGCGTGCACCTCATAGGCGGGTGAAATTCTAATTGTGGTGGACAATCTGATCAACTCTGACTCCGAGTCTCTCAATCGAGTGCGCGAGCTTACAAGTTGTGCCGAGGAGGCCTTGCAGTTTCGGAACGTTGACCTTTGCGACGCAACTGTGAGTTCCTGATTTTTTTCGCTTTCGTCTCAAATCAGCACATAGCCTTGCGCGATCGACGTGTTATTCGCATCAGTAGTCTATTCATAATCATTTTCCATCCCTACATCAAGCTAGCTTTCTGAGAGTGCCTGTAATCTTGTCATCGGGAGCTGACAAGTCATGTTTGCATGTAGGCGCTCGAGGCAGTGTTCGCGGAATTTTCGGGCCGTATTAAATCCGTGGTGCATTTCGCGGGCCTCAAAGCAGTGGGAGAGTCGGTGGCGCAGCCGCTCCGGTACTTCGAAAACAACGTGAGCGGAACCTGCGTGCTGCTTCGCATCATGAAGCAGTTCAACGTGCGCGACTTTGTGTTTTCTTCCTCCGCCACGGTGAGTGCGTGAGAGAGAGGGGGGAGAGAGAGAGTCAGGGCGTTAAGGTTTATAGGTTTATCCAAAGCTTTATGATTTTTTTTCCGATTACAGGCTCTAGCTTTTTTCTTCCCCCTCTTGCGCTTTACATTCAAAAGTCTTTCTACTTCGCGTTCTGTGTCGATTTTTCTGGTAGCGTGTTAATTCTTCTCCCATTGTCACCTGTAGGTCTACGGCGACCCTGAGATGCTCCCAGTCAACGAAAACGCTGCTTTGCGCGTGACCAACCCTTATGGCCGCACCAAGCTCATCATCGAAGACATTCTGCGGGACTTGTACGCCTCAGACAAGGACTTTTGGCGCATCATGATTTTGCGGTGTGTACATGTAACTTACAAATGGAGAGAGCGGTATACGAACGGCGAATCCATTCCTTTTTTTTGTGCCCCTTTCTTTTTGTTGCGGGCTTTTTTTCTACTCTTTGCTCTCGCATCGGTATATCAACGCTCTCTCCTTTTATTTGATCTCTGCCTCATATCATTTACTCCTTTTCTGTATCCCTGCGACTGTGCTCTTGCACCTGCCCATCCCTAATATATACATCTACAAAAGGTACTTCAACCCGGTGGGCGCCCATGCTTCGGGCCGGATCGGCGAAGACCCTCAAGGGATTCCCAACAACTTGATGCCGTTCATCAGCCAAGTCTGCGTGGGGAGGCGGTCAGAGCTGTCGGTGTTCGGTGGGGATTATAACACGCCGGATGGAACCGGAGTGCGGGATTACATCCATGTGGTATGATCGAGGAAAGAAGGAACAAGGAAAAGAGAAATGAAGAGGAAAAGGAGGAGGTAGAGATTGAAAAGCTTAGAAATTGTTGTTTGGTCCTCTTGTTTATCTTACTTTTCCAATTCTTGTAAGTATTGTTTTCCTTGTATTTTGATTGCATGAGTCAAGCCTTGCCCCCAATACACTGCAAGTGCTTTGATATGACATTCATTATGTTAACTACTCGCATATATTTTTTTCAAAGGTGGACCTTGCCTTGGGCCATTTAGCTGCGCTCTCCACTTTACAACGCCACGCGGCCGCCACCGCTGCTGGCACTGAAGGAGGGGGAGGAGAAGGAAGCAGCAGTTCTGGTTGCTGCACCCCTGTGAATTTGGGCACTGGCAGCGGCGTGAGCGTGCTGGATTTGGTCAAGGGCATGGAAAAAGCCACGGGTGAGTGAGCGTAGAGATGGAGAGAAGGATCAAGGGTTGGTGAAGGAGATGTCCAGTCCAGAGAGAGAGAGAGAGGGACTAAAATGGTTTGATGGCATTTCGAGGTGTAAATTTGCTTTGATTGAGCACTGTTATCAACCCACGTTCATTTTACTTTAGATTCGCCTCTCTCTTGACTACACAACCCTCTTGGTCTTATTCCAGTGCTGATCTCTCGTCCACGTGCTTACACTCTACCTTATCGTTGGTGTCTTAACAGGCAAACCCATCCCCTACAAGATTGTGCCGCGGCGGCCAGGCGACATTGCTAGCTGCTACTGCGACCCGTCGAGGGCCCGCGAACTGCTGGGGTGGGAAGCCAAGCGTGGCGTGGAGGCCATGTGCGCCGACTCGTGGAACTGGCAATCCAACAACCGCAACGGCTACAAGCCAACTGTTGCTTCAGGTACAGCTGCTACCGCGAATTAGAAAAAGAGAAGAAAAAGGCGTTGAACGAGGATTTGGTGGAGTGAGTTTCGGTGCTAATGCTATCGAGAAAGCGGACGAAGAAGTATATTTGGCTTCGGGAATTAACAAGCCGAAATACCGATATATCCAGGAGCCGGTGATTTGGATACGCGAGCCAGCTCCATTTCGCACAGGCTTGCTATGTCTCCTTCCGAGAATTGGCCCTGAAGGATCCATGGAATTATATATGAACCTTGCATTACGCAAAACGGCACTCAGCCCAGTCAGACTTGCTCTAGTCTAGTTTAGTGTTGATCTGGAGGGACTGGGAAGTGACCAAGTATCGCTAACGAGGTAAGAGCGAAGCATCGCCAACAACAGGGACCCTCCATGTATAGCTCTGCAGCTACTAAAGAAGACTACAAACCCCACTGATATTAATTCCCTCCCAAAATCCCAAAAAACAAAAAAAAAGGCAAATACACAGCAACAGCAGTCACAGAGGCACATAAACACATAAGGAATTCACTTGAGCTGCATGTGCGCTAGCAAATTCGCTCCAGAGGGCCAAAGAAGGCTCCTACTGGCGCCTTTCCTCCGAACAAGTCGGCGGGACTGAGTGCTTGTTCGTGTGTCACGTCCCAGGTCCATGGTGAGGCATTTCTCTGGGCTATTTTTGCCCCAGCAGGGCATCGTCCCAATATTTTTTCTCAGACGCCGGGCGCCAGCCGATCTCAGCATCGCCTGTCCTCTTTCTTGCTAAATAGGTATGGATCACGTGGCTGCAATGCTGTAGGCTGTGCGAAAAAGAATGGTCACGGACCTACGAACACCAGGGCGCTTCTCCGCTCAACAAGAAGCAGCAACCAAGAAAACCGCGGGTTTTCCGGGTTAGTACCCACTTCGGCTCAGAATAAGATCCGGTGCATATTAATTTTGCTGAAGGAAAACCCCGATGACTTCAGGGGTTTCTTGGTTACTGTTCAGATGCCTTACTTGTTCTGTGTTCTGAAGGACTTACCAAAACGCCCCTGTTTTTTTTTGCAACTGGGAATAATTGGGGAGTATAATCATAATCCAATCCAACAGACAAGCAGATATCTTAATTATATAACCCGCCTTTTCACACAGGCCCCGAAGGACTGGATTTAGACGGCTAACACAAAAGAATTCAGCAGGTGCATGCCTTAAGCACCCCGAAGGAGAAAACTCCCACAGCGGCCTTGAGAGCCGCAAAAAAGGGGCGCAAACAAATTGCCAATAGAACCTTCCAACCAGAATCCGCCTTTTTGTGGCGTTGTTAGTAGCGGCTGCTGCCTCGCCCTAATGCATCGTCTGCAGATGATGCTCGATAAGACTCGGTCCTTCTTGGTCCTCTTCCTGCTGCTGTTCCTCCTCCTCGAGATGACTGGTTGTGTCGTGCTCCGTAGCCGCTATTGTTGCTACCGCCGCTACTGCTGTGGCTGTGGTTGCTGGGTAATCGGCGCACCGATGGTCCGCCGCGACTTGCTGAGCCTTGCCCTAATGCAAGCTTCTCGCTTTGACTGCTGTTCAAACTACCACTGCCACGGGTGTTGCCTCTTCCGCGACTTTTACCGTTTGTACCACCACTGCTGTTATGCCACACGTTGATACTGTGGCCAGTCCTGCTATCACCGTATTCGCCATGGTCGCCACCTTCCTCGTCGTCGTCGTCGTCGTCGTCGTAGTCGTCGTCGTCACCGTCACCAGGCGACTGAGCTTGAAAGTCGGGCAGAGCGCGAATGGACGAAGCTGCTACTGGTCGCCCTAACTCCACCTACAAGTAGAACGAAGAACAGGCGTACGAAAAGCGCAGTTAAAATCACAACAAAACAAAAAAGATGCACGAGGCCAGCAGAAATGCGACCATAAATAACTACCTAGAATGATCTTAAAAAGAAAACATGCAAGCTGCACACCTGTGTGACTCTTTTCGCGAATCGCAGGGACTGCACCGACTCGCCAATGGACGCAATCGTGGGCGAAAGGCACACCAGCATGAGGGCCTTGCCGTTGCCCGAGAGACAGCCCTAATATATATGCATAGAGAACAGCAACAACATTGATGATTATGATAATGCAACCTCGTGATGACGAAGGTGGGGGGGAGAGAGAGAGTGCATTTTCAGTCCAACAAGAAGTGACACCCAAACTTGTGCCATCTACCGCGCGATGCAAGAGGCAGCGAACATGGAATAATTTGCAGAACCGCAACAAAAGAAATGCGTGCTCGTGTCGACTCCTTCATTCGTCGGACCTGCAGCAGTTGCGTCAATTTCGAGTCGCGAAACGGCACGTGAGCATCGCCTCGGCTCAAAGCTGAAAACACGCTCCCGAGAGTAGACAAGCTTTTGTTGATGGCTTGAGTCTCGCGCAAACGTTCTTTGTTCTCGTTCGCGTGCGATCGATCGAGCCGTTCGGAGCCCGCGAGATCGCAGAGGTTCAAAGTGCCTCGGCGGACCTGATTCGATAAATTATTTGATTGGGTTGAAATGGCGTTATTACAAATGGGTTTTTGACTTTTATGATCGAACGAATTCGGAATAGGAATATACAGATACAAAAAAACAGACGCTGTCGATAGAGAAGGAAAAGTATGCTTCATCAATGATAAATGCAGAAAGAAGAAGAAAAGTAATATGCAACATGTTCATGTTTTTCTTCCTCACCGTTTTGTTGACTCCTCCTTTTCCATTGGGCACAGTTTGTGTGCATTGCAGCCGCAGCGTGAAGACAGTGTGCGAGCGAGAGGACTGCGCGTTCATGGAGGTCGCAGCTACCGATCTTGCTTTGGCAGCCACACGCATGACCTTGACAGCAAGAATGGGGGAGATTGGGGCAAGAATAAGAGATATCAAGAGAGTAGAATGGGAAACCCGAAAAGAAATATATGAGGTAGAAATAGGCATACCAGAAAGGCTTATGCATAATTCTTCACCACTCACCGTTTTTTTTTTTTCACAACTGAATGCTAGGCTCAGCAACAGACGCGCTTTAACCTCTCCATTGACCCCCACCCCCCTTGATACTGATATACTGCACATACCTCAGCCAGTTGATTTCGCCCGGTGGTTAAGTCTTCTTCTTCTGTGCCATGCAACCAAATGTCAAAGAAATGCTGCCCGCTCACCTGTTCAACACATGTACGAGTGAAGAGTCAGCCGGCACGCGCAAGCAAACACACCCACAAGCGCACACACACACACACATGTTTACAAGAGCTCAGGGATTTGAGGAAAGGATATGCGTGTGCTCGAGTGCATGTGCAGAATGCAAAATACCCGTACCGTGGTTTCAATTTGTCCGTTGGGTGTTTTCGTAGATTTTATCGCCAAATTCGGCGATGCTCGTTCGCTGGTTGGGGTTTCCCCTCCCCCGGACTGAGATCCCCTCAAATCGCCCAACAAATCTTTCAGTTGCTCGTTGTATATCTCCAGAAAACCCGCTTGCATCGCGTAGACTGTCTTGACCCCTCCTTTACTGCCCGAGGCCTGTAACATTTCACGGTTAGCTGCAGTGGCCACCTGTAAGATTTGCTCCACGGCCCTAGGAATGATCCCTTGCGCTGGCCCCGCCCTCGTGCCCACCATCGTGTGGGTCTTGCCGCTCCCCGTTTGGCCATAAGAAAAGAGGCACACCTAATAGTCCCGGGGAAAGGGGGGGGGTGAATGAAGTTGGGGAGGGGGGGGGGAGTGCTGCTAGTAGTACCAAATCTTGTAATCTAACGAATAAAAGAATTGAATCGAACTAGACACTGTGAAATTATTACCGCGCAAGACGTTACCATTTGCATTTTACTACAGGAATCAATAAAAAGAAGAGTGTTTGGAGTATCTACTAGAAACCCCTCGATTCTTGCTCGAGAACAAAGACACGCACCCGATTAGCACTATACCTGGTAGCACCATACCTGGTAGCCGTCAAGAGCAGAGGTCACAAAATCGCGGACTTCGTCGAAGATCTCATTTTGGCCACAACTGGGAGAGAAAATCTTGTCGAATTTGAAGGTTAATCGGGTCGGGTCATTTTCAACCTCGGTGCTGTTCTCGTTCGCCATAGCCACGACTGAAGCAGCACTGCTATTGCCACCACCACCTCCTGCTTCAGTGCCCATTTTCAGGCGCTGCAGGTCAGCCAGAGGGTTAATCACCGAGAGAGACGCCTGATCGCCGAGGAAGCGAAAAGGGGTAGCACTGGAGGGATCTAATCCGTTGCGCTCTAACGCGTTCCAGACCTGACGTTTGATTTGTAGTTGTACGAAACAAACAAAATCCTTGAGGGCATTTCGATAATATATATAAAAGAGTAATCTGGATGAAATGAGGCAAGTGCAGTGGAAACGGTGTGATAATGACGCACGTAATCATTGAGCACAATAACAGAAATCAAAAAACAAATACTCTCGAACAATAAGCAAGGTAATACTCCCATATTGTTAAATTAGAGCAGATTTCTCACCTCGGCATCATGCGTCTCAAGAAATGGGCGCACTCGGACCATCACTCGAATGTTCCCCCTGTATTCCTGCAGGCGGTTGTGCAGCACTCGCCTTGCTTCTTCCGTCGATTGAAGTTTCGCAGCGGTTAAGCCTAGTGTGTTCTGAGTCCTACTCAAAGCTTCCGACAATTCACTCACTTCTGCTGACCGCACGCGATGGACGTGCTCTAAAACCTATGAATTTGATTACGTTGTTGGTGTGTTCCAAACGGATAGAGGAAAACGAGTAAACTCAAAAGACGATGAAAAAGAGATAGTATGCGCAGGGACTGAAAGGGCATCGCATGCTTTGCAAATCAGCCCGAAGAAGCAAAGAAACGCAGCAGTCACAGGATTCGTTCGATCAGAACAGAACCGAAGAGAGACAAGCAACCAGCATCAAGATCTTGCTATGCACCTGCTTGCGAACTTGGCGCTCCTCGCTGGAAGCGTCTTGCCTCAATGGCGACGCCTCAACCATACGATCTTGCTCAAGCGTCCCATCGCCCACTAGCGCCCGCACCTATGATTGAAACATGGTGCTCTTGTGGGTATTGCGTGTAAGGAGTGGACACATGTAGGAAGGAACGAAGAACGAAGAAAGAAAAAATAGTGTTCAATAGCAGGAGCGCTGTGCTCGCATCCTTATGTATATTTGCATTGTACCATATCCGGTGTTTCTTCCCCACTGGCAGCCGTCAAAGGCACTACAAGCGCGGCCATTTTTTCCACTACGGAGCGCAACTCGTTGACTCGAAACGTCAACTTTTCCTTTTCTGCAGTCGCCTATACCATGGTGTAAAATTACACAAACAAAAATACGTGAGTCGAAGAACCATGCAGTTTAATGAGGATGTGCGCATGTGAAAGTACACAATCATGACACAACAAAAAGTAGTCCCACAACAAACAAACAAGTACGCGTACCTCTGCTTTCTGGGCTGCCGTCGACTCTTCGATTGCGGATGCCTGCACTTTTGCTTCGGTTTTTGCCATTTTCAACTGGCTCGCTGTCGCCTGATGTGCTTCTCGTTCGTGCATCTACGTAAAGCGAGGTAGTATTTGTAGATGGTAGCATGCTCGTAAATTTGGTTATAAAAAATTTCAAGCGCAAAGACGAAGCATCATACAAGGAGAGGCGTCACAATTCAATGAAGCATCGTTGATTTCAATTATACCAGTTCTATATGGGTTTCCTTGAGCAAATCTTGAGCAGCCTCGGTGGCCGTTTGTGCTTTGAGGGCTTTGGCTTCTGCCAATTTCACATCTTGCAGACCGGTAGATAAGAGGGAGGTTGCGTCGGCGTGGGCTTGCTCCAGCTCCTGTCGTTGTATGGGTTGGTAATAGAATAGAAGAAATAGAACACGGGGAATTATAAATCATGACGATGAGTCAACAAATGAAAACCTTTAAAAGAGAGCAGAAGTTCCATCCCATTCGCTTCTCATTCTTTCCACATCACCGGTCATACTTTTTAGTTTTCAGTGCCTTCACCCTAAGATCCTTCACCTGCTCTAGCGCCGCTTGACGATTTGATGCCTCTTTCTTGGCTTGCTCTGCTGCTGCAACCACAAAGGCCAGTTTTTCGTCGGCCTTTTTCTGGAGCTCGGCCAGCTGATTGGCTGTTTCTTGCGCTGCTTTAACACGCGCCGCTTCACTTGCTTCGGCCGCTCGAGAAGCACGGTCTAGGTCACTTCGCAGACGATCAGCGTCGAGGCCTAGAGATTGAGTGCACATTCGAAGGGAACTATAACGTAAATAAATAAATGGCATATATAATGAAGAGCCTTCAACTCCAGCTCGCTTGCATTCTCTCTCTCTCTCTCGCTTACCAACGGCCGCAGCGGCTCGAAATTCCGCGGCTACCTCTCTCGCTTCTCTCTCAGCCGCAAATGCTCTCTGCTCGAGCCGGCGCACCTAGTATTGAGAGTAGGCATGACGGGCAGAGTTCAGGAAATGGATCGAAAAACCAAGAAACGAAGGCAAGAAATATCTTATTACTTATAAGGTAAGTATGATGGTCAACCACAGGTATATAACACCAGATGAAGGCCAAATATAGAGAAGCATTCTTTTTCTCTTTCCACCTTTCTACTCCTCAAGCGTCTTTTCGAAGCATCCTTTCGTACCGTTTGATGTAAGTCTGAAATTGTCTCCTCCATGGCAGCGACTTTTTCGTTGTGCCTTGTCACCGCGGCCGAATGTGCTCTCTTGGCTTCTTCTAATTCGAACGTAAGCTTGCGCTCAACCTAAAAAAAACACAATCAGCAGAAGGACAAGATGTAGTATGAGAAAGAAAATAATGTGATAAACACAACCACCGTCATATGATAAGTTATGCAAACCGATAGTATGTTTCATAATTTTCGCACACATACTACATGGAGTGAAAAGCATTCGCACCATAAACGCGAACATACTACATGGAGTAAGGTAAAGGGAAAGAGAGATAAAACCTCTTGAGGGTCTTACCATTTCCACTTTCCTTGCCGATTCCGCCATTAATCGCGCTAAGCTGTTCTTGTGCCCGCTCACGGCCACTTTCAGTTCATCGTTTTCCACCCGCAGCTTCAACACGTCCACGCCATCGCGCTTCTGTTGCTGCACTTCTTGCTGAAAGCGCCGCCGATCCGCTTTGAGGGCGGCCACCGCAGCAATGTACTCGCGCTTGTCATTGAACGAACCATCGCCACTCCCACGACTGTTTCCATACTGATGGTTGTTGTTGTTGTTGCCGTTGTCTGCGAGCAGATAGCCGTTTCCGTTGCCATTACCTCCCTCAAACCCTCCTAGGCCAGCGTTGACACTGCCGCCGATGTGCACTTGCTGCCCGTCCGAAGATCGGTACTCCTCAATCTGGCCATGTTTGCTCCTGGATGGGGGGGAATTGCCACTGTTATAACCACTACCGACGCCGCTCGTGCTGGCGTTTAGCTTACGGCCCGAAGCAGCAGCAGACGAATACACTTCGCCGTTTTGGAAATCTGAGAGGGAGGCGCCGGGAGGTAAAGGACGGTCAGCCACTCGCGCTAATTCAACCTCTAATTGCTCGTTGCGTCTGCTCAGTGCCTATGAAGAGAAACAGAAGGTTAAAAGCTTGCCAAGTCACCGATAGGAAATAAACATTACGGGATCCAAATGCAATGCACAGCGATATCAAGCGCAAATGCACACTAAAAACACACAACACATGAGCCTAATATTACCTGCACTAAAGGCCTCAGATCTTGCACCCCATTCACGTGACCAGTCGCGTTGCTTTGGTTATTGGCATTCGTGGCTGCATTCGTGGTTGGTGCTTTTGCCGGCATTCGATTTTGGCGTTGCGCAGTCACTAGTCGTGTGTGCAGGGATCGTGCCAAGGTTTGTGTCTCCACCAATTCTTTCTTTGCCTGCTCCTTTTCTAAAGTGGCTTTATTGAGCGCTCTTGCCAACTCGAGCGCCCGTTTCGTAGCTTCGGCTGTGGTGGCTTTCAAAGATGCCATCGACTCACTTTCTTCTTGCCGTCCTCCTTTGCCACCGCCTTTTTCTGCTTGTACTACAGCCGCCTCTAAGACCTCTGCTTCTTCGTGCAATAAGTCGTTTTCAGCTTCAATTGACACCAATTTCTTCCTTAAAGCTGCCTCACGGCTGGCAGCTGCTCTAGCGGCCTCAGTGGCTTCGTGTTTCACTCGGCTTAAGCGCTGCTCTAAAACTTTCGTCTTCTCGCTTAGATCACCGTCATGGCTTCTCCTGCTGCCTGTAGCAGTACCTCTGGTTGAAGAAGAAGTAGGTAGTGAAGGCGTATCATTGAGTTTTAACTCATTTGCTTCGGCCAGTAATTCTGACAAGAGGCCACTTCCGCTGCTACCTTTGTTACTATTACCGGTGCCACTAGCGTTGCGATCAGAAGATTGGGCGCGCGACGTCGCCTGATGTAATTGTTTCTTAGCCTGTAGTTCTCTTTCCAAAGCATGAAGCCGTTCCTGGAGCTCAGCATTGCTGCTTTGGCTCTTCGCAAAGGCTGAGGCTAAGGCTTCTCGAGCTAAAGTCAAGTGCTGCACTTGCGCTCTAGCCTCGTTCAAAGAAGATGAAGTTGACCTCTCGCGATCCTTTCAGTGGATTTTTTAAGCCCGCACAACGCAGTTTCATAGAATGTAGGAACAAGCGATGTTATGTCAGTGGAAAAATCTCAAAAGCAAAATCACAAGACATGTACAACAACAAGCAACCGAGCCAAAAACGTAAACTACGCAGGTATTCCCACATTGCCACTACCTGATCTCGCGAGTTGCCCGATGCACCATGTTGGCGTGCCTTGCTTTGGTGGCTTACAGAGGAGGAATATTCATCCAATTGGGTCTGAAGATCTCGCACTTGGCTGCGCAGTGCCTCAGCTTCTCTTTCAGCCGCCACATTGGCGTCTTGCAACGCCCGAAGCGTCGCCATGTGACCAGGTGGAGGTTTGGGTGACGGGTTGGCTGATAATGTATCATCATGAGGAATAGTCGCATTGAATTTCTTCCTTTCGTGAAGGAGGCGCTGATTGGCTGTTTCGAGCTCTGAGACGCGCGCTTTCAGGGTTGCAATTTGCGTGGATGCACCTGTGAAGGAGTCAATTGGATTGCCATATCATAGTAGTAGATACGAAGGTGTGTAAGATTGGGAGACACGGTGCGAATCTTGGAATTTTAATCACGTGAATTGAGGCATAAGGATATATATTTAAAAAAAAAAAAAAACAGTCCTCCCGCACAAAAAGCCGAAAATAACAGAAGTACGTCATCAGCATATCCTCCATTACCGTTGAAGTTCATTTCTTCTTCTGAAAGATCACCGTCGTCAGAGGCATCAATTTCAAACGTCACTTTTGAGGTGGACCGTGAAGCTATTAGCGCCGGTGATGACGGTGATGACGGCTGCAGATGTAACTCTTGTTGCTGTGGCTGCTGCTGTTTTGACGAATGTCCCTGTGATGAATGCGCCTGTGGCGAATGCGCCTGTGACGACGACTGTACAGGGGTTGGCGTAGGATCTCGCGCGTTGGAAGCAGCGGCTTGAGCAGCATTGGCCGCTGCCACCACTACCGCCGAGTGGGCGTTCACCGAATTCTGACGTTCTTTCGCCAAAGCTTCGCTCAAGTCCTCCACCTGTCGTGTATCATTTTAGTTCCAAATCATGGCGTTATTGTAGTAGATGTTAGGTAATAGGGGCGAGGAAGATAGTGGGGGTCTATGGTATGATTATTAAAAAGCAGAATAGTAAATGTGCAGAGATAAAGAGGAGGCCTAGTAAGATCAAATTGGAAAACAGGAGTGGAGAAAAGCAGCAACCTTTTTGAAAAGTCGTTTGTTAAACGCCTCCAAAGCCTCTAATTTGGCTGATTTGTCGTCCTCTCTTTCGTCCTGTGACTCGGTAGTGCGGCCTTTCGAAGAAGCAAAGGCAGCAGCAATGGTTTGATTCGCTTCCTCCAGTGAGATTTCCAAACCTTCAATGCGCGCCTGAACCAATTATTAAAATGAGCATACGCAAGTTATTAAGATAGGACAAATCATACGTGGAACGTGTCAGAATGACACATTGTAGTATGACTATGTGCTGAAAATTACTAGTACTAACATACATGTAGTCCCCTGCCTCGTTGACTGATAAGATTTAAAAAAATAGACATCAACGCGGTACCTTGAGGCGCTCTGTGTTGGCGTCTTGCTTAGTCGCAATAGTCGCCCCACCAATGGCATTGCTAGCAGCTGTCAGGGCCTCTTCAAGCTCTTCGCATTTGCGGCGGTACAGAGCAACCTCCTTCTCGGCCGCCACATTGGCGTCTTGCAACGCACGAAGCGTCGCCATGTGACCAGGTGGAGGTTTGGGTGACGGGTTGGCTGATAGTGCGTTAGAAGGAAGAGGAGCCGGTACAGGGTCCTGCTTTTTCTCCCATTCCTCTCGATCATCCTTCAGTGCTGTCGCGACCGTAGCTCCATCTCCGCCTCCTCTGGCATTTCTTGAGGACGAT
>Ga0307930_1001268_pt1 | contig 20134 bp, 15 predicted proteins | sample OrgLakmetageno46_FD_203161 | JGI IMG/M metagenome (GOLD analysis project Ga0307930, IMG submission 203161) | Saline water microbial communities from Organic Lake, Antarctica - #46 | ecosystem: Environmental > Aquatic > Non-marine Saline and Alkaline > Saline | place: Antarctica: Organic Lake...
GGCTTTGAAAAAGCCGGTGTGTTGCGCCCGGGTATTCCCGCGGTGTACGCCGATTTTGATCCCCCGCGCTCGGTATTGCAGCAAGCTTTATCGCAAGAAGTAGACCTGGCGTTGCTGGGTCGTGATTATCAGTTGGTGCAGTGTTCAAGCCAGCCGGCGATGGTGAATCTGGAGTTGGGGGACGAAGAATTCCGCCTGCCAGATTTTGCCCTGCCGGTGAAAAGCCTGGCTGCAGCGGTTGTTGCTTCCCGCACCTTGGCGCCCAATCTGGGTGTTCAACAGATCGAGCGAGCCGTGGTTGCCGTGTCGGTGCCTGGGCGTTTTGAGCAGGTGGCCAGTTCGCCGCTGGTGATTCTGGATGTGGGACATAACCCCCACGCAGCTTGTTGGCTGGCTAGCCGGTTACGCCTATTACAGCACCCGGAAACCCGCATTCACGCGGTCTACGGTGCACTTACCGATAAAGACGTGCAAGGCGTCGCCAAAGCCATGGCCAGCGTAGTCGACAGCTGGTATCTGGCTGGACTGTTAAAGGAAGCTCCCCGCGGTTATAGCGCCGAGGCTCTTGGTGCGCAATTTGAGCAGTGCGGCATAGAGCCCGCCGGTTGCTGGCACTCGGTGCAGGAGGCCCTGGCTGAGGCTCGAGCCCAGGCCCGTGCTAATGACATTGTGATTGTGTTTGGTTCGTTCTTTACTGTGGCGGCGGCCCGCAATATTTTGCATCCAAGCGCCGCCGTTACCAACCCGGGAGCATGATTGTGGACGGATTAAAGCAGAGGATCATCGGCGCCCTGGTGCTGATTTCACTGGCGGTAATTTTTGTGCCGATGATCTTTGACGAGCCCCATTCAGGGCGCAACTCCACCTCTATAAGCATTCCTGAAGAGCCGCCATTTCCGGAAGTGAACACCGAGCAACCTCCGCAGACCGCCATGCCAGAATATCAGAGTGCCCCCGGGTCAGAAACGGCGGCAGCAAACCGTGCCAGCGGGTCTGGGGAATTTCAGCTAATTGAAGAAGTGACTCCGCAGGCGCCTGAGCCGACTGCGGCCAGCAGCGCCGTTACGCCGCCACCGGTGACAGACGCTCAGCCAGCAGACGTCAAGCCGGCCACAGCGGCCCCGGCCCGGCCCGAGCCCAGTCCGCAAACCGAGGAAGAGTTCAGCCGTTCTCTGGAAGGCGCCTGGGTTGTTCAGTTGGGCAGCTTTGGCGATGCCGACAACGCCCGGCGTTTGCGTGATAACGCCCGTGAAAAGGGCTACAGCTCACACCTTCAAGAATTCAGCCGCGGTGAAACCCGGCTGACCCGGGTATTCAGTGGGCCTTTTGTCAGCGAATCCGAAGCCGACGCGGCCAAAGCGGCCCTCGACAAGGCCTTCAGCCTCAACAGTCTGGTTACCAGCTCTGATAAATAAGCTGCACAACCAGGTTTTCTTGCAGCGGTGGTTTGGCGGAGGGCGGTTTCCTGATAGAATCCGCCCTCTCTATTTGCGTCGCCCGGGTGGTTCATGAATGCGTTGATCTGGATTGACTGGGTCATTATTGCGGTTATTGCCATATCAACGCTGATCAGCTTAAGGCGCGGCTTTGTTCGCGAAGCCCTGTCGTTGGTTACCTGGGTAATGGCCTTCATTGTCGCTCGCACATTTCACCCCCAGATGCAGTCGCTACTGGCCAGCACCGTGGAAACACCCATGGTAAGGTCGGTTGCGGCGTTCGCGATTCTGTTTATTGGTACACTTATTGTGGGCGCCATCATAAACGGGATTATCGGGCAACTGGTGCGGGCCACAGGCTTATCCGGCACCGACAGGGTGCTGGGCATGGGCTTCGGCCTGTTGCGTGGGGTGTTGGTTGTTGTTGTGGGCATCGCTTTGTTGCGTTACACGCCGGTGTCTCAAGACACCTGGTGGCAAGAGTCGGTGATGATTGACCGGTTGTCGGTGTTAGAGGATTGGTCCCGTCGTACCTTTGGTGATGAGCTTTCCGGATTCCTTACGCCCCAAAGCGATGAACAAGGCATCTAGGCAAACCCTTTTATTCAAACGCCAGGCGCTATATCAGGCAATCTGCCTGGCGTGGCTTTCATTCAGTTTTAACACTCGGAGAATCTCTATTCCATGTGTGGCATCGTCGGTATCGTCAGCACTTCCCACGTGAACCAGCTGCTCTATGATGCGCTGACCGTTCTTCAGCATCGGGGTCAGGACGCAGCAGGTATTGTTACCTTCGAAGACGAGCGTTTTTACCTGCGTAAAGACAACGGTTTGGTGCGCGATGTATTTCATACTCGGCACATGCACCGGTTAGTGGGCAACGTCGGTATTGGTCACGTTCGTTACCCTACCGCTGGCAGTGCGAGCTCCGCCGAGGCCCAGCCGTTTTACGTCAACAGCCCTTATGGCATCACTTTGGCCCATAACGGCAACCTGACAAACTCTGACGAGCTCAGCACCGACCTGTTTCGTACCGATCTGCGCCACATCAACACCAATTCAGACTCGGAAGTGTTGTTGAACGTGTTCGCTCACGAGCTCCAGAAACTGGGCAAGCTGCACCCGACCAAAGACGATATTTTTGCCGCCGTGCGTTCCGTACACGAACGCTGCCGTGGTGCATACGCGGTTATCGCGATGGTTACCGGCTACGGCATCGTCGGTTTCCGCGACCCCAACGGCATTCGTCCGATCTGTTATGGCGTGCGCTTAGCCAGTGACGGCCGCAAGGAATATATGATTGCGTCTGAAAGTGTGGCCCTAGGCGCCTCCGGTTTCACCTTGGTGCGCGACATTGCGCCGGGTGAAGCGGTGTATATTGAAACCGACGGCACCTTTCACAGTGAGCAGTGCGCCAAACAGCCAAAGCTCTATCCGTGTATTTTCGAGCATGTGTACTTCGCCCGTCCGGACTCCATCATGGATAAAGTTTCGGTTTATAAAGCGCGCTTGCGCATGGGTGAAACTCTGGCGGATAAAGTGCTGAAGGATTTCGCCGATCACGATATCGACGTGGTTATGCCGATACCAGACACCAGCCGCACCTCGGCTTTGCAGATGGCCCACCGTCTGGGCGTGAAATTCCGCGAAGGCTTTATTAAAAACCGCTACATTGGCCGTACCTTCATCATGCCCGGCCAGACCATGCGCAAGAAATCGGTACGCCAGAAGCTAAACCCCATCGATCTGGAGTTCCGCGGCAAGAACGTGATGCTGGTTGACGATTCTATTGTGCGCGGTACCACCTGCAAGGAAATTGTGCAGATGGCCCGCGATGCCGGCGCCCGCAAAGTGTATTTCGCTTCGGCCGCGCCTCCGGTGCGGTATCCCAACGTGTACGGCATTGATATGCCGTCTGCGAAAGAACTGATTGCGCACGATCGTACTGTGGAAGAAATCCGCGAATTGATCGGCGCCGACTGGTTGCTGTATCAGAACCTGGAAGACCTGATTACCTCTGTTAGCGATGTTAATAGTGACATCGATGGCTGGGAATGTTCGGTGTTTACCGGTGAGTACGTAACCGGCGATATTGATCGTGCCTATCTGGACCGGCTGGATGGCCAGCGTAACGATGCAACCCGCTCCGGCATAGTGAAGAACGATACCGAAAACGGCAGTATAGACATGCATAACGACGAAGATTGATGCTCTAGACCGTACAAGAATTCTATGACCAGCAGAAAACCATGACCCGGAGAAAACGATGACATTTTGCCGCGAAGAATCGGTTTTGATACCAGAATCAGACCTGGACGGCATGTCTGGCGATACCCTGGCGGTGCGCGCTGGGCAGATTCGCACTGGGCAGCTGGAACACAGCGACGCTATATTTCCTACGTCCAGCTTCGTTTACGCCAGCGCGGCGCAAGCGGCCGCGCGTTTTGCCGGTGAAGAGCCCGGCAATATTTATTCGCGTTTTACCAATCCCACGGTGACCGCCTTCGAAAATCGCATTGCGGCGATGGAAGGCGGCGAACGGGCGGTGGCGATGGCGTCGGGTATGGCCGCCATTACCAGCACCTGTATGGCGTTGCTGAAGGCCGGTGACCATGTGGTGTGCTCACGGGACGTATTTGGCACGGTCAATTCGCTGTTTCAGAAATACTTGAGCAAATTTGGTGTTGAAACCACTTTTGTAAAACTGACAGACGAAGCCGGCTGGGTAGCGGCTATGCAGCCCAACACGCGGATGTTGTTTCTGGAAACGCCGTCTAACCCGCTGTGCGAAGTGGCAGATATTCGCAAAATGGCCGATTTGGCCCACGCCCACGATGCCCTGCTGGTGGTCGACAACTGCTTTTGTACCCCGGTGCTGCAGCAGCCGCTGGCGCTGGGCGCAGACCTGGTAACCCACTCTGCCACCAAATATCTGGACGGCCAGGGTCGTTGTGTGGGCGGCGTTGTGGTGGGCCCCCACGGGCTGCTGGAAGAAATATTCGTGTTTTTACGGGCAACAGGCCCAACCATGAGCCCGTTCAACGCCTGGGTGTTCATGAAGGGCCTGGAAACCTTACCAATTCGTATGCGAGCCCACTGTGACAATGCGTTAGAGTTGGCCCAATGGCTGCAGCAGCAGAGCGCGGTGGAAACGGTTTTTTATACCGGCCTGCCGCAGCATCCGCATTACGAACTGGCCAAACGCCAGCAAAAAGCCTTTGGTGGTGTGTTGTCGTTTCGGGTAAAAGGGGGTAGGGAAGAGGCTTGGCGCTTTATAGACGCCACTCGTATGGTGTCTATTACCGCCAATCTGGGCGATGTGAAGACCACCATCACCCACCCTGCAACAACGACCCACGGGCGCTTGTCGCCTGAAGATAAAGAACAGGCCGGTATCAGTGAAAACCTGATTCGCCTGTCGGTAGGCATTGAAGCCATTGACGACCTGAAAGCCGATCTTGACCGGGGTTTTCAGGCCCTTCAGAACCCCGGTCATGGCAACATCTGAGTATTCATGGCCGCAAGCGCAAAAGCAAAAGACACATCGGCCCAGCCGCTGACTGATAAACAGCTGCGTTTTCGCAAGCTGCTGGCCCAAGGCGCCCGCGAGGGCGCCGTTATTGCGCTCATTGCCCTGGCAATTTACTTGTCCATGGCGCTGTTCAGCTTTCACGCCAATGACCCCGGTTGGGCCAGTGTGGGCCACGACGCCCAGGTGCTTAATTACGCCGGCCGCAGCGGTGCCTGGCTGGCCAGCCTGCTGCGTAATTTCTTCGGTTACGTGGCCTGGCTGTTTCCAGCCATGGTGGCCGGTTATGCGCTGCTGCTGATCCGCCTGCGCAATCGCTCCCAAGACGTCCACTGGCCCCTGTTAATGGTGCGCTTTGGCGGGTTTATTCTGATTCTACTGTCGGCCACCAGTCTGTTGTCGCTTTACTCTCTTTTTGGTCTGGGTGAATCTTCCGGCGGCGTGATGGGCGTAGCTGTGGCCGACGCTATGGTGAGGTTTTTTAACCTGCCGGCCACCACCTTGGTATTGATTGCCATATTCTTGTTTGCGCTAACGGTTACCACCGGGTTGTCCTGGTTCTGGCTGATGGACCAGTTGGGCGGCGCGGCTTTGAGAGCGGGCACCAGAGTGCAAGGCTGGCTTAAAGGCTTGGGTTCAGCACGGAAAGATTCTGAAGAAGCCACCGAAAACTATCAGCCACCGCTTTTAGATCATAAGGTTGAGGGCAAGTCTTTAGGCCAGTTTGATACCGAGATTCGCGCGGACAGAGCGGTTGGACGAGCGCGTTGGTGGCAGCGCATTCCCGGCTTCGGCCGCCGTGGCCAATCTGAAGCGGAATCCAGCGATGGGTCAGGGGACTACTTTGATTTGAGCGCCGATTCAGAAGACGAGCCAGCGCGCATTGAAAGCTTTAGTGCCCATGACGAGAGCGCTCACACTGATTACGGCGATGCCGGAAGCAGTAGACCCGCACCTTCATCATCACGGGCAGTGCGCACGGCCAAGTCCTCAGCAGCGTCCGCTGACAGCGCGGCACAAAGCGGTGCTAAAGACACTGGCCGCTCATTCAAGATCGCGCCGTTCAAAAAAGACGATCAGGGTAAGCCCGGCGCCAGCAATGGGGCTGGCAAACAATCTTCGCTGCTGGAAGATATCGAAAGCCCGATTCCACCCATCACGTTGTTAGACCCGCCCGAGGAGCAGCAGGAAAAAGGCTACACTGAAGAGTCTCTGCAACATATGTCGCGGCTGCTGGAAGAAAAGCTGGCAGACTTTGGGGTGACCGTAGAAGTGGTTGAGGTGAATCCTGGCCCGGTGATAACCCGTTTCGAGATCAAGCCGGCGGCGGGCGTTAAGGTCAGCAAAATATCCAACCTGGCGAAAGACCTGGCGCGTTCCCTGGCGGTGCTGAGCGTGCGGGTGGTTGAGGTGATTCCCGGGAAATCCGTAGTGGGTATCGAAATTCCCAACGAATACCGCCAGATGGTGCGGCTGAGTGAAGTATTGAGCTCGCGGGTATTCTCCGAATCTAGCTCCGCGCTGACCATGGCGCTGGGCAACGACATCGGCGGCAATCCTATAGTAGCCAACCTGGCGAAAATGCCTCACCTGCTGGTGGCAGGCACCACCGGTTCCGGTAAGTCGGTCGGTGTGAACGCCATGCTTTTGAGCATGCTGCTGAAGGCCGGGCCGGAAGAAGTTCGCTTTATCATGGTAGACCCGAAGATGCTGGAACTGAGCATCTACGACGGTATTCCCCACCTGTTGGCGCCGGTGGTCACAGACATGAAAGAAGCCGCCAACGCACTGCGCTGGTGCGTGGCCGAAATGGAGCGACGCTATCGCCTGCTGGCCACCCTGGGCGTGCGTAATCTGGCCGGCTACAACCGTAAGGTGAAAGAAGCGGCGGAGGCCGGTGAGCCCTTGCGGGACCCGTTCTGGAAACCCGACGAATACCTGGATAACGACGAGCAGCAACGGCCGGAACTGGAACCATTACCCTCTATTGTGGTGGTGATTGACGAATTTGCCGACATGATCATGATTGTTGGCAAAAAAGTGGAAGAGCTTATCGCGCGAATTGCCCAGAAAGCTCGCGCCGCCGGTATTCACCTGATTCTGGCTACCCAACGACCGTCGGTGGATGTTATCACCGGTTTGATAAAAGCCAATATTCCAACCCGTATCTCGTTCCAGGTGTCGTCAAAAATTGACTCCCGTACCGTGCTTGACCAAGGCGGCGCAGAGCAGTTGCTGGGCCACGGCGATATGCTGTACTTGCCACCGGGATCGGGCTTGCCTGTGCGGGTACACGGTGCCTTTGTCGACGATGATGAAGTGCACCGGGTGGTCAGTGCCTGGAAAGCCCGAGGCGCGCCGGTCTACATAGATGATGTTCTGAACGGCGCCGAAGGCGAAAATCTGCCAGGCGTACCCAGCCTGAACGACGATGACAGCGAAACAGATACCTTGTTTGATGAAGCCGTGACTTTCGTGACAGAAGGCCGCCGGGTGTCGATATCGTCGGTTCAACGTAAATTAAAGATCGGCTATAACCGCGCTGCCAACCTGGTCGAGGCGATGGAAGCTTCGGGGGTTGTCAGTTCGGCAGGTCACAACGGCGCGCGGGAAGTATTGGCTCCGCCGCCTCCACGGAACTAGTGTCCAGGAGCAGGCAGTATGGCGAATAAAAGCACAACGGGTGTTTTGAAACAGCTGGCCACAGCGCTGTTTGCAATGATTTTAACCAGTGCCGCAACGGCGGCTGTCAGTGACGATTTACAAAAAGAGGGACTGCAAAAAGACGCGGCGACTCAACTGGCTGCGTTGTTGAGGAGTTACCAGACATACCAGGCTGATTTTATCCAGATTGTGGTGGGCAACGGCGGCGAACGCATTCAGGAAAGCCGCGGCTCTATGAAAGCCAAGCGCCCGGGATTGTTTTACTGGAAAAGCAAAGCGCCTATGGCCCAGCATATCGTCAGTAACGGCGATGAAGTATCGATGTACGACCCGGACCTGGAGCAGGTTACTGTGCATAAACTTGACAGCGATATGCAGGCCACGCCGGCTTTGCTGCTGAGCGGCGAGGTGGACAACCTGGCGCAAACCTATGACGTGTCTACCCGCAGAGTGGGCAACAACATTCGCGAATTTACGCTGACGCCCAAAAATCCGGATTCACTGTTCGTTTCTCTGCGGATGTCGTTTTTTGACGGACAGCTGCAGGAAATGCGAATGGAAGATTCCCTGGCGCAGATCAGTATTCTGAGCTTTGACGACATTGTGCTGAACGGGGATATACCCGCGTCGGTATTCAAGCCGGACTACCCGGCCGGTGTGGATATTATCCGTGACGGTAGCTGATGCAGGATAGCCTGTTCGGCAGCAGCGGAGGATTTCGCCCGCTGGCTGCGCGCATGCGCCCGACCCAACTGGCAGATTATGTGGGTCAGCCCCACCTGGTGGGGCCCGGCAAACCGCTGCGGCGGGCGGTAGAGCAGGGCCAGCTGCATTCGATGATTTTGTGGGGCCCGCCCGGGGTGGGCAAAACCACTTTCGCCCAATTGCTGGCTAACGTCAGTGACCTGGCCTTTGAGACCGTGTCAGCGGTACTCAGCGGTGTAAAAGATATACGCGCGGCGGTTGAGCGTGCGCGGGCACGCAAGCAGGGCAGCGGCCAGGACACTTTGCTGTTTGTGGATGAAGTTCACCGCTTCAACAAAAGCCAGCAAGACGCTTTTTTACCGCACATTGAAGACGGCACCTTTATTTTTGTGGGTGCCACCACCGAAAACCCGTCTTTTGAGCTAAACAGCGCGCTCTTGTCCCGCACCCGGGTTTACGTCTTGAAAAATTTGGAAGACGATGATATTCAGCGCCTGCTTATCCGCGCGCTAAGTGCCGAAGAAGGCTTTGGTGGTCGCCTGCGGGTGGCCGAGGACATACTGGCTATGATGGCCAGCGCCGCCAGCGGTGATGCCCGGCGAGCGCTGAACATTCTGGAAGTGGCTGCCGATCTGGCGGAGCCAGACGCTGATGGTGTTGATAGCGTCAGCGAAGATCAGCTTGAGCTGGTAATGCAAACCAGTCTGCGCCGTTTCGATAAAGGCGGTGACGTGTTCTACGACCAGATTTCGGCCTTGCACAAGTCGGTGAGGGGATCTGACCCGGACGGCGCGCTTTATTGGATGTGCCGCATGCTCGATGGCGGCTGCGACCCGCTGTATGTGGCTCGCCGGCTGGTGCGTATCGCCAGTGAAGACATCGGCAATGCCGACCCCCGAGCGCTGCAGCTGACCCTGGAAGCCTGGGACACCCAGGAGCGCCTGGGTTCGCCCGAAGGTGAATTGGCTCTGGCGCAAGCGGTTATTTATCTGGCCATGGCGCCAAAAAGCAACGCTGTTTATAAGGCGTTCAACCAGTGTATGGCTGACATCCGCCAGGATAAAGATTTCGAAGTACCGGTCCACCTGCGCAACGCACCGACCAAATTGATGAAGTCCATGGGCCACGGCGAATCCTATCGCTACGCCCATGACGAACCCGACGCTTTTGCGGCTGGCGAGGCTTACTTGCCCGAAGCCATCAGCGAGCGCCGGTATTATCAGCCGGTGGCCCGCGGTCTGGAGATCAAACTGGCTGAAAAACGCCAGCGCCTGGACCAACTGAACGCCGCCAGCCCACGCAAACGCTATAGCGACAGCGCCGGCCATTCATAAAACCCCTTAAACCGACCAGTCAGGATAATCATGCTCGACCCAAAACGTGTCCGCAACCAAACCGAAGACATTGCCCGCCGTTTGGCCATCAAAAACTTCACCTTTGATACCGCCACCTTCGAGCAGCTGGAAGAGCGCCGCCGTGGCCTTCAGGTGCAGACCGAGACCCTGCAGGGGGAGCAGAACAAAAAATCCAAGTCCATCGGCAAAGCCAAAGCCTCCGGCGAAGACATACAACCGTTGCTGGATGAAGTAGACGACCTGAAGGCCCGTAAATCCGAAGCCGAAGACCAGCTGCGCGAACTGCAGGAAGAGCTGAATCACTTTCTTGCCGCTATTCCGAACGTGCCGGACCAAGACGTACCCGCGGGTAAAGACGAGGATGATAACGTTGAGCTTCGCACCTGGGGCACGCCCCGGGAGTTTTCGTTTGTGCCGCAAGACCACGTTGCTCTGGGCGAAGCTCTGAACGGAATGGACTTTGAGACGGCGACGAATCTGGCGCACTCGCGTTTTGTGGTGATGCGTGGTCAAGTGGCCCGCCTACATCGGGCGCTGGCGCAATTTATGCTGGACCTTCATACCGAAGAGCACGGCTACACCGAAGCTTACGTGCCTTATCTGGTGAACGCCGACGCACTGTTTGGCACCGGTCAGCTGCCAAAATTTGAAGCAGACCTGTTCCGTGTAGAGAGTGAAAAGCCGCTGTACCTTATTCCTACAGCGGAAGTGCCGGTGACCAACCTGATTGCCGACAGCATTCTGGATGCCGCTGAGTTGCCCTTGAAAGTGGTGTGCCACACGCCTTGCTTCCGCAGTGAAGCTGGCTCTTACGGCCGTGATACTCGCGGCATGATCCGCCAGCACCAGTTCGACAAGGTAGAGTTGGTTCAGGTAGTACGGCCTGAAGATTCTGACGCGGCGCTGGATGCCCTGACCGGCCACGCTGAAAAAGTGTTGCAGCTGCTGGAACTGCCGTATCGCACCATGGCGTTGTGCGGTGGCGATATGGGCTTTTCCGCTGCTCGCACTTACGATCTGGAGGTATGGCTGCCGGGGCAGCAGAAGTTCCGCGAGATTTCGTCTTGCTCCAACACCCGGGACTTTCAAGCCCGCCGCATGCAGGCGCGCTGGCGCAACCCGGAGACCGGCAAGCCAGAGCCGGTGCACACCCTCAACGGCTCAGGCCTGGCCGTTGGCCGTGCGTTGATTGCGGTGATGGAAAACTATCAGCGCGAAGATGGCAGTATTACGGTGCCAGACGTTCTGAAGCCGTATATGCGGGGTCTGGACAAAATCGGCTGATTCAAACCAAAGCCAGGGACACAGCGGGGACAGATTTGAAATCTGTCCCCGTTCTTGCCGAGCCTCACACCAGGGACAGATTTAAAATCTGTCCCTGGTGTGACAAACCGGGGACAGATTTCAAATCTGTCCCTGTCTTGCTGAACCTAGCACCAGTGACAAACCGGGGACAGATTTCAAATCTGTCCCCTATCGCACATTTCACGTCCTGGCGCGCTTCGGCAACACATCCTTGAGCTTGTTGCGCATGTCGTGAACGGCTTTTTTAGTGGTTTCCCAGTCAATACAGGCATCGGTCACCGATACGCCGTATTTCAGGTCTGCCAGGTTCTGCGGGATAGACTGGTTGCCCCAGTTAATGTTGCTTTCAATCATCAGGCTCTGGATAGAGGTGTTGCCGTCCAGAATCTGGTTAGACACGTCGTTCATCACCAGGGGCTGAATGCCTGGGTCTTTGCTGGAGTTGGCGTGGCTGCAATCCACCATGATGGATGGGCGCAGACCAGACTTCTCCAGAGCCTGTTCGCACAGGGCAACGTTGACCGAATCATAATTGGGCTTGCCACCGCCGCCGCGCAGAACCACGTGGCCGTAGTTGTTGCCCTTGGTACGAATAATGGCAACCTGGCCTTGCTGGTTTATGCCCAGAAAACTGTGGGGGTGAGACACGGATTTCATGGCGTTTACGGCAACGTCGAGATTGCCATCGGTGCCGTTTTTAAAGCCAATGGCCATCGACAAGCCACTGCTCATTTCCCGGTGGGTTTGCGATTCGGTGGTACGTGCGCCAATAGCCGACCAGGAAATTGCATCTTGCAGATACTGCGGGGAAATGGGGTCTAGCGCCTCTGTGGCCGTGGGCAGGCCCAGTTCACTGATATCAATCAGCAATCTGCGGCCAATGTGAAGGCCCTGCTGAATATCAAAGGTGTCGTCCAGCCGGGGATCGTTAATCAGGCCTTTCCAGCCAACGGTGGTGCGCGGCTTTTCAAAATAGACCCGCATTACAATCAGCAGTGTGTCGCTTACTTCGTCAGCCAGCTTTTTCAGGCGCCGGGCGTAATCCAGGGCGGCATCAACATCGTGAATAGAGCAGGGGCCCAACACCAGAAACAGCCGGTGATCGGTGCCGTCCATAATGTTGTATATATCTTGGCGACCTTTCGCCACGGTGGCGGCCGCTTTGTCGGTAAGCGGCAGATCTTGCTTGAGTGTTTCAGGCGGCATCAGTGTTTCCTGGCTCGCCACGTTCAGGTTCTCTAATTTCGTGCCTGACATAGTTATGATTATTCCCTGATAAGAGCACCGGAGGTTTTCGGTAAAGCCTCGCCGAGTCCGTTATACTGCGTTATTTACCCGTTCTTTTCAACGCTCTTGCAAGCGGGAGGTTCATGTCCTTAAAGCCGCCACAGCCACCGCCCCGTCAGGCTAAGGCAACAGATTACGGTGAAACGGAACAGGTGCTCAGCGGTATTCGGGTGCCGGATTTGCCGTATCCGATGAGCGGTGATTGTGACACTCAGGCCGATGCGTGGTGGGCCTTGATGGCGCATTTTTGGCAACAGCAAAGCGATGCCAGGGTAAACGATCTGGTCAGTGCCGAGAGCGGCGTTTTCAGCGTACGACAGGTTAATGCCGCCTACCTGGCTGACCGGGTGATGGATGTCTTTCTGACCAGCAGTGGTTTCCATCTGGAACTGACCCGGCGCCTGGCTCGGCTGCGTTTTTATTTAGCCTGGCAGCTAGATGAAAAAGGAGCGGCGGCTTTCAGTGACAGCTTGTTGGCCGCCCTTGACGACTTGCAATATTGGCGTGGCTGGAGCCCCAACGCCGGGCGTTCGGCGCGGGTGCTGGCTGATCAACTGGATGACATGACTGTTGCCATCGCTGAGGCGTTTACGCAGCAACAAAGCGCAAACGCCGATGCGTTTTTTCAGCGCTGGAGCGAGCTAACCCGACGCCAGAAAGCTCAAACCAACAATTTGCATGATCGACTGCTGACCACGGAACAGGGCGCGGCGCGCCAGCGCTACGCCGATCAGACCGCACGGGCGCTGGTCAGCCGGGCGTTGCAAGGCCGGCGCTTGCCAGCCGCGTTCAACGATTTTATTGAAAAATACTGGTTGCCGCTGTTAACCCGTGCTCTGCGCGATGGCGGTATTGACGGCAGCGATTTTCGCCACGGCCGCAAGCTGTTGGAATGGCTGGTATGGCTTGGGGACCCGGCGCTGTCAGATGGCCAGCGTGACCGCCTGTACCAGGTGGGCGAACAGATGACAGACCGGTTGCTGGAAGTGTGGCAGCGCATCATGGACTCGGCGCTGTCAGCAAACACCCTTTACGATATTCAGCTGGCGATGATGGAACGCATGCGCGACAGCAGCAATTGCGAACTGCACCCAACAGATGCATGCATAAACGCTATAGCGGCTGACCTGCGCTGGTTGGGCTTGAAAGCCCCGCCGGCTGCCGACGCAGACGCAGCCTCTGAGCGCTGGTACGTGATGAGCCAGGATGGCGCAGAGCAACGCCGCTACTTTTTCGCTTTGCTGCCGGACACCGCCGAAATTCTGTGGACTAACGGCGCAGGTGTGAAATTGGGGTTTCAGGATTTTAGCGAGTTTTGCGCTCAGCGGGAGTGCGGCCAGATCAGACCGCTGCAAGACAGTGTGGCTTTCAGCCGTGTACTGACGCAGATACTCGAGGTTCTGGTTGCCGCAGCGGCGCAACAGAAACGCGAGCGGGCGGCTGCGGCAGCCGCAGCAACCGCCCGGGCAGAGGCATTGCGTCGCGAGCGGCAGCAGCGTGAAGAGCAGCATGAGCAACAGCTGGCAGCGCGCAAAGCAGAAGTTGAGCGTTTGCGGCTTCAGACTGAAAATCAACGCCTAACCAAGGCGAAGGCGCAAGAAGAAATGGCTTGGCAGCAGCGCTTGCGAATGGCTGAAAAACAGGTTTTCGGGCTGAAACCCGGCCATTGGATTGTGATTCTTGACCCCTCCATTACCCAAGTCGGCGTTGAACGCATGAAACTGGCCATGCGCCTGAGCACCCGCCAAAAAATGGTGTTTGTAGATCGCCTGGGGTTGAATCAGCGTGAATTTCAGGAGCAGGAACTGGTTGACTATATTGCGGCCGAACAGATTCGAGTGCTGGACAGCGGTGTGAATTTTGAAGACACGCTGAGCGATGTTGTGGGTCGCATACGAGGAGGGCAATACCATGGCTGACAAGGATTATACCTTTGGCCGGGTGAATGACGCCCTGGCCCTGGATAACCGTTTTGATTATCGCCTTAGCGCTCGGGCCAAAGCGGTGATTCATCTCGAAACCGGCGAATCTGTGCAATACACCGACCAGCAACAGGTTCGGGCCTGCCCTGTGCGGGACTTGTCCGCGTCTGGGTTGCGCTTATGGAGCGCTGATTCGTTGCCTGTAGGGGCTTTGGTGCCGGCTGTAATTCATTTGGTGGAAGGTCAGTCTGATTACCCGCTGATGCTGGAAATTGTCTGGTGCACGCCTGAGCTGGCTTCTTCGGCAGATCCTTCAGCGCCGCCTACCGGTTACCTGGCTGGCTGCCGGGTGCTGGAATCGGATGGCAAAGAGGCGGTGAAATGGCTGGAGGCGGTTGCTATGGCGATGCTGAAAGCTTAATCGCTCTGTATCAGGTTCGTCAGGGCTGAATACTGCAAAACGCCGGCATAAGCCGGCGTTTTGCATGACTGACCCGAAGCGATCGGTTTTTTAAATCTCTGGGTCTTCCAGCTCGCCCATACCGGTAATGTTGAAACCGGCATCAACATACATGATTTCGCCGGTGATACCGCTGGACAGGTCAGAGCCCAGGAAAGCCGCGGCGTTGCCGACTTCATCGGTGGTTACGTTGCGGCGCAGCGGGGCGCGCCTGGCGTTTTCCGCCAACATTTTGCGGAAGCTCTTGATACCAGACGCCGCCAGAGTTCTGATCGGCCCGGCAGAAATACCGTTCACGCGAATGCCGTCGCGGCCCAGGCTGGCTGCCATGTAGCGCACGTTAGCTTCCAGCGAGGCTTTTGCCAGACCCATAACGTTGTAGTTCTGCAGGACTTTCTCTGCGCCCAGGTAACTCAGGGTCAGCAGTGAGCTACCTTCGTGCATCATGCCACGAGCGCCTTTGGCCAGAGCCACAAAGCTGTAGGAGCTGATGTCGTGGGCAATGCGGAAACCTTCACGGGTGGTCACGTCGACGTAGTTGCCGTCAAGTTCGTGGCCCGGGGCGAAACCCACGGCGTGAACAATAATGTCGATGTTGTCCCAGTGCTTGCCAAGTTCGGTGAACACGTTGTTGATTTCGTCATCACTGGCGACATCACAAGGGAAGGTGAGCGTGCTGCCCCATTGTGCGGCGAATTTCTCGACCCGCGGCTGCAGCTTTTCATTTTGGTAAGTAAAGGCCAGTTCCGCGCCCTCGCGGGCGAAGGCCTCAGCGATGCCGTAGGCAATCGACAATTTGCTGGCAACGCCAACGATCAGGGCTCTTTTGCCACTGAGAATTCCCATGGGTGTGCTCCTTATATTAGCGCGTTACGCTCTATTAACGAATAACGCTCAATTAGTCTAAAGTTTTCTGGTAAAAGAAGGCTGCATTCAGCAGCTCCCGTGTGTACGGCTGTTCAGGTGCGGCAAATATCTCAGCGGCTTTGCCATATTCCACAATACGGCCATGCTGCAACACCAACAGCTTGTGGCTTAGCGCCCGAACCACCGCCAAGTCGTGACTGATAAAAATGTAGCTTAGCGCATATTTTTGCTGCAGCGATTGTAACAGCTCAATCACCTGCTTTTGTACGGTTCGGTCCAGGGCCGAGGTTGGCTCGTCCAGAATGATCAAATCCGGCTGCAACACCAGAGCCCGGGCGATGGCCACCCGCTGGCGCTGACCGCCGGAAAATTCGTGCGGGTAACGGTGACGGTCCTGTGGGTTCAAGCCCACGTCTGTCAGTGCCTGCACCACCAGCGCGTCCTGGGCTTCAGGGCTGTCTGGCGTATGAATTTCAAGTCCTTCCTGCACAATCTCGGCAATCGACATGCGTGGGCTAAGGCTGCCAAACGGATCCTGAAACACAATCTGAATGCGTTTGCGAAAAGGGCGGAACTCTTTCTGGTTCAGGTTCGCTAAGGGCTGACCGTCCAGGTCAATGTGACCGGTGGCCGCCGTCAGCTTCAGTAGAGCGTGGCCGATGGTGGTTTTGCCGCTGCCGCTTTCACCCACAATGCCCAGAGTCTGGCCCCGTTCCAGTTCAAAATTAACGTCTTGTACCGCGTGGAAGCTTGATTTTACTCGCCCTAGCAGGGTTTTAGCGGTGGTAAAGCGCACATTCAAGTCACGAACCCGTAGCAGCCGCGTTGTATTTTCAATGTCGGGCCTGGCGGGTGGTGATTCCGGTGGTTCGGCGTCTAGCAGGCGTTTTGTGTAAGGATGCTGTGGCGCTGTAAACAGAGTTTCAACCCTGGCTTCTTCCACCACCTGGCCTTGTTCCATCACCACCACTCGGTCGGCGTAGCGGCGCACAATGGTCAGATTGTGGGTAATCAGCAAAATGGCCATGCCCAGCTTTTTTTGTAACTGTTGCAACAGCTCCAACACCTGCTTTTGAACGGTTACGTCCAGCGCGGTGGTGGGCTCGTCAGCGATCAGCAGTTCGGGCTCGTTGGCCAGCGCCATGGCGATCATTACCCGCTGTTTCTGCCCGCCAGACAACTGGTGCGGGTAGCTGGCCAGGCGGCTTTTCGGGTCGTCTATGCCTACCAGTTGCAGCAGTTCCAGGCAGCGGGCCCGAGCCTGGTCACCGCGCAGGCCTTTGTGTAAGGCCAGTGTTTCGCTGATTTGCTTTTCCACGGTGTGCAGCGGGTTCAGGGAGGTCATCGGCTCCTGGAAAATCATGCTGATCTGGCGTCCGCGCACCTGGCGTAAACGGTTCTCCGGGGCTTTTAGCAGGTCTTCACCGTGGAACAGAATCTGGCCGCTGGGGTAACTAACGTGGCGGGCGTCCAGCAGACGCAGCACAGACAGCGCTGAGATGGATTTGCCAGAACCGCTTTCACCTACAAGAGCCAGGGTTTCCCCGGCGTGCACCTGCATACCCAGGCCTCGTACCAGGGGCGGCTGGCCGTTAAAGCTGATGGCCAGGTCATTAATGGCTAATAACGGCTGTGTTTTTTGACCCGTCATATCAGTTTTTCCTCGGGTCAAACGCATCGCGCACCGCTTCGCCGACAAACACCAGCAGAGTCAACATCACCGACAGGGACACAAACGCCGAGATGCCCAGCCAGGGAGCATGGAGGTTGGTTTTGCCCTGGGCAATCAGTTCACCCAATGACGGCGAGCCAGAAGGCAGACCAAAGCCCAGAAAGTCCAGCGAGGTCAGCCCGGTAATGGCACCGGTTAATATAAACGGTAGAAAGGTGAGGGTGGCCACCATGGCGTTGGGCAGAATATGGCGGAACATGATTTGCCGGTTGCCCAGCCCCAGAGCCCTTGCGGCTTTCACATATTCAAAATTACGCGCCCTCAGAAATTCGGCGCGCACCACATCCACCAGTCCCATCCAGCTGAACAGCAGCATAATGCCCAGCAGCCACCAGAAGTTTGGCTGCACAATGCCAGACAGAATAATCAGCAGGTAGAGCACCGGCAGGCCGGACCAGATTTCAATAAAACGCTGGCCGAACAGGTCCACTTTACCGCCGTAAAAACCTTGCAGTGCGCCTACGGTAACGCCTACTACGCAGCTGGCCAGGGTCAGAATTAGCCCGAACAGTACGGAAATGCGAAAGCCGTAAATAACCCGGGCGGCCACGTCGCGGCCCTGATCGTCTGTGCCTAGCCAGTTTTCGGCGCTGGGCGGCGCCGGCGAGGGCACGTCCAGATTGTAATTGATGGTGTTGTAACTGAAGCGAATGGGTGGCCACAGCATCCAACCGTTGGCGTTGATTTCATCGGCAATAAACGGGTCGCGATAATCTGCGGTGGTGGGCAGAAAACCGCCAAAGGTTTCCTCCGGAACATCCTGAACAACCGGGGCGTACAGTTGGCCCTGATAAGACACCAGCAGCGGCGAATCGTTGGCAATGACCTCTGCTACCAGAGCCAGTCCGAACAGCAGCAAAAACACCCACAGCGACCAAAAGCCGCGACGATTGGCGCGGAAGTTAGCGAGCCTGCGCTTCTGTATGGGGGTTAGCTTTGAGAATGATGCGATCAAGGTTGCCACGGGTCAGGCACCTTCCCGGCTTTCGAAATCAATGCGTGGGTCTACCAGTACGTAGGTGATGTCGCTGATCAGTTTCAGCAACAGGCCCATCAGAGTAAAGATAAAAAGGGTGCCAAATATCACCGGGTAATCCCGGTTCAGAGCCGCTTCAAAGCCCAGTAGCCCAAGACCGTCGAGGGAGAAAATGACTTCAATGAGCAAGGCTCCGGTGAAAAACAGCGACACCAGAACCCCGGGCAGACTGGCGATCACAATCAGCATGGCATTGCGGAAGACGTGTCCGTAAAGCACCTGTTTTTCTTCCAGGCCTTTGGCGCGGGCAGTGACCACGTAGTGCTTGCCGATTTCATCCATAAACGAGTTTTTGGTGAGCAGGGTGAGCGTGGCAAAACCGCCAATCACATTGGCTGTCACCGGCAGCGCCAGGTGCCAGAAATAGTCGCCTACCTGCTGGTACCAGGTCATTTCGTCGAAATTGCTGGAGGTAAGCCCGCGCAGGGGGAACCAGTCGTAGTAGCTGCCGCCGGCAAACAGCACGATCAGTAATATGGCAAACAGGAAGCCGGGAATGGCGTAGCCGATCACAATGGCCGAACTGCTCCAGACATCAAAGCGTGAACCGTCACTGACCGCTTTGCGAATGCCCAGGGGAATAGAGATCAGGTAAATAATCAGCGTGGACCAGAGCCCGAGGGAAATGGACACCGGCATTTTGTCCAGAATCAGTTCCAGCACGCTTTTGTCACGGAAAAACGAATCGCCAAAATCGAGAGTGGCGTAGTCCTTGAGCATTTTGAAAAAGCGCTCGTGGGCGGGCTTGTCGAAGCCGTACATGACTTCGATTTCTTTTAGTAATTCGTCTGGAATACCACGGCTGCCGCGGCTGTCACCACTGGTGACGACTTCGCCACTGTTGTCGCCGCCACCGGCACGGGCCAGAGTGTTGCCACCGTGGCCCTGCATTTGGGCGATCATTTGCTCAATCGGGCCGCCCGGGGCCGCCTGAACAATCGCGAAGTTGAGCAGCATAATGCCGATCAAGGTGGGAAGTATCAGCGCCAGCCGGCGCAGAATGTAAACGCCCATTTAGCGTTCTACCCACCAATTGTTGATGTCGATGCCGTTTTTGGCGGTGTGTCCGGGGTGCTTCAGGTGCGACCAGTAGGCCACCCGATCACTGGCCAGATACCAGTGTGGCACCACGTAATAATCGTTTAGCAGAACCCGGTCCAGGGCGCGTGTGCGGTACACCAGTTCTTCGCGGTCGGGTGCTTGAATCACCTGCTCGACCAGTGCATCCACTACCGGGCTATTCACGCCAACGTAATTGCGTGAACCGTTTACATCTACACTGGAGGAATGCCAGTAGTCGCGCTGCTCGTTGCCGGGGGAGTCCGACTGGCCAAATACCTGGGTGGTCATGTCGTAATCAAACGAACGCACCCGCTGCACGTATTGGTTGCTGTCTACCAGGCGCACGGTAACGTCTACCCCCAGGCGCGCCAGGTTGTTTTTGAACGGCAGTACCACTCGCTCAAACGTTTTCTGAAACAGCAGCACTTCAAAGGCCAGGGTTTCGCCGGTTTCGGTGTGCACCATTTTACCGTCCTGAATGGCGTAACCGGCCGCCCGCAATTCGTCTAACGCAATTCTAAGGTTGGCACGTAAACCCTGCTGGCCGTCGGTCACCGGCGGCTGATAAATTTGGTTGAACACCCGTGGCGGCAATGAATCGCGGTAAGGTTCCAGAATGTCCAGTTCGCGGCCCTCGGGCAAGCCGAAAGACGCCAGATCACTGTTTGCGAAATAGCTGTCGCTACGTGTGTACTGGTCGTAAAACAGATTGCGGTTGGCCCATTCAAAATCGAACGCGTAGGTCAGCGCCTTGCGCACTCTGGGGTCACTGAA
>Ga0307930_1001269_pt1 | contig 20130 bp, 33 predicted proteins | sample OrgLakmetageno46_FD_203161 | JGI IMG/M metagenome (GOLD analysis project Ga0307930, IMG submission 203161) | Saline water microbial communities from Organic Lake, Antarctica - #46 | ecosystem: Environmental > Aquatic > Non-marine Saline and Alkaline > Saline | place: Antarctica: Organic Lake...
TCGTGTTCCGCATGTCACGAGCTTCTTTGCTCGCGCGCCTTCCTCTTTATTGTTCTGCGGAGTGCGCAACACCCACAAATTCCTCGCTTTTTGCAATTTTTTCGAGGAATTTGGCCAATGCCCCTCCCCCTCCTGAATCATTCCGCACTTGCTTTGTTTGCGCAACGCACGCGCATTCCCACTTCTGCCCGCAGCATTGGCTTCTGTGCCATTTGGGTTTGTATTAGTTCGAGTTCGAGTTCGATTAGCGGCTCCCATTGAATACAACCACCCTGTAAAAAAAACTCCATCCGAAGTTCTATCGAGAAATTCTGCAATTCTGCAGAAAAAGATGAGAATTGTGCGAGCCAAATCAGCATCAAGCAACGACGACGAAGTTGCACGCTGCGGAGTCCCGACTACACCGCGCCATACAATCATGTCGACCTTTGACGAGAACACCTGGGTGTGGATCCCAGATGAAGAAGAGATTGCGTTGCCTGCAAAGGTGTGTTACTTTTGGAAGCGCCATCATTCCACTGGGATCTGCTTCCTAAAGTCTGTATTGAAATAATGATATTGGTATCCTCAAACAAAGTTGCGCAAAAGATCCCACGCCGACAGCAAATAATTGCACTTGAGCCCGCGCGATATTTCTTGGCATTCTTTAACTCGCATAATAAATTGGAAAGAATGTATTTGAGGGGTAGGCTCAACCAGTGTAGCGTTCCACTTGCGGTCGCGAGGATTTTTCTTCCGCTCGTGCACCTCCACTCCGAACATCTTTGCCATTAACATAGCTCCCGTGCTCTCCGCGCCTGTTCACACCCTACTTTTCCCCGTGATTTATCAGGTGCTTGCCACCTTCAAGGCGGGCGAGCCAGCCAAAGTGCGCACGGAAGACGGCGAGGTAATCTTCATGTTATTGTCTGCATCACTTTTTTTCTTCATGCCCACGCACGCGTGAGCAGCGCGTATGCGGGCATGCGAAGAAATTGCAGTGCCAGTCTTCCGCATGCACCACTGAACATTATCAGTCTTGTCTACCCAGCTTTTATAGTTGATAGTGCTCCCAGAGCCAGCTTACTAATGACTGTTGCTGTTATTTTCATCGCGATGTTTTTCCTTTCTCTGCTCCACACCCGATATAATAATGCTTGATGTGCATGCACCTCATACATATTCCGAAATCATATCATGTGCTATTTCCGTGCCTTCGTTGCTTTATTTTGTATTCGGCTGTCCTCTGCGTGTGAACTGTGTGCGTGTTTTCGCAGGACCACAACCTCACCGCGGACCAAACCAAGACTCTGGTGGTGGCGGACGCCGAAGTGCTGAGCAGCAAAATCGACAACTTGATCAACCTCAACGACTTGACCGAAGAAGCCATCTTGCACAACCTCCGCATCCGGTTCAAGGTGCGTGAAGTTAGATGGAGAGTGATGTTACGTATATAAGAGACTATGAGTGAAGGCGAAGGTGGAATAGACTGCTGCACGCTTCTAGCTTCCGCCTGCCCTTTTCTCGTTCTCTCTTCTTTGCGGGTACCTTCGTCTCAAACTCTTTTCTTTTCTTTGCGTCCACTGCGTGTGCTTTTTCAGGAGGGCATCATTTACACCAACGTTTCCTCGATTTTGGTGTCGGTGAACCCATTCAAGCTCTTGCCCCTGTACACGCCGGAAATCATGGACAAGTACCGCGTCAACTCCCGGGAACAGCCCCCCCACGTGTTTCAGGTACTTACTTGCGTGGGCACACGTGTATCCGTTCGTTGTAGAAAGAGCGCGTAGAGAGTTTTCTTTTCGCGGGAATCGTAAAATGGTTTATTTTTTTTGTTTTGTTGTTTGTGTCTGCGTGTGTTACTAAGCACTGTCGTGTCTGCTATACTTGTACTACTACTCGTAGTACCAGATTTTTAATATATTTTTTTTAATTCCATGCCTTTCATGCCGCAGGTGGCCGACGAGTCGTACCGGGGCATGCTTTCGGAGCGCACGGACCAGTCGATCATCATCAGCGGCGAGTCCGGCGCGGGGAAGTCGGAGGCCACCAAGCTGATGTTGCAGTACATCGCCGAGGTGTCCTCGCGCAACAGCGGCACCAAAGGCGGCTCTCTCGAGCAGCAAATCTTGCAAGCCAACCCTGTGATGGAAGCCTTCGGAAACGCGAAAACGGTGAGTTGACGGAGTCAATCACCCTGAAATGAGGCAGAAAAGGAAAATGTAGTGTTTTCGCTCAGATAAAAATCCTATCTGTATGACACTTCCTTGTATTTATCCTCTTCTGTTCTTCATTCATTCATTCGTTCATTCGTTCGTTCGTTCACACGCACTTGAAAATAAATATAGGTGCGGAACAACAACTCGTCGCGGTTCGGGAAGCTCATCACCGTCAAGTTCGACTCCAACGGCGGCATTTCCGGCGGGAGCATCATCAACTACTTGCTTGAGAAGTCGCGCGTGGTCTTTCAATCGGAGGGCGAGCGCAACTACCACATTTTCTACCAGGTGTGTGAGTTAAGCACCGTAACAATCATAACTCACTTGTTTGTCTTTTCGTTCTCTTTTCTACAAGATGAAGGCTCTCTTTTCTGCAATTAAGAGAGGTACCGAAAGCGATCAGAAACAAGAAGTTCTATCTCTCGTCTGTAAAATCGCTTTTATCCTGAAACTCATTTGGTATCATCCTCCTTATCGTTCTCCTACTGCTACCATATTAGATCATTGCGGGGGGCAAGGCGGACAAACCTCTGCAGACCCAGCTGAGCCTCACGGACGCGGTGGACTACCACTACCTCGATCAGGTAAATAGCCTTTGCTTTCTTTTAGGGAACAAGGCACGAGAACAATCTTTGTTTCTCCTTCATCACTCATGTGCCCTTAATGCAATTCACGTGTGCTTACGCGTGTGTGCGTTCTTGCATCTTGCCTTTGCCCTCAGTCCGGCGTGATTGAGGTGGAAGGCATCAACGACGAAAAGGACTACAACATGGTAAGGGATATGTCCTGCTCTTTCATTCCTCATTCCGCGTCACTAATATGATGACATACACAACGAATCTACCGCACCAAAAACAACCCAACAGGTGCGGCGCTGCTTCACCACTCTGGGCTTCGACGAGGACGCGGTTGTGAAGCCCATTTTGGAGTGCGTGGCCGCGGTCATGCAGCTGGGAAACATCAACTTCGAGGTGAGTGGGTAGATGAAGGAGAAGTACAGAGGAGTGAGCGGATCGCACTCTCGTGCCTGTGCTCTTTTTGACATTTAGAGAGTACTCCGAAAATGCTCAGATTGAGACCACCACTACATTCTTTTGATTGTGTGCTCCAAAAGTCTCGCTTGCCTGACCTCATTCGTTTTCTTTTTTATGACTTCCTTCTCAAACTTACATGTCTTTCTTTAATCACACCAGGTGGTCAAGAAGGCGATGGAAGAGGACTCGTCGGCAGTGGGCAACGAAGATGTGCTCAACACTGCAGCCGCGCTGCTGGGCATCGACGCTACCACGCTCAAGACCAACCTCACCTCCAAGAACATCGGCAACCGGTATGTGCGCATGGGTTGAAATAGAGGGCAAGTAGTGGTGACATTCGTTTCTCTTTCTTTTTTTGAATACAAAACTAACTTTTTCTTTGCTTGCTCTGCCTTGCTTCCTCAGCTCGGTGCTCCTCGTCGCATATTCGGTGGAAAAAGCACAAGAAGCCCGCGACGCACTCGTGAAAGCGCTTTACGGGAATTTGTTCCAAGCCATCATCGACGAAATCAACAAGTCGCTGCAAAGGTCGCAAACCGCGGAGGGTCACGCCAACATCATTGGCGTTTTGGACATTTTCGGGTTTGAGTCCTTTGAAAAGAACTCGTTCGAGCAGCTGTGCATTAACTTTTGCAACGAGAAACTGCAGTTCCACTTCAACGAGCACATTTTCCGCCTCGAACAAGAGGTGAGGCACGCACTGCAAATATGTTGCACTTTTCTCGTCTTCTTCTTGTGGTGACGTGTGCGCACATCGTTACTTCTTCGTCTATTACCACTCGCAAGTGGTGGTTTTTCTCATCCCGTTCATTGCTTCAAAAAAACAGCAACGAACCAAGTAGTGACCCCAATCAATGCCCCTCATTTTGAAACAGGTGTACGAGGCGGAAGGCGTGAATGTGCCGCGCACCGACTTCAAGGACAACCAGCCGACGCTCGACTTGCTCGAACTCAAGGGCACCGGCCTCTTCCCGATGCTCGATGAGGAGGTGTGTGTGTGTGAGGGAGAAAAGTGGAGCGAAAGGGGGGTGGGGGCATTGTTGTTTGAAGTAAATAGAGAAAACGCATTCTGATGCCTCCTTTTTCAGTTTCTTTTGCCATCGTGTTTGCATGCCCCTTCCTTGTATCTCTCGACTCTCACCTTCCCTTGTACGTACATCTCATTTCTTCTGTACGCAACTACTTCTCAACCACACAAAAGGTGAACGTGCCGCGGGCCTCCGACGACACATACCTCTCCAAGATCCAGCAAGCCCACGCGAAACACGCCAATTTCGTGCGCACCCCCGCCTCCAAGCTCAAGATCCCCAACGAGCGCCAGTGCTTTGGAGTCGTGCACTACGCCGGTGAGTTGTCAAGTTTGGGGGGGGGGGGCGTTTTTAGATTGGTTTTGATCCATAGAATGCGCCTCGAGAGTGTGAAGCGAGCACGAGAACGGCCCGTTTCATCTTTCGGCGCTGGGTTCTCGTGCTTCGCTTTTGCGATAGCACCTCTGTCAATTTAACGAGATTAGCTTTGACACGTAGTCCTGATATTGGCGTCTCTTGCTTCGTGTCATCCTTCTTATGCATTTCATGCTGGTGCTATTCTCTTCTTTTCTACCACCAGGCTCGGTATACTACGACGTGACCAACTTTTTGGAGAAGAACAAGGACGCGATTCACGCCGACACCAAGAGCATGGTCCTCAAGTCCAGCGTGCCGTTTGTGGCCTCTCTCATGGCGGAGAAGGCCGACAGCGCCGGGTAAAAAAATGTGTGCCACTCTCTCTGCATTCCTTATCATAGCCTTCTTTCAGGTCCAGTTTCTTCTTCTGGGCCGCTGAGAAGTTGTGCCAAATACTAAGTGTTCACGAAAATTGAATTTTACTCTTTCTTCACTCTATTTCATGGTGACAGTGGCGCCGCCGCCCCGGCCCCTTCCAAGGTGCGCGGCCGCGCGGGCCCTGCCGGTGGAGCGGCCAAGAAGGGCAAGACGCTGGGGGGCCAGTTCAAGGACTCGCTCAACAACTTGATGGCCACGCTCAACGCGACGAACCCCAGCTTCGTGCGGACGGTAAGATTCAAAACAAAAATTAAAGCACTCAAAATTTTTGGTGTAGAAGTGCGAGTGTTCTCAGTAATTGAAGAGAGTAGCGATGGAATGTTGTACGCAAGCGCGTACAATTCTCAAATTTGTTCCTTCTATTTCTACTACTTGTTCTCTCATCCTCCTCCTCCTCTTTTTTTCCTCCATCACAGGTGAAACCCAACAAGCTGAAGCAGGGTGGGGTGTTCGAGAGCGACATGGCCTTGTCGCAGCTCCGCTACTCCGGCCTCCTCGAGGTGTGCCGCATTCGCAAGCTCGGCTTTCCCGTGCGCCGCGACAACGAAGAGTTCTTCAAGCGGTGAGTCCAATGAATGTGTAGTTGTGTTTCTGTTGTGATTGCGGTGGTTATATAAGTAGTAGTAGAGATAGTACTTCTTGGCGAAATCCTATCGAACACCATGGGACCCCATCGGAAATTTCGCATGTGTCATTCGACGATAATAGTCTCATAATCGTGCCATATTAAGATTCGCTTTTGTTATCGTCTCACTACCACAGGTACCGCGTCATCGAGCCTGGTGCCAAAGACTTGTCCTCCATGCTCGAAATGCTGAAAGCCTCGGGCAAGCTCCCCGACGGCCAATTTGCACTGGGGAAATCCAAGGTGTTCTTGAAGAACAAGGCCGCGCAACAAATGGACACCCTGCGGGAAGACGCCTTCTTGTTGGTGGCGATTCGCATCCAAAAGTCGGTGCGGGCAGTCGTGTGGAAGGCCCGGTTCAAGTCCTGGAAGGCCACGCTGGAGGCCGTGCGCGCTGCGATGGCCAATCGTTCGGAGCCCGAGCTGACCGCTTCGATGGACTTGATGAACGAGCTCCCGTATGGCGGCAAGCACATCGCCCTGTACAAGGACGCCCTCGCGCTCCTGAACCGCCTCACGGAAGAGACCAAGCTCGTGGCCATGCTTGAAGCCGCAGTGAAGAGCCGGTCCAAGGCCGCGATCCTCAGCGCGGTGCAGGCCGCCAAGGGCATGAACCCCCCGTACGCGCCGCCGTCCCTGGCCGACGCCGAGTCCCTCGTGGCGCTCATCGAGAAGGAAGAGGCCTTGACCGTGGGTTTGCGCAAGGCCTGCAAGGACCGCGACCTCAAAACCATCGACGAGCTGCTCTCGCAAGCCGAGGAAATGAACATGGGCGAAACCGAAGAAGTGAAACAGGCCGAAGCGCTCAAGAAGCGCTTGGAAGAAGAGCAGTCGGCCGTGGAAGGTTTGAACGCGGCGATTGCTTCCAAAGACATGGCCTCGCTCTCGGCCTTCCTGAAAATGTGCTCGGAAATGGGCATTTCGTCGCCGGAGGTAAAAAAATGATGCATTTGTGATGATGATTATGTTTCCGCATTCAATTAGCCTTGTATGCTGAGACCAAACATATGCCTTAAGTGCCGTTCTTTCCTGCCTGGTTTTTCTTTACCCTCTTTCGTTGTTTTACATTCCCGTTTTTTTTTTCTGCGCATGAACACGCCCGCACAGGTGACGGCGGGCAAGAACATGTACGCGGAGCTTCAGTCGATGCTGGCGGCGCGCAACGCTATCTCGGAAGCCCTGGCAGGCCGCGATCTCGCTGCCATTCAATCGGCGCTCGCCAAGGCCACCGCCGCCAAGGTGGAGGACACCGAAGTGGTTGCGTCGGCCCAGGCTCTGATTGCGACCCTGGAGAAGGAGAAGGAAGCGGTGGCGGCGCTGGTTGCCGCCTGCGACGCGCGCACTCTGACGGCGCTGGAGTCGGCTCTGGCGACGGCGACTGGCCTTGGGCTGACCGAAGAGTCCACTCCTGAAGTGGCCACTGCCAGCACCCTCAAGAACAGCCTGATCGCGGAGCAGGCTTGCAAGGGGGCCCTCACCAAGGCCACCGCCGCCAAGGACTCCGACGCCCTCAGCAAGGGGCTGGCGGAAGCGCAGCAGCTGGGCCTCTCCGGCGCGGAGGTAAGAGTGTTGCAGTGTTCGTGGGTACGTGTTAGCTTTTTCCCAGGACCTTGTGACCTTGTGCTTTGGTACGTTTTCTTTTAGCACAAAGTAAACATGTGGCTCTTTGTGGAATTTCTTGACGTCAGTTTCTTGAAATGCCAATCTGCTTAGGTGGATGCTGCCAACGCTGCGCTCGGCGAATTGCTGAAGACCAACAGCGGCGCAGCCAAGCTGATCGCTGTTTCGGCGAGCGACTCGATCGCTGATATCGTCGCGGCACTCGCTGAAGCCGATGGCCTCGGCCTGCAAGGTGAAAAAACAATTTGAAGTAGGAAGTTTCTCTGTTGTGATTTCATGCATTTATTTTTCCAGTGCAAGTTTGGCTGCGTGCGAGTGGTGGATGTTCATGGCTATTGGGTTGCAAGTGGTGGAATAGAACCTGTCAACTAAACTAATCGGCTCTCGTCCAATGTTGCAGGCGAAGCGGCTTACGCCAATGCGGTGGCCCGCAAGACCCGCCTCGAAGAAGAAGCCACGCTGGTGGCGGATTTGGAGGCCTCGATGGCGGCCTCCGACCTGCAAGCGCTGAGCCGCCACGTGGCCACCTGCCTGCGGCTGGGCATCGCCAACAAGCACCCGGACGTGATGGCCAAAGCCAAAGCGAAGGCCGCGGAGCTGGGCGCGCAACAGCAGGTGAAGAAGACGTTAGGGCGAGGATGTGCATTCGATGTTATCGTGTGGGCGAGCACACTTGCGTTACGCCTCCAACCTATTGTTACTTGGGCATTTTCTTGAACTGCAAATAGAATCTAACCAATCACCGATCTATCGTTGAAACCAAACTAGGTGCTCATGGCGCTTGCGAATAGCATCAAGTCCAAAGACCTTGGCGCCTTGGAAGCCGCTCTCGAAAAAGCCAACGAAGTCGGCCTGTCGGCTCACCCGGAGGTGGCCAGCGCCACCGAATCCAAGGACACGCTCCTGAAGGAGGTCGCTGCGGACGAGGCGCTGGCAGCGGCGATGGCCACGGCCGCAGCAGCACCGGGCGACGAAGCTGCGACCACTGCCCTGCGCAGGTGCGCCTCTCTCTTTCTGTGTGTGTGTGTGAGGGAAGGGACGGGGCTTTTGCTGTCGTTATTGGTGTACTGTATAATAAGGTCTTCTCGATTGTTCCCCTTACTTGTCTCTGTGTCTCGTATTCCCGCACTCACGTTCAACCACCACCACTCACTATACTATGCCTCCAGCGCCTACGACGCGGCGGCTGGCCTGGGCCTCACCACCGACCGGATGATGCAAGCGCGGGTCACTTTGGACCGCGACCAGCTGGTAGCCGACACTGAAACCAAGGTGAGGAGGAGGACTGCCAAACGCTGGCTTCGTTATGTTGTGGCGCTTGAGCCAGGAATGGTGGAGTGAAATACCGAAGGGCGGCTTCACATTAACCTCTCGCCTCCATGACTATCTTCCCTTCGAAACGCTATTTATTTTTTTATTTTTTCAAATGGTGTTTAATTTTGTCTTTACCATGCATCCAAATACATACTTCATTGTGACAAAAAAAAGGTGGCTAAGGCGACTGCGGGCATGAACTTGGAGCTTCTCAACGAGGCGCTGGAAATGGCCATTCAACTGGGTCTCCGCACTCCTTCCATCGAAGCGGCAGTAACCTTCCGCGACGAGCTTGCTGAGAAGGAAGGCACAGTGAAGGCGATTGTGGCCGCCTGCGAAACCCTCAAGATGAAAGCGTCCTCGAAAGGGGGCATCAGCCAATCCGACGTCGAGGCCCTTGCCAAGACCATGGTTGACTCCGCGAGCGTGGTGGAAGCCATGTCGATGCGCGAAGAGATTCAGGCCGCGCAAGCGCTACAGACCAAGATGGCACAAGTGCTGGTGGTGCAGGAGCAGCTGCGCGCGTGCGAGGCGAAGGGAGCCGGCGCCGACCGCACCGAGCTGTTCAACGCTATGAACGAGGTTAGGCATGAATGCATGTGTTTAGGCGCATGTAGGACTGCAACATAGCAGACGTGTGTTGTTGTGCATGAACGTGCTCACATATATGCGCACAGATCTTAACCTTATACTGTTGCTACTTCGTTGGTCATGTACCTTGCCATTTTTTAGCTTCCTCGTGTTTCTCTCTCCCCTAGTTATTTCGTTCAGTTTCCGTGTATCTTCGCACTCATCCATATGACCTCTCCTTTTAAACACTTGGACTAGGCCCGCGAGCTCGAGATGGACTTGGACGTCATGTACGGTTTGGGGAAGCGGCTCAAGGAATTGGATGCCGCGTACCAAAAGCAGCGCGAAGCGGAGGACGCGCCTCTGGCTGACGACGGGGCCTACGAAGACGCGACCAAGAAAGCCGAAGAGCGCAACGCGAAAGCCGAGCAGAAGAAGTACACCTTCAGCAACTACCCGAGCCTCCGGAGCCCCGACGACTTCGCGAAAGGAGTGCTGCTCCAGAAGCGCAAGCTCAAGGAGGGCATGCTCAAGTGGCAGTCCACGCTGGTGCCGCGGTCTTTGACCGAGCTGGAGCCTGACAACAGTAAGATTGCGGTGCAGATTCACAAGAGCGTGCTGGGTTACATGGGCGACAAATCCATGGCCTTTCCTGCGACTCTGGCCCAGGATATCTTGCAAAAAGGCCTGGAACAACCGCAATTGCGCGACGAAATTTACTCGCAAATCATGAAGCAGTTGACGTCCAACCCCACTGCGGACTCGATCGCGAAAGGGTGGCAAATCATGTGCATGTGCGTGAGCACCTTCCCGCCCTCCATGGAGTTCGAGCTGTACCTCCTCAACTTCATGCACGAGCAAAAGAAGAAGAAGGTTCGAGTTGTTTGTATTTTATAAATGTTGCTCGCGACATATCTTTCTCTTCTGTCCAATCAATCGATCAAAACAAACCTTCTGATAAACAAAGAAAACAAATTTATTCTATATCTTAATCCTCACATTTTCTTTTTGCTCACACTCACCACATTAGGGCGCGGTCCGCAACTACGCCAAGTACTGCCACCGCACTTTGGACGGGATTTTGGCGTCGGGGGCGTCGGGATTCGTGCCGTCGGTCGAAGAAATTCAAGCCTACAAGGAGCGCCCACCCGTGCTGGCCACGGTGAGTTCACTCAACATGCCTTCGTTCCTCCTTTGCGCTTATACTATGCCTAACTGCGCCACTTTTCCATTATGGGAACACCGCAATCTTCTTTTGATGACTGGCGTGTCTGTCATTTGTTACATGTCATTGTTATCGTTATCACTTGAACATCCTCTCCCCTGTATGTCGTTCCTTTCTCAACCCCTCAAGGTGGAGCTGGTGGACGGGATGCTGCTCACCGAAGAGTTGCCCGTCACGCCCGATTTGTCCGTTGGGAAAGTGGTGGAGATCTGCACCCACTTTTTGGAGCTCACCGACCCGCGCAGCGACTGCATGGGCATCTTTGTGTACGATATTCCCCCAGAGGATGGAAGCCCGGACCCCGATGCCGACAAGCCCTACGCCGACCTGGAGCGGTAAAACTAAGACTACAGGGACGATGCGAGGATAAAGACGATGAGTGGGAGGGTGACAAGGCTGGTTTTCATAGTGATGATAACGATGACGATAAAGACGATGATGAGCACCATTTGATTCTGCGTGTGCTTGTGTGTACTCATGCCTGTCGATTACTTCACCGTCCTCTTGCGTCATCGTGCCAGGAACCCGCGCCCACTGCGCAATGAAGACTACATGGGTGACGTCATCGTTCAGAAGGCGCGGCAGCGGCGCGACTTCAAGTTCGTGTTCAAGCGCAAGATCTTCTTGCCCTCGCACAACTCGGTCTCGGAAGACAACATGTTCAGCCGCTTGGTGTACCTCCAGGTACGCGTTGATGAGATGAAGAGGTGGTGATGTGTGTTATGCAAGCATGTTTCGACTTGTTTTCTTGGTTTGGTTCTCCCTTTCGCACATTTTTTCGCATGTAGATTGTGCCTTTCATCTTTGAACTCTTCTCGTCGAATATCATTTTAAAGGCCGAGGACGAAGTGATCACTCAAGGCAAGCTTCCGATCAAAGCGGAAGCCGCAGTGCTCAAGCTCAGCGCCATCAGCTACCGGGTGGCCTTGGACGAAGATTGGCCAGCAGACCCAGACGAGATGGCAAACCACCCAGAATGCCCCGTGATTGGTCAGGAGTTTGAACGTTTTGACGTACTCCAACCGCTTCGTACTTTCTCTCACCTCGTGTTCTTATTATTGCAGTGGATTTTCTCTCTGTTCTCTATCCTACTTCCTTCTCTAGTTTTTTTTCCCTTGTTTCGATTCCTTTGTCTCTTGTCCTCATGTTTTTTCTTACTTTTTCTTCCCATTATCCCCTATTCCAAACAGACTTCATCCCTGTGGACTGGCGCGGCGCCAAAGGCGACCTCGAGTGGGCCCACCTGCTCTTGGCGCAGCGCGACACTCTCCTGGCGCAAGCGCCCGAGGACCTCCAGGGTAAGTTCGTGGAAGAGGTGTGGTCGCACGACCTTTACGGCGCTCATTTCTTCAACGTCCACAAGCTCAACAACGACTCCGCCATTGCCCAAGCCCTCCCAGTGGACCTCAAGATTGCCTTCAACGCGAGTGGCATGTGGATCTTCGACAAGCAGCTCAACGTGCTCCACTCGTTTGGGTACGCCGACATTTACCGCTGGGGCGGGTCTTCGTCGCAGTTTTCGCTCATCATTTGGAACCAGGCCACCGAGTCCACTTTCGAGCTCAAGCTGTCCACGGCCCAAGCGGCAGACATGGCGGGCATCATTTTGGACTACATCAACGCCATCATGGCAGCCGCGCAAGCAGACGCGTAGAAGGATCCACGTGCTTCCCCTGGGATGAATGTGGCAGGGCGTGACACGAGCATCGGAGAAAGCCGCTTTGCGTAGAAAGAAGTCCTGGATGTACGAGAGCAAAAGAGAGGGCGCTAGCGGTGTATCTTACATGGGCCGCGCTAGTCCAATGAAAAGAGCACACGAAGAAGCCAGCAACAGCAGTATAAGCAGGGCCCTGCCCTCGCTTTGATATCTCAATGCGGCTTTTTGTTTTGCGACTACGACTAAACCTTGGCGCCCTCGTAACTCGTAAACAGAAATATAAACATGATTAAAACGGACTTTTATCGCAATATACAATATTAATATTGAGTCTGCCGCATCCCGCATCCACCTCCACCTAAAAAGCTAAAGTGTAAAGTCTGTTTCTGAGAGGATCTGAGGGCTGGAATCTGGAATTGGCGGGGGTGGAATTGGAGTTGGGTGTGGGTGGGATATGGGAACCCTCTCTAGTCTCTAGCCATGTCACTTGCAACCCGATATTGGTATCTGTTTTTACTTCTGGTTATTTCGTATATAATACCTCCTGCTTATCAAGTATGAATGGGTGAATGATAGAAAGTACAATTAGCAGCCCAAGTGGCATACAACTGGCGCGCTAAATTCTAAGATTAAAATAGGGATGGCATCTTAGATGCCAACACACGAAAAGGGCGCGTGGAGCTCGGGCTCTTAGTTAGGACGCAAGTCTCCTATTTACTTCTTCTTGCCGTCCTTCTTGGCGCCCCAGCCAGCGGAGCCACCGTAAGTGCCTTCCTTCACCACGTCAGGCACCGGGAACATCACCCCGGATTTGCCTGGAAACATGTAAGAAGAACCACATGTAAGGAGTACAAGGAAGCTTTTCAAACGCTACCATTGTGGTTATTATCAATGGACGCATAGGGGCTTCTTTCATGTGTGAAGATCCCAGGAAAGTAGGTTTGTAGACGAAGGTGGCTCGCCAAGGCACACTTATGCACAGAAATATCTAAAGTGAGAATACACTTTTGTCTCTTGCTGCTGCTCCAGCACTCACCCATGCCGAAGCCTCCCATAGGCTGCTTGTCCGTTGAGAGCTGGTCGGCGTAGAAAATGCCCTTGGTGCCGACCAGGCGAGGGTAGCCGTATTTCGCCAGGTACCTTTATTAGGTACCAGAGAGATCCACCGAAGAGAATATGACGCATAAAGAAGGATCGTTTCCCATGTGGTGCATCGGTTGATCAGGAATGGTGTGTGTATACACATGCATAACACGCACGCGCCTTTCTTTCTGCATGAATTTAAACATACACTACATACACGGCATGCACTGCATGCACTACTGGTTTTCTTGTTTCTCGTCTTACTTGGTGCGCTCGCCAGTTGGGTCGGCCTTGGCCTTGGCCGAGGCTTCCATCTTCACCAATTGCCGGGCTTCGTTGTTGGAAGTGGCCGCAAAGCCAAGAGCCTCCCAGATCGACGCCACGCGAGGAGCCTGACACGCCATGGCAAGAGTGTGGAGAAGTGTAAGTAAAGAAGTACGGAATCTGCGCGATTTCTTGAGACGTGTTGTGCGTGGGCAGCACAGTGGCAACAGTATCGGGCATATCAATGTGGGACCAAGGAAGTTTTTCAGGATGGAGAGTGAAGGCACTATATCTGCTGGTGCTTACCCTGAGCTGCAAGCCAAAAGGCAAGTCCACATCCGGCAAGTTAAACAAGGAGCCCACTTCTTCGGCTTCCTTGTCAGTGCGGTTCATCTTGTAGCGCAAGCCCTAGCAGTAACAACAACAAAAAGAATTGACGAGCAAACGAACAACAAAGTGAGATGCATGGATGCCGCGACTCGTGGCAACCTTCACCTCTACCAAGGTTTTCAATTCCTCTTTTTTTAAGTTTAAATGCTGCTAGGGCCAAAAATAAGAGAGCCAATCGTGTGCGCGTATGTGTTCATGTGAAAGTTTAACCCTAAGAGGTGCAAGAGTGCCCGGCTCAATTTGACCTGTGCGCTGAGGGCCTTTTCGGTGGCCACTTCGGAGATGAGCGGGCTGGCGTCAGCTCCCTCACCCCACAAGTCGTCAAAGCCGAAGCCGGAGCCCTTCATAAGGCCGAAGTCCTAGGATTTAAAAAAGAAATACAAATGGAACACGAGACAATAGCTGAGTCCCGGGGTTATATTTGAAAGTGTTGCGATAGAAAGCCTCCGAATAGTTGACAAAGAACAATTCTTAAGCGCAGCACAGATTTCACGAGGAAGCATATCATGCCATAGAGGCCACTAGAAGAGACAGCGAAATCCGGGAGATAAGATGCCCGGTATTCTACATTGTCGCAGTATATATATATGAATCCTTTAGAATAAGATAAGGCTTGGGCTAACGCACCTCCATGCGGGTGTTGGCGCGGCCAGCAGCCACGCGGCCCGAACTGAGCGCCGCGCGGGAGCCCATGAAGGAGCCACCGTAGGCGGCAGCGTTGCCGACCAAGAGCGCGAGCGCGAGGACGATTGAAGTGGTGGATTGCATTACTGCATTGAGCGACCACGATAGCGCAAGAGCCAGTGGTAAAGATGGCGAGCGTGCATGCAACAAGTTACACACAAGTAGAGGCAAAGAAAAGGTCAAGAACCGCCACAGGAAGTTCAAGAAGAATGGGCGAGAAAACATTCAAAATAGAACACTTGAGACGAAGAAAAGTAAGTAGCTTCGATGATGGGCAGCAGGAAAGACTTGATGATGGCAAGCAGCGTACTATGGCACAGTATGTGGGGCTCTACGCTACCGCAAAAGAAGTTAGCCCTTCGGGTTCCAAATTAGCCTCAAGCTCAACAAGAAAACAAGATTCCGCTGACGTGACGGTTCAAGCACGCAAAAAAGTGAAGTACATTCAGGCTTCAGAAACAGAAGTCGAATATCCCCGCAGGACACGTCGTTCACAGTCAGAGATCTTCTTCAGAGCGCATCGTCGAAAATTCTTCTGACAGAGAGCTCCTCTAACTAATAAGCTAACAAGATCATTCTCATACTTTAAGCTTGGCTAGTAGTGCTTCTAGCTACAACAGACTAAGCAGCCAGCCTTAGAAGTCAGTTTAACCATGGCCAAATCAAAGCGAAGGATGCTGTCTCTAGCGACTCTCGTGATTTCTCAAAGTAGTGCGTTCTCTGGCCCAATTTCACTAGCACAGCCCCGCACCGCGGTCCGAGCCCTGCACGCTCACACCCGCCGTGATTGGCTAGTGAACGCGGGAAGCATGGGCATTGTTGCGGCTGGAGTGGCGGCACCTGCTCAAGCGGCCTCTTCGCCTATCGTATACGGTGACGAGTCCCTTATGGCACCAAAAGCTCATGGAACGACAGCCACTGCAGTCCAGGTAAGAACTATCATCGTTTAGGCTCTCGTTGCACAGTATGTTTGGTCATCACACGCTACGTTATTTTGGAATGCTTCGGACTATAAATCCCACAACCTTTTTATTGTGCGTGGCGCTTAATGACAATGGGTATATGGCAGGGCGATTTGCTGTATGGCGTCGACCAGCGCAAGGCCGACCAGATTTGCAGCTTTAACCGGCGGTGGGCAGAGGCCGGCGGCTCGTGGGAAAGCAAAGGGCTACTGCCCGCCTTGGCGAAGGTAAACCGTAGATATTAGAAATAAGAATTTTTTCTTAAAAGCGTATTATCAATGAGCATGCGTTGTGTGCATTCGGTCAAGTTATCTGTTCCCTTCTAAGTGATGCCTTTCAGTTCTCACAAGCCATCAAATAACCTCTTATGTCTTTATTATTCTACCTTTGTTTTTCATAATTGCCTAGTATTGACTAGGCTACACTAGATTACCCCAATATAACACTTGTTTAAGTTCTACTGTCTGTGCTATTTCTGAACTCTACAGGCTGAAGCGGTGGGATCCTTGCCGCTGACGTTTTACGACTCCGTCACAGGCAAGCCCCTGTTCAAGGCTCCCATTGGTCGATCTATGGAAGACTTCGTTGCGGAGTCAAAAGTGCACGGGTGGCCTTCGTTCCGGGACCAAGAGGTGGTTTTATATTGGCGGCTCCCTCTCTCTCAGTGCTTTTGTGTCCTTATAACTGCGAAAGTGTTTAGCGAGCACGATTCCTCGTAGATAACCATTTTCTTGTGTCGATCTGTGTAAGGAGGCCAAAAGAGAATTGTTTTCATATCAGCCCCGTCTTTTCCTTCTGCTCTGCGTTTCTGTCCATCTCTTCTATTTTTAACCTTGGTAACAGGTGGTTTGGAGCAACGTGCGCATCTTGCGGGACGGTGAAGCAGTGAGCGTGGACGGCACCCATTTGGGACATGACTTGCCGGACCGCACTGGCCACCGCTACTGCATCAACCTCGTGAGCGTCGCTGGGCACCCCGTGTAACTATTAAGAAAGAAAAGATTCGACAGGGCTGTTTCGGCTGTATTTAATCATTTCTTCTGCCTTCCTTGGAATCGCCCACTCTCTGGAGTATGAAGCAAGGCTAGAGTTTCGCAATTGGGCTGTTGTTGGTTGTTGAAGTGGCCCTAGACCTCGGCCTCTTTGCCTTGACAGTTAGACCTTGAACTTAATTAAACCCATAGATATATGGACACCAAACTAAACTAGATGACTTTAGTCGTGGTAATGCAACAAAATTGACAGTTCACAGGGGAAGTAATATTGGATATTGGAACTTCCGGTGATCGGCAAAGCCCAAAGCCGTTGGTTTCTATTTATGTTTCGATATCTATATCCGTAAACTATAGAGTATAGAGGGAAACTTTAATGGCTCCGTATACATATACGTAGCCCACCGCAAAAGAGTGAGGTAAGATAATTTTTGATTTAAAATGCCATCAGGCCGGCTTAGCAGACATGGATATGCCATTGAAGAAACCCCGACGCGAAACCCTTATCACCTCCTCTTTTTTCTCTCTCAAAACCCCTGCGCGTAGCTAGTAGTCGGCACTTTCATCGTCTGTTTCTTCTTCCTCTTCTTCTACTCCAGCTGCCACTCGAACACCGTGTCTCCATTTGGCATCCTAGTGACGTGAGAAGGAGGAACCACTTGAGAATGCAATGGCAGTAAAGACTGCGAAAGGAAAAAAAGAACAAGAACAAGTCCAAGAAAAGGTTTCGAGAAGGAACGAAAAATCGTGCGTCTATGCGCACACTTTCCTTGTCATCTATTCGTTTATCCCTTTGCAATTATGCATCACACACCAATCACAGCACCTGCAAGGCGTCTTCTTCAGCTTCCACCTCTCTTGCCGCCGCTTTTTCCGCCAACACTTTGAGGGCTTCCGGGTCCAACACCATCTTTTGACAACGGCAACACGCGCGTGTGTGTGTGAGTGAAAGGGGCCGCACCATGATGCACCAAGATAGAATAATGCTAAAATAACTGTTAGAAAAATAATTGGTCTGCTTATATGGAAAAAGTTAGAAACATAATTGGTCTGCCTATATGGGAAAAGGATTAGACTCCAAGCCTACACACATACAACTACTGCATACCTTGAGGGGGTTCACTTTTACAGCATTGCGCGCGGCGGCTCCGCCCTTGCTACCAGCCTTGGCGGGATTTCAAGAGATGCCCTGGCCGTAGCGGGCGCCGCCCTTGCCGGTCACGAAGATCACGAAGTTGGGGTGGTCGATCACGCCTTCGAAAAAGAAAAAGAAACAACAACATGTCAGCTATCAAAGCATGCACCTTGGGTTAGAAAGATCTTCTGCTTGGATTGGCAATCGAACGATGTTGTCAGGTTGAAGAAAACCGATGGCAAATAATAGAATCTCAGTCATCAAAAGAAAAGATGAGAGGCCAGAGCGGCACTCACGAATGCCATCCCTTACACAGCAACTGCCCCTCCCCACCTATTTTTTCTAAAGTGCCGCTAGCACTCACCGTTTAAGTAGTTTTGGTACAAGAAATCCTTCGCCCTTCCTTCGTCGCTATCGAACACGTCTTCGGCCAAATCTATCACCTAATATATAGACACACAGGTAAATACACGCAAGCAAGAGCACATTTTTCATTGATTGTAAGACAACGAGGCGCTTAATTAGAAATAAACAAGAAATTGATAAAGTTAACGCATATTGTAGCTGCTTATTTTCATCACACTAAACCCAAGAAATGACTTTCTTGCGCAAGAGGTTGTAAGGAAGTATTATAAAGAAATCGTAGAGTTCAAAGACAATCGCACGATCATGTTCGCCAATTCATAGAATCCAAGCCCAAACACCAAACCTGCTGCTCGGTGAGGCACGGGTCCCCAAAGTACGACGCTGTTCGATTGATCGCTGAAAGAAGCTTGATGACTTCGTCTTGCTTCAACTTTCCGATGCCTAAGATGTCGTACATCTGCGGTGGGCATGCGCGGCGGAGAGAAAAGAGTGGGTGATTGAAAAGTGAAGAACCACGGCATCTTTCTCTGCAAATTCTGGAAATGAAACAACTGCCTCAGTGTGCACTCAACGTGCCCTGCAAGACAGCAATCGAACTACTTTGGTTTGATTTCTTCACAACAACAAAATAGAGAAAAAAAAAAGTACCGACCTGCAAGGCGAAGTTCACTTTTTCTTTCACGTCAGCGGAAATCAGCGGGGCGATGCCGGAAATGAATTCGCGGTAGTAAATGGCGTCGTCGCCGGTCTTGTCAAACATGGTAAAGAGCCGGTCGAGCACCTTGACATCCATTATTGAAGACACACACAAGAACCGCAACGATAACAATTGCAACGGTGAGACATGCGAAGAAAGGACACGGCGGATAGGGCGAAGAGACAATCGTCTGTGCTGACGACATCTTAGGCGCTGCAATGCAACCAAATCACCAGAAAGTCAATCGTTGTCGCGAGGATTTCAATAAAAGAATTGACCTCTGCGTCGCTTTCAACGATGCCCACAGCTTGGATAGCCTCTTGCATCTCCGACCGGCTGATGGTGTTGGGGTTCCCATGCCGTTCCGCCATTTCCTTGAACTACACGTGCAAGGATAGAGGACAAAAAGACATTTTCAGGAAGATGTTAACAACAGCCAAGGCGGCCTCTCATCCTAGTGCTGGCCCCGTGTAAAACGCTTGCGCCGCGGAATCAAACCCAGCTAAAGGCAGAGCCATGAACAAAGCTAATACTTGCCCTTTCTTATTACAACCATGCGCCACTTGTCCTTTCCACTCTAGAAGGCTGTACCTCCTAAAAACTGTCACTAGCGTGTGTACCTGGTCGCGCAACCTGCCAAGTTCGTGCTTTTCGAAGTGCTATATCCAAATCACCCGAATCGAACAAACACGACAACAACATGACAACAACGTACATGCGTGGAGATAATGAGTCAATCAGAAGAAAAGTTTTGCAGTGCATAAATAGACGAGTATTCTAAAGGCTTGACCGTATTCATAAAATGGCGTCAACACACAGAAACGCGAATTGAAATGATGCATCCTCAAAAGGGCGTTGTATCGAGCACTTCGTCTGAGGACGGTTTTCACAATCTTGAGCAGCACTACACGGGGCAACTGCCGAACATGGAATACGGCTGAAATAATTGATAGTACTACCGTATAATTAGACATGGCGGAAATGGCCATCGGCGAGGCACCCTCGCTCAGAGTATTACCCATGCTTTCTAAGGTTTATCGGCGCTAGCCTGTGCTAAAAGTATATCGTTATATATATCGTTATACTCCGTTCGGTTGGTTGTTGGTTGCTTGTTGCTTTGCTTGTTTCTCCTCGTACTCTCGTCGTTGGCTTTCGTGTCGTGTATCGGTCAGATTTCCTCCTTTTCGTGGACATTTTTTTTTCTCGACGAAACATCGAAACATGTAACCCGTCATCCCGCCATAATATTACTACTTGGCTATTTGTTTCTGCGAATGGCCTTTCGGGCAACACTTGGCCTAGCTGTCTTATCTGCAGCAGCTTCGGCTCGCTTACCCGTGTGGCATCCTTCCCGAGACTATGTGCCTAGATTGACTAGGTTGCGTGGCGGTGGTGATGACCATCCCAAAGATTTGATGGCCGAGCTTCAAGCTGCCACGCACAATTTGAAACTTCAGCTAGCTGATTTAAACGGCGGCGATGGTAGCAGCG
>Ga0307930_1001272_pt1 | contig 20117 bp, 23 predicted proteins | sample OrgLakmetageno46_FD_203161 | JGI IMG/M metagenome (GOLD analysis project Ga0307930, IMG submission 203161) | Saline water microbial communities from Organic Lake, Antarctica - #46 | ecosystem: Environmental > Aquatic > Non-marine Saline and Alkaline > Saline | place: Antarctica: Organic Lake...
CAGCGGCGCGAGCGTCCATGCACGACCACCAATTGAAAGCTGCTATTGACGAAGCTGCGTCGTTCGGGTTTGGCAATTCTGAGGCTAGCCCACCTGTAGCAGGAGTGGAAGAAGTCGCTGGTGCTGAGGATCTCTTGCAGAGGGTGCTCGCGTGCCAGGAAGCACTCAAAAAAGGCCTGGCTACGATGCAAGCATCTGAGCTGGAGGCTGCCATCGCGGATGCTGCTTCGTTTGGGTTTGGGCAAGACGGTGGAGATCCCCCTGTAGCAGGAGTAGCGCTGGTAGCCGAAGCAAAGGCTCTGCTCGACCGTGTGGTGAAGTGCGAAGAAGCTCTGCGAGACGCCACAGCCCTGCAGAGCGCGCTACAGCTGAAAGAGGCCTTGCAAGACGCCAAGAGCTTTGGGTATGGGCAAGACGAAAGTGTCGCGGGAGTGGCAGTGGTGACTGCTGCCACTGAACTCCTGCAGCAGGTGCTGCACGTAGAGAAAGGGTTGCGAGACGCACAAGCGACTATGGATGCGCAAGCTTTGACTACTGTGCTGGAGGAGGCCCGTGGTCTCGGATACGGCCAAAAAGAGCCAGTGTCAGGCGTGGCAGAGGTAGCGGCAGCCACTGACCTCCTCGCGAAAGTGAACGCGTGCCAAGAGCAGCTCGAGCAAAGCTTGGTGTCCATGAGCGAAGACGACCTTCAAACAGCAACAGACTTGGCCGCATCCTTTGGCTTCGGTCAAAAGGATGCCACGCCCCCCGTAGCGGGGGTGGAGACCGTGCAGAAGGCCACTGCGCTCCTGCGTCGGGTGCGGGCATGCCAGACAGCCTTGCGCGAGGCCCAAGTCTCCATGCTTGACACGCAATTGCGCGCGGCGATTGAGGAAGCCAACGACTTTGGGTTCAGTCAAGCGGTGGCTGGCGAAACAAGCGTGGCCACGGCCAGCGCGCTGTTGGAGCGCATCGTAGCGTGCCAGTTGCAGCTCACCAACGGGATGGAGACGATGCACGTGGAGACATTGAAAACTGGGCTGAGCGAGGCCGGAGCTTTTGGCTTTGATGTGGCTCCCTCCGCAGGGGTGCGACTGGTGAAAGATGCGGAGGCACTGCTCGAGAAAGTAATCGCTTGCGAAGCTGCGCTTCATGCCTCCTTCAAAAGCATGGACGATCAAGAGCTGTGCAATGCCATCACGAGTGCGAAAGCATTCGGTTATGGCAACCTGCAACGTGCCGAAGATGGAAGTTCGCCCGTGGTGGCTGGAGTGGACTTGCTGCAAGGAGCCGAGAAGCTGCTGGCATCAGTGGAGACGTCTCAGAAGGACCTGCGGGAGGCGCTAGCTTGCATGGACGAGTTCAAATTGCAGATGAGCATCGAAGCTGCCAGAAGCTTTGGTTACCATCAAGCTCCTGCAGGGATTGAAATCTGTGGCCAGGTGGAGAAACTTTTGAACCACGTTGTCGCTGTCAACAAGGCGTTGGCCGAAGCTTCTGCAGCGTTCGATGCAACACGTTTAGAAGCAGCGATTGCGGACGCCGTGAGTATTGGGTACGACGGCCCCAGCAGCACTGTGGCTGGCGCAGCTCCCGTGGCCAAGGCGCGCGACCTGCTTGAGCGTGTGCAAACCTGCGAAGCCCAGCTGGAGGCTGCAACGAGCTCACTGGTCGCCAGCGAACTCGAAGCTGCCTTGGCGGGTGCGATAGAGCTAGGCTGTGGTCAGGCGCCCGCAGCAGGCAAATCTGCTCCTGCAGCAGGTAGCAGCAGCGCGATCTGTGGCGTAGCGGAGGTGGCGCGCGCAAAGGATGTGCTCGAGCGCGTTGAGGCCATCGAAGCAGGTTTACGCGAAGGTCTGGAGACGATGGACGCGCCGTTGCTTGAAAGCCTCCTCGCAGATGCTAAGGCGTTGGGCTACGGCGTAGCACCGCGCGCAGGCGTGGAGGTAATTCATGGCTGTGTTTGTGCGCTTGTAGTCGGGGCTCGTTCAGCTCCTTAAGAGAAAAGAAAAAATATCTAGTCAACTCGTGTCGTTACTGGTTCACTTCTTTCTTATTTTGCATCTTTTCTCATGTCAACCTGACAGTTGGTTCAAGAAGCCACTGCACTCTTGGCTAAAATCAAAGCCTGTTTCGATGCGTTGACGACCTCGGCTCTGGCGCTGGATGTCACCGCGCTCAAAGAGGCCCTGGCCTTGGCGAGCGAGCTTGGCCTCATGGACGCATCGGACAGTGGCAGCGGAAGCGCCGCAGAAGTAGCCCAGGCCCAGAAGGCGTTGCAGATGGTGGAAGACATTGAATCGAATCTTAACGCCGCCGACAGTGCGGCAGAAGTGAACCAGCAAGCGCTGGCAGCAGCTGTCAAGGAGGCGGAGGGCTCTGGGTGGGGTGCTCCAGGAAAAGCTGGAGAATCTGCTGTTGTGGCGGCCAAAGCACACTTGGAAGCGATTGAAAGGGTGCTCAAAGAAGCAGAAGCGCTGGTGGAGACTGTCGGCGACAAGGACCAATTAGAGGCCTGCCTGGCTACGGCAGCGAAACAGAGAGTGAGCACCGAACCACCGGTGGTGCAAGTGCAAGAGCTGGCGGACCTTCCATTGGATGAACTGCTAACCAAACAAATGAAATGCGCCCGAGCCGCTAACGACACCGAACGCATCAAAAAGCTGACCACTGCTATCAAGGTGATTATTCTTTTGTTTGCATGCTTTTTACCGCTCCATTCCATTTGTACGCATGCTTCAACAATTTCCTTGTTTACTTTAAGCACGGATTTTTATCTTGAACTATTTCTCACCCCTTTTGACCCTCACGTCCATGATGCTACCTTTGCCTTCAAATACATGAAAAAGACGTGTTTCTTCGAGGCCCACGGCGGTTGCTTCACGCTCGCAGCCTACAAATGGGCGCGCCACCCGAACGACTACGGCGCGAGCCGGAGCTTCGGCGTGACGCTAGACCCCAAGCTAGCGGCGGAAATGGGCATTTATTCCAAGCAACAAATACCCACCACCCTCACTACGCGGTGGTTTGAATACGCACCCAAGCCCAACTCCGAGGGCCAGCATGGCAGCAAAGGTGCAACGTCTGCTTCGTCGCCATCGCCACCGCCACCACCACCTCCAACCTTGAGCAAGGAAGAGCGCGACGCGACCAAAGAGCGGCACAAGCTGGCGGTGCGCTTGAACAAAAACATCTTGGGCTACATGGGCGACAAGCAGCTGCAGTACCCAGCTATGCTGGCGCGCGAACTCCTGAAGGCGGGCTACGACCAGCCTGAGGTAGTTAGTTTTTTCGTTATTTTTGGGGGGTGCGCACTTAGGCGAAGGGAGCAAAATGAAATATTGAGAGTAAAAATTACAGTTGGTTTGTAGGTGAAAGAAGGTGCTTAATCAACTGTTTGATCAGGAAATATTGAACGCGTGCAGCATCGTTATTTTTCCTCTTTTTAGCGCTCTTTTGCCTCACATCACTATCATTTGTGGTGGATCATTTTTTAGCTTCGGGACGAGCTTTATTGCCAAGTGATGAAGCAGCTCACGAGCAACGCTGACCCTCTGAGCTGCGAACACGGCTTTACCTTGCTTGGCATCATGCTGTCCACCTTCCCACCTAGCGAGGAGCTCGAAAACTACGTGGAAATGTAAGCACGCATGCATGCGTGCGCTAGTTCTAAATGGCTTGTTTTGTGGTTGTCGTTCCCCTTTATCACGTCTTTTTGGTCCTGCGTACCCAGGTTCCTTCGCGAAAAGCGGGAAGAAGACCTCATCAAGAAACTTCACATGATTGTGTATGGAGCGCCAGTGCCAGGTGCGCTTCAAAAGGATAGCGTCTTTTTGTTCGCTTGAATGTCTCTCTGTTTCTTGAAGCATCATCTATTTTCAAAGGCTTTTTGGGGGGCACTTTTCACATTTGTTCTTTGGCGACTCAAAAGTGCAAAGACAATAGCTTCAACTTCAAACATGTCGTCGTCCTTTGTTGAAACACAGGTGTACCGCGGATGAACCAATTGGACGGTTTGCGAGGTGCTAAGACCCGCCGCTTTTCGATTTGGGGCCGTGAAAAGACCAGTACCATAACAACGTCCAAAACTGGCGGCAGGAGCGGCAGCGGCGACGCGCCTATGTCCTACGCCGCGTCTGCTGCAGCTGTAGCTGCCCCCAAAGTGCGTCGCCCTAGCAGCATTGAAGCTGCCCCTGCGGTTCCTCGAGTGCGCAAAACCCCACCCCGCCCACCAGCAGCGAAAAAGCGGGAAAGCAAGCTGTCGACGGAAGCCGCAGACGGAGCAGCAGCAGGGTCTTCGAAGAAGAAAGAAGACGAAGGAAGTGGAAGTCTCGATTTGGATGATGACGCAGGCACCAGTGGCGGAGATGCGGAGGCTGCAGTGGCAGCAGCGGAAGCGGCGGCGGCCGCGGAGATCGCAGCTGCCGAGGCGGAGTTAGCCGCGGTGGCAGAAGCCAGCGACAGCGACGATGACAGTTTAGATCTCGACGCCGACTCCGATGTCGACTTGGACGAAGGCATGGACGAGCAAGAGCCTCTTCCTGAGGGGTGGGTGGAGTACGAAGCCGAAGGCGAGCTGTTTTACTACCACGAAGCCACCAAGAAGACACAAGTCCAACGCCCAAAGTAAAGCGTGATGTTGATAGGGGGTGTGTGATGATTTTGTATTTGTGTTTGTGTTTGAAGTTTTGAACGAGACGAAGCTTTAGCCTTGGGCTTTGGCGATTTGGTGAAATGAAATAGCTGTCAGGAATGAAGAATTAGCAGCACGGGAGATATGAGACATAACTTCCAGTATACGTCTGCGGGTTTTATATTAGGCCCCTTGCTCATCTCGATGGGACTCGGAACTGCAATAATAGCGATCTTGGCACCACACGCAGCACAGCACTGCGCTTCAGAAAGCCACAGTCAGACAGCAGACAAGCAATTCCAAGTCCGGCCTCTTGGCACCTCCTGGGGCCTGCGTCTGCGTCAAAAGATATATGTCTATTATCGATTTTCGTGGAAGCCTCTGCGAATAGCAAAGAGAGCTGAGAGCTGACGTGGCCTTTTGGGGAGGGGGGTTGCGTGTTCTAACCACTTGTTAAACCAGTGGGTTACTGGTTAAACCAGTAACCACTAAAAGAGATGAAAGATGAAAGACCACAGTTAAACACTGAAAAATTACAGCGAGGATTATGCTTGTTGCAAAAAGATTTCCTATGCAAGGATCATCGAATCAGATAAGCCCAGTTCTAAGAAAAGGAGCAGAGCCCACTCACTTCCAGAATTTTCTTCGACAGCGGGCGCCTTCTCTATTTGATTTCGCTTCTACTTGGCTTGTTTGCGCGTTCTAGATTTGCGCTGTTGCCTCGCACCGTTCTCTGGAGAAGCCAGCATCTTTCTTATTCCCTTGGAGGTGTTGCGATGCCCGTCTCCGGTTGCTACAGCATCGGAAACTGTGGCGTTGCCGCTACTGGGACTGGAGCTGCCCACAAGAGCAAGGCACCTTCGGCTGAGCCGGTCGAGGAAAGGCTCCAAGTATTCGGAGCTGTGGCCTAGTGGAGGACCATTTGCTAAGAGCGCGTCGAGCAGAGGTCGTACTGCTACGGTGCCAACACCACCGCTGCTGCTGCTATCACTGCCATTGCTATCCTCAGTAGTAGCAGCAGCAGCACTACCGAGCGCGGGCATATTCGCAGGGACATACGCAGCCTTGGGGTTGAGCCGAGGCTTTCCCAGCCAAGTACTGCCTTCTAGCTGCACGACCACCATGGGTAAGTGGGATGCGCATGCCACGCTGACGTCAGCCCAAAATGCTGCCGCCGCTGCTGCTTCTGCTGCCGTAGGAGTGTGCATGCCATTGTTTTCAGTAGCATTCTTCGGGTCAGTCACCTCGTTGATGTCGTCATCATCGTAGGACTCCGGTGGTGTATAAGGCAACTCCACGATACCAGGGCTCAGCACAGCTACTAAACACCGGCTCGAGCGCAATTGATCGGCGCGCCGTTGCTCTGCAGACGAGCTCTTCGCTGCTTGGCTAGCGGCTTCACCATTGCCGTTGCTGGCAACTTTACTCACGGTACTGTTGTTGCTACCGCTGATGCTGCTGTCCTTTCCACTGGCCACTGGGTCACTGGTGCTATCGCCATACGTGGCCAAGGCACTGAAACACTGAAAGCCGCGACTGTTGAGATGCTCCACGAGCAGTGCAACCAGTGGGACGGCGTCGTTTGCGCCTGTGATGAACAAAGGACCTTTGCCATTGGTGGGCTGAGAAAAAGAAGCAGAAGAAGCAGAGTTGCCTGTGAACGTTCCCTGAAGAGAACGGCTGTTGTTGTTGTTGTTGCTGGACGGTGAAACTATCAGCGCTGTTTGCGCAGAATCCAAAGAAGTGCCGCGTGCGCGGTGGGGCGTTCTCGAAGGAGGCGGTGGAGGTGACAGTGAGGACGACGACGACGAGGACGTGGGAGCACGGCTTCGACTCGCACTGCGCGCTGTTGGAGGCCGGGCTACTGTCTGAGATTTCGGCGTAGTAGTATTACTCGCAGGCGGTGGGGCAGCAGCAGCAGGCAGCGCAGGCGGAGAAGAAGGCGCTTGTTGATTGGGCAAAGAAGGCGCAGAAGAAGAAGAAGTGGACGCAAAGGAGCGAGCGCGCAGTCGTTCCGGCAGCACCTGTTGGTGTTGTACGAAAGGAATGCAGAATGACGAAGGTAAGCGATCGTCTTCTCTTTCGAACCACCGTGGCACGTCACAAAGAGAAGTGAGAATAAGCGCTTATCGCTTCCATTCTGTGGGTTCAAAGCAGGACAACAACAATCTACGAAAAACCTCTGGTTTCATCTCTGTCACCTGGTAGACGTGCTCAGGTCTGGCAATGCCCTTCAAGTCTCTCACGCCACAGTCCACCACTGCCGTAGACGCTCTCAAATAATTGCTCCCCTGTATGTGGCCCGTCAACCCAAAGTCCAAAATGCCTCGATCTTCGTCCGGCCGGTACCCCACCTGAAGGATTGCATCCACGAACATGTGAGTTGTTTGCTTCAAAAGGTAAGCATGTTCGAGGTTCGAGGAAGCGTCGTGAGTACTGCACAAAAGACCACGGTGCTACACTCTTTCTTTCAAAGTGTGCATCAAAGATCACAATTTTCATCAGCCCACTCGTTCCTATCCGTTTATGTTTAGAAAAGATAGCTCTCAATATAGTCTGTTTAAGGCAAGAGCACTCCAAGAAGTGGCATTGTTGTTGAGCACCGTACCGTATGCAAGTACGTGGATTCGCAGATGAGGAATTGCCCTCCGTCAGCTTGCCCTTCTACTCGAGCTGCTCGATTCACAGCAGGACCGTAAAAGTCCATCCGCTTTGTGACCTAATGATGTGTCATTATTCAACAGTCAGCATTTTGGAAGATGAGGCATAAAAAATAGGCCAAACAAACAAGATGGCGATGCTCACAAGCCAATATCATCTTCTAAAGCATAACCATATCCCCAACAGTCGCATTCTGTGCACATCGCCTGCCTCTCAATTTATACATGTATCCACCCACCGGGTCGCGCTCAGCTTCGGGAGCGCCCGTGAAGCACCCTACGCGCACGCGCAGGCCTCGGTATAGGGGCTTGGGCAGCGCTAATCGCTGGTTGGCGGCGATGGACGCGGCGAGGGCGGGCAAGCGCTTGAGGACTAAGGTGCACGGAAAGGGAGCGTTGTCGAGGGCATCTAAAGCCGCGCTATAGGGCAAGCCCGCGAGCTTGATCTGCAGAGGGGAGAACCAACAAGTAAAAGAATAATGAGGAAAGGAATCGCAGAGAGGTACGCACTCGGTATATATCATGTCATGGAAGGCGATTCTAGCTAGGCACATTCAATTTACGCACCGTGGCTGGATCATCCGCGCTCGCGCCGTAGGGCCTTACTTCTGCTAACAAGTCGCCTAAAAACACGCGCCCAGACGCTTCCGGAGGGCTCGGACCTTCCCCCACGGTGGCAAAGCCCACGATGACCATGTTGGTGGCGCTGTCGTCATGGCTGTGCCTGCTGTGCATCATCCGCATCGACAAGTGGTGGCTCATGTTGCTCATCGCGCTACTGCGGTGCCCACCAGTTAACTTGGCGTTGCTCGCGTTGCTAGTCCTACTGGCACTGCTGCTCCGACCACCTCCTCCGGCATGGTTGTGATGCTGTTGTTCGGGTGCGAAGGACCCTCGTGCGTCATCGGGGAGACCAACGCCGCCTCCGAGGCCACTTACGCGCCGGTGCGACTTGTTGTCCCTGTACAATTCGGTACCGTCCTTCACTTCGGGGATAGAGTCAATGCTCACCGGCCTCGAAGGCTGCTGGCCGCTACTGTGAGAAGCATCTGGGACCGACTCCACCGAGCTGCGCTGCTTGCTGGGGGTGTCGGATGAGTGGTGGTGATGGTGGAAGAAGGTGGACGCGCGCTCACTCAAAGAATGGTGATGGTGGCTGTCGTCGTCACCGTTGGTGCCACTATGGTGGTCGACTGCGAGTCCTTTGAAGCGAAGACCAAGAGGGCCAGCACCAAACGACACCAGCACTGTCTCTAGTTTTCCCGCGGAGTCCGCTGCGGCCAGAGCGGACGCAGCTTCGGCTTCTGCAGCTACTACGAGGGCGGCGGCGACCTCGGGGAACAAGCCCTGCGAAGCAGTACAAAGAGAAATTCATTCAATTCAAAATAAGGACGAACGAAGTAGCAGAAAAAGAAGAAAGAAGAGCACAGAAGTGGAGCCGTGCAATGCTTAATTAAAAAGTGGGTCTTCACCGGCTTGCAGTACCTGAGACTCGAGCGTCAGTCCGTCTCCGCTCATCGCACCACTTCCACTCCTGGCATGCAGCACGGCCGCGGGTGTGGGGGCCACTGCCAATTCTGCCACGCGGCTCATGCCCCCTGTAGCGAGCAACTGGGCTAGGGAGGTGGTGGTGGCAGCGCCCGTGGTATTGTTGTCTAGGCGTTGGCCGTGGAACTGCAAGTCGTGCAAGCGAGGCGTGCTGGAGAGCCACGGCTCGACCTAGGGGGGTTAATAGGTGTTGTGAATGGAAGGAAAAAGGTTTAGATGGGCGTAGCTAAAAGATAAGACGCACCATGACAGATTGCAACAGAGAAATGAAGCGAAAAGAAAAAAAGTAGAGAAACCCTCAGATGTGCTGTGTATGCAAATTCACGCAAAGAAAATGCGCATACATTTTTAGCCAGCACGCCGAGGTCTTCCTTGTTTGCTCGCAGGCTTCCTCGCTTCAGTAACGCTGCTCCTGGTGGCTGCATCCCCACACCCCACCCCTCAGGCTTTTCGGATCTGGTGGCACGCTCTTCCTCCGGGGAAGTACCTTTCACTGCCTTTGATTCTCCTCCGTCATCTCCGGTTGTTGCATCTCCTGCTTCTGCTGGTGCTAGCCCTAGCGCAAAGAGCTCGGGAGCAATCGGGATCGTATCGGTGGTAGCCGGCGCTCCATCAGTCGTCTTATTGTTGTTTGCCAAGTAAAATGTCCCCACGAGATCTTGCACGTCGCTGTCTTCAATCAGCCAAGACGGCCAGGGGTAGTCGATGAGGTCAGTTTGGAGCTCTGTTCCAAAGAGGACCGCATCTGAAGGGGAAGTAAAGGCTATCATGAAAGCGTCGCCTTCGGTTTTCACTTCGTACCTTTTTGGGAGAATTGCACGCACGAACGCGCGCAAGGTGTCAAAAAGAAGGTAAATAATGGCAACTATACTGACAATATGATTACTGCAGATACCGCCCTTTCGATGGAGAAGATAAGAAATGCTAGAAATGTGATACGATGTTCCTATTGATATTCATTTGCACTTGCTTTCTCTATGCGCATAGGTTATTCTCTTTGTCAGCAACAAATACAAGCACAATTTCTTCACTTAAAAAGTTACCCGTGGTGGCGGCGCAGGCAAGCACGCAAGATGCGGTGGTGCATGTCGATGATTGCCTTGAACTTGGGCCCGAACCGCTCCCAGAGCCGGGTCGAGCCCTGAATGTCGGTGAACACCAGGCTCACCACGTAGCGCCGCAGCCGCCACCACTCCCACCGGTACCCCGGCGGCTCGGGCGCGCCCGCAGGCAAAGCTTCGCCGAGCGCGTTCACCCCCCACTTTTTCTCCCGCTTCGCCGCGGCCGCACCGCTGCTGCCGCTGCCGCTACCGCCGCCGCTAGCGCTGCTGCTGTGACCATGGCTAGAGCTCCCGTTGGCGCTGTGCCTAGTGCTGGCGCTGTCTACTTTGCACAAGCGCACGCGGCCTCGGCCATCCCAAAAGCCTTCGTCACGATTGGCCATGCTGCCCCACAAATTAGCCGCCACGGACTTCACCCCATGGGTAGGGGAAGCATGCTGGCCGTATTGCGCTTTCAGTTTGGAGTATGCACCGCCGTCGTAGGCGTCTAAATAGTACAAAAACCCGTGACCACCGCTACCACTGCTGCTGCTGCCACTGTGGTAGTGGAGACCACTGCTACTGCCGCTGGTGTTGTGGCTGTGGGCTCTCGTAATGGTTCCCGAGTCGCGGCGATACTTCACCGAAGACACCGTGTACACGTGCTCGGTTTTGTCGCGCCGTTGGCTGAAGTTTTCGCGCCCTTTCACACGCTTGAGCTGAAACCAGGTCTTGTGCTCGTCTTGCTTCGGGTTCTGGAATGAAATGTCAAGAGAAAAAATGAAAAACTGAGGAAGAGTGAATGGTAATAAATGAATATTTTAGGTGTTTTTTGCAAGCAGAAGCAAAGAGTAGCAATTGGAAGCGGCTAGGTTTCGAGGATGTTTTCCCATGCCTCTGTCTGTTTTTCGGAGCAAAGGTCAAGGCCAAAGATTTAGCGGTCATAGTGCAATAGCGTTACAATTGGAATTGTCACAAAGGAAAGGGGTTGCAAATTTGAAGCGTGCATGACAGTGTCAAGCACACTTTGGGTTAAATGCACAAGAAGTAAAGCAAAAAGAAAGTGAAGACTTTCTTACCAGCACGAGCTTGACCGAGCCCCAATCAGCGGGCTTCATTCCCAGCACTTTCATGTCAGAAGTGCACAAAAACGCGCCCGGATATCGCATGGACTCAAACGTGTAGCTTCCTGGTGCGGTAACGCGCCGCGCGCGAAAGAAAGGCCACCCCCACGCGGCCCCGTTGTCATTGCCCAGACTCATCTTGGCCACGTCGGTGTCGAGGGACAGCCGCAACTCCGCTTTGCCGTTCTTCTCACGCGGATCTTGAAACGCATCTGAGAAATCCCAACGCATTTATTTCAAGGAAGAATATTACTTGCTCGCTGCATATATTATTTGTTTACGCAGCAAGCAGTAATGCTAGGCTCGGCACATGACGCCATGAAACATCAAGGAAAGTGGGTGCAAGCTCCCTCACAAGACAAATTCTAGAGAAGTACACATTTAATAGGCGTCAAACAATGATACATTCTTCTTAGAAACCAATGCGTTTGTGCATTAAAAATCACAATGCAACAAGAGAAAACATAAACCTAGCAAACACGGCTATCGAGTGCACGAGCCGATGCGTCGAAGTTTTCTCGATTAGTGCCTCACCGAGAAAGAGGCCTGGAAAGCGCAGCGCCTCGAGGGAATAAATCCCATTCGGCAGATAGTGAGTAGGCGACTCTTCGGCGTCATCCGAGTCTTCTTCAGCAGTACCTTGTGTATCCATTGACGAAGTCGCCATTTTTACAAGTAAATAAAATTACCGAATCAAATTTCGTTCAAATTCTGAATTCCTCCGAGCCGGTTCTGTCTTCTTCTCCTCCCGAGGGGGCGAGGGGGGTCCGTGGGATTCGTTTCTCCGCAGAGATTCTCAAGATTCGCTATCTTTGCAGTATTCTTCTAAATTGTGTATTCATTTTGCAGGTCTTTAGAGGTTTCTCCGATACTTTGCCGAAAACGTTTGAGGCCAAAACTTTTTGAGGAGGTACGTGTGAGAACAACTGGGCATTTCGTAGTCCTGAAATAATTGCCTCCATTCGCATTGTAAGAAATCTTGTGCAACCTGAGAAGCTCGCAACTTTAGCCGCTACCTAAAGATTCATGTCTAATTTGATTGCAGTGGTTCAACTTGGTCACTTTTTCCGATCGTTCCCAACACAGTGTGCGATGATAATGAACAACTACAACTTTTCCCCTCACCTATCGACTTGACCCATGTCGGTGCCATGGCAACAGACCTCCAATTTGAAGAAGTATGCCAAGCTCTAGTCTCTCGCTCGACCGCTCGTCGAAAGGCAAAAAGTCGCCGGCACCGCCGGCGGCGCCTTCGCGCGAAATTAAGAGCACCGCCCCACCAGCGCTTGCTGACTTTGGAACGACGCGGTGAGGAGATATTTAAAAACAAACAGGCAGTCGTAATGTTTATTTGATTTAATGTTGTCAGAAAGCGTGATTAAACGCATACTGTAGAAGGGCGTGATCTCACTCGGTAACGGAGGTCTTCTGGTCTTCTGGCTACTTGAAAACATTTTGGACAGGTTCGACTTCGCGGCCATGGAAACGTTTGGAGGCGCGGAGATGACCAAACGATTCAAGGAAGCCCTTGTAACTGGCGAAAAGACTTCTGAAAGCGACGAGCGCATTCTCGAGAAAGCACTCTTCGAATGGTGCGCCAGCAAAGGCTGCATCAACTACGCCCACTGGTGAGAAGTTCAACAATTTTTACAAACTGTTTGCTTCAAATAGTGCGACGTATGGTTGTTGCGTGTACACGCTCAGCGAAGGTTGAAGTTATGTTTGAGTTCGATTTTAACTTTACTCTGAAGCACTCATGAAGCTTATATCCTCACCCACGCACGCTGTGCGCTTGAGTGATCGCATTGGAGTGCTCTTCTGCACAACACCCCCCCAACACTCTACTCCGATAAATTGAAATCACAGTGATGGCTTCAGAATGCCTTCTCTAATTACTTTTATCCTCCTTCTTTTTTTCTCGTTTGCCATCTGTTGGATACGTTGCAGTCTTCTGACCCATCTCCTTCTTAATGTTTCGCGTACGCACACGTGTATTTTCTCCTAGGTTTACGCCGACGCGCATGGGCAGCGGCGTGGCGGGCACTACGGCGGGCATGAAGCACGACGCGTTCATTGACCCGGACTGGGGTGCGCCCGGGATTCCAGGGCTCAAGCCCTTCAAGGCCACCATGCCCAAGGGCCGCCTCTTCACCGGCGAAACCGACGGCTCTTCGTTCCCCAACGGTGGCCTCCGGGTCACTCATCAAGCGGCGGCGTTCACGTCCTGGGACCGAGGCTCCCCACCCTTCATTTACAACGGCACCTGCTTCATCCCATGCGCGTTCGTGACCCACTATGGCTCGGCTTTGGACGACAAGACGCCACTGCTTCGCTCCGAGGTGAGGGCACGAGAGGTTGCTCTTAATTTCCCGTTAATGATATTCGCGTAGATGTGACATTTAGTCTTGAAGCTATTCGTTAGGCAGTGCAATCTCTTCATTCTTGATAACACTATCAGGTATCATCTTTTCTTTTCGAAGTCTTTAACTTCCTTTCATTCGAATCTTCAAACCATTCTTTATCACACCTCCCTCAGGACGCGGTGAACCGCGAAGGCCTGCGCCTGCTCAAGAACCTCGGCGGCTACGACGACGTGAAGAAGTGCGTGACGTACCTCGGGTGGGAGCAAGAGTTTTTCGTGGTGTCCAAGGAGGCGTACTTGGCGCGGCCAGACTTGCGAGCTTGCGGGCGCACGCTCATTGGCGCGCCCCCTACCAAGGGCCAACAAATGGACCTCAACTACTTCGCGGCCATGCCGGAGAGCGTGAAAGCGTGCATGGACGAAGTGCAAACGGCGCTGCTCAAGATTGGCTGCCCGCTCAACGTGTACCACAACGAAGTGGCCCCCGCCCAGCACGAAATTTCGCCCTTCTTCACGGTCACCAACATTTCCAGCGACTTGAACCAAATTGCGATGCAAATGTGCGTGGACATTGCCACCAAGCACGACCTGGTCTTCCTGTTCCATGAGAAGCCTTTCGCCGGCATCAACGGCAGCGGCAAGCACAACAACTGGTCGGTGGGCACCGACACTGGCATCAACTGGTTCAACCCAGGCAAGACCGAGACCGAGTCTGAGCTCTTTGCTCTCGCCCTCTCTGCGCTGACCTACGCGTGCAACCAGCACAACTCGGTGATTCGCAACGCAGTGGCCCACGCGGGCAACGACCATCGTCTGGGAGCTCAAGAGGCGCCACCAGCAATCATTTCGCTCATGCCGGGAACCACTTTCGAAGCTCACATGGAGAAAATCATTGAAGGTAAGAGTGGCTTTCGCTGTGAAACGATGCTTCAGATATATTGCCTCCCTTCTTCTTCGTCTTTAATCCCCTCTTCCTATTCCTATTGAAAATTCGCATTTAATTGTTGTCCTGGTGTAATTCCTGTAATTCCTGTTTATTTCCCTTTTTTGACATCTGCCCTACATCCCCAGGTGGCCCGCTGGCGGGCTATTACTCGGGTGGAGACATGCTCGATGCGCGGTGCGCGAACTTGAACGAGGTGGAGCGAGGCATCGAGGACCGCAACCGCACCGCCCCTTTCCCCTTCTGCGGCAACCGCTTCGAGTTCCGGGCCGTGGGCTCGTCCCAGAACTGCGCGTTTCCCATGGCGATGGTGAACACTGCCTTTGCCGACGGCTTGCGCGCCCTGAACGAGCTCCTCGAGGGCGGCTCGAACCCCCGGGACGCTGCGGCCCAACTGTTCGAAGAAAACAAGCGCGTGGTGTTCTGTGGGAACGGCTACTCGGCGGAATGGCCGATCGAAGCCAAGAAGCGAGGCTTGCCCAACTTGAAGGACGCCGTGGAGGCTCATTGCGCGTTCCACACCGAGGCCAACGTGGCCCTCTTCGAGCGGATGGGCGTGCTCTCGGAAGCCGAAGTGGAAGCGCGCGCCGAGTGCTTGCTGGAGAACTACGCAGCAGTGCTGGAGATTGAAGCGCGCACCCTGGTGGCCATGGTGCGCACCGGAATCGAGCCGGCGCTCGAGAAAGACTTGAACGTGTACGTGAAGCCCTCGGGCACCCCTACCTCGATCCGTTTGAAGAAACGCATGGAGGCTTACGACGCGGTAACCGTGGCCACCGACGCGCTTGAAGAAGTGCTCACCAAGGTGAATGATTATCAATGGAGCACTGGGCATTCTTCTACTCGAATTTCGAACTACTTACGTAGAACTCGATTTTCCCTCTCACTTAATGAGTGTTCCAGTACCTTACATTCATCTTCATTTCATTTCCTTCTGCATTCTTTAATGCTGACAGGCGCCCTCGTCCGACGACTTGCATGGACTGGCCAAGTTCATGTCCAAGGACGTCAAGTCCAGCATGCAGGCGGTGCGCGAGGTGTGCGATGCCGCGGAGCAGCTTTGCGCGGTTGACGTGTGGCCCTTTCCCAGCTACACGGACTGCACTTTTGGCCACCACTTCAACGCTGCTGCGAAAAGCAACTAAGAAGCAGAGCCTTTAAGTCATTTTCTCGCGTGCGGAATTGCGGCATGAGAATGGCTTTCTTCGAAAAAGGGCAAAAATTCAAGATTCATGACACGATGAATGCTCTCCCGAAACCAAGCGGGAGCACCAAGAAGGAACCGCTTTATCGCGTTCCTTCAGCTTTGAACGGAACAGAAGTAGCGACAGGCTTATTGGGGGTTGAAGATATTGGCACTGTAAATAAATAAGATCCCTATGATGGCGTGCCATCCTTGTGATTAACGATATCTCGAGCAAAAGCGAACTTCCCTGGCGTATGGAGTATGGATCGTTCTCGTTCTCGTCAGGCAATACTGTATCAATACTGTGGCGTTGAACTAACCGGCCCAAATCGACTAAAGTTAATTCAAGGGCGCAAAAAATTACCGGCATAGGAAAAGAGAGCGGGGTGGGGTTTGTGGTGGTGTTTGGCACGAAGAGGAAGAAGGGGGCAATGGGCATGGGCAATGAGAAAGCTGAAAATGAAAAGTTTAACGTTTAACTCCGAACTCCACCACTTCAAATACATAAGAGCAAGGCCCATTCAATTCAAAGAGCCAAATTGCTTTGTGTTATCAAGACATCGGTTTGAACTAGAGAGGCATAGAGCGAGAAAGGGCTCGAGAGTTAAGAATCATGAGTCAAGAGTCAAGAGCAATAACCAGAGAGACCAGAGACCCAAGAGATAAAATCAAGCTTTTTCAGTGCTATATTAGGGAATTGCAATTTATCGTGACGGTGGGCCGCGGCCGAACGGCGGAACAATGCTCAATGCTGGCTGCAATGCTACAGATACAAAGATGCTGTAATCAAAACATTAATACGGCTAACATTCTGACAATTGCCGAAAATAACTCCACGTTTTAGCGTTTCCTAAGCATGCCTACGTGGGCAACATCGTCCACTTGATCTACAACCCGTCTGGCCTTTATAGTTTTATCCAATTCTGTTTCAAAGCCACTCAGAACGACGGACATTTTGTCTCATGCTTGGTTCCAACCTTAAATTCACGGGGCAAGGCATGGAGTACGATAGAGTTCTACCGTGCATGGGCTTGCTAGATGTGGCTCATCGTCTCTTTGAAGAAATTGCAATGTTGGAGAGTTCAATGCGGCGTCCGCTTCTTCTTTTTCTTCTATTAACATAATCGTCCAGCAACATGAAGCTCGACGGTATTATCCGGGCTGTCCTGCTGTTCGCGTCCTTCTCATCAGCACGAAGAGTGAAACCCTACAAATGCCCCGAAATGCCATGGAGTTCAGTGGACTTCCGCAATGCTTCCGTTGTGCAAGTGCTAGCTGAAGACGATGGGGCACAAAACGACATATCCGGGCACGACCGTTTTGGGCATGACTTGTTTCGCCTTGGCTTCGGTCTCATAGATGCAACTACCAAAGGTGCAGCGGTTCATGTGACCCAGTCGCTGCGGGCGAAGTATGCTGCAGCGTTGCCTTGCCTACTAAGCACTCAGGGTTTTGATGACCTCAAGTCCTCGACTCGGCAGTACACCGTGGCTCGTGCGCCTCTTTTGCAGCAGACAGGAGCTTACTCAGCTGTCGCGAATGTCGCTAATCATGATTTACTGCAACAAGCTTTCCAGATCCCCTGTGCTTTCGAAGAGGGTAGCCACGCTGGACGCGACGACATAGTTATATATTTTAGCACCTATGAGGCTCAAAGGACAGGCGACTTCAGCGTGGGTCTCGACCACCTCGATTCTGAAACGATGCCAGAGCGTAATCTCTTGGACCCTCGGTCGCATCTTTTAGCACGAGTACCTGTCGCTTTTTATGACGCAATTTTGACAGCCCATTTGGCAAAATACTCCAGTCCTCTACCACGGCCTCGAGTATTTGTGGTATGCGACCCTGCTCATGTACAGCACAGCACGGTGCAGTATTTAGTAGAGAAGTACGGAGCGCTGCTTCATAGTTCGGTGTCTGGCATGGCGCGCGCCCCAGGCCACCTCGAAGCTTGGAGCGGTTTTCAACGCGACTTTTGTTTCTTGTTAGGTGCACCTACTGTTGTGTTGTCGCCGAGTTGGTTCGGTTGGATGGGAACTTCCCTGTCGTCCATACCCGAGGAACAAGTGGTGCATGTTCCCATCCTTCCCTGGGGCGGGCCAATGCCTTGGTGCGAGCTTGTGGTGTTCAATGACGCACGCTACGTCTACCATGATGTAGTGAAAATATTGCGCCCAAACTCTACGTCAGCTGCACCAGGGCAAAAGCGCCATTTTGCTTCCTCTACCTTTGAGAGTGCGCACGATGCCAAGCGCGCGTGTGACACGTATGCAAGGCATCAGCACGCCCATTTGTCGAAGTCCATTCAAATGCGCTCTTTGTATCGCCCACTATCGTCTCCAGCTGATTCAGCATCAATGAATGTTTCCATGGCACCTGTCGGCAATGTTTCCGATGATGTGCAGCTGGCAGAGGCGTTACGCGTGGGCGGTGGCCTCTACCGTCCCTCATTTGCTCGCAAGCTTCCGCAGGATTGGGTCGGCTCCCTGCAAAAGACGGTGCTCGCTGTGAGCTGCAATTATGCCGTTCGTGACTTGCTTCTGAATTGGGCTTGCCATGCTGAACGACTTGGGTTGAATTTTGTTTTATTGCCGATGGATGCTGAATTGGCGGCGGCTGCTCGTGGGTCTTACGCGCAGCTCTTTCCAGCCATTTACTTCAGCCACACGCCACCGGCGGGATACCAGGGCGGTTCCATTCGGCCGAACACCCAGAGCGGGTGGCGAAGAGGGCAATTCAACGAAGTCAGCTACTACAAGCTTGCTGCTGTGGCCGCGATCTTGAACAAGGGCTACCGTGTCGTCTTTTCAGACGTTGACATTGTCTTTGTGACTGACCCCATGCCAGCACTTTTCCCTTTCAAACGTGGAGCCCCTTCTGACGCGGGCGTACTGCTTCCACTGGCTGACTTTGCCTACCAGCAAAACGAAGGCACCTGGGACCCAACTTCAGTCAAGGGCTGGGGCAGCCCGCGGCCAAAAGAGGGCAACAGCGGGTTTTACGTCATGGCCTCCTCGCGCGCTACGCGGCTCTTCTTGGCGACTGCTTTAGCCCGCTGCATTGCCAACCCAGGCCAAGATGATCAGGCGAACTTGTTCAACGAACTCCTGTACAGCTCGCTCGTAGAAAGCCGTGCAGTGCATTGTGTAGGCGGCGAGTCAAACGAGTACCCAGTCTTCAATGCGTACATGTGGAACCATTCAGGGCTTACGCATTCATCATCGTCATTGTCATTGTCATTGTCCACGAACGCCAGCGCGTGGGTACCCTACTTCAGCGCTTGCCCACTCCCTATGCTTTCCTTTGCGTCAGGCTTCGCGCACCAAGGCAAAGCTCAAGGCGTAGCCGAGTGGAAGCACGCACTGAACGGGTTCGGAGCGCAGGCTGTCTTATTGCATTTCAATTATTTGAGGGGCCACGACAAGAAACGCGAGCGCATGGAAGCATCTGGGATGTGGGTCTGGGACGACGGCGAAATTGGTAGATTTGGCGCAAATTCAGGACCAGAAGGTGGCACTTGTGTTTTCAGTGCCCAAAACAGCTCAAGAAGAGACCCCTCCAGGTAAATTGGCGTGCATATGCATAGCTATTTCGTCTGATTTATGAATGTACGTAACGTGGAAGGACACTGAAATCTGCAATTGTAGTGTTCGCACATAGTAAAACCGTGCTGCAGTTTTCGTAAGCGAATACCGAAATGATACATCTAAGAAACTGGACTAGGCAAATCAGAAAAACGAAATTTGTTATCGCTATATGGGCGTATATCTACCTAGAATAAATTCGGCCTTATTGAATTCAAGTGTGCCGCATATCACATACATCGAAAACCCACGAAAACGGAAATGCGAAAAGCGCCGCACTTCATAACTAGTCAGAGATTTTAAAAGTATGCGAAGTACTTCCCAACGGGATTCGTCTAAAGCCCCTACATTTCGATGCGCCAAGTATTTCGACGCCAACACCATAATCGGCTTCACGTGCCAACAACAGGAACCCTCCCTGTATAGCTCTGCAGCTCCTAAAGGAGCCCGCAAACCCCACTGCTCACATATCGACACCTCGCTGATCCTGGGCACATTGCCTAGGTGCCCTTGGTCTTGAGTTCCCCACAGTCCACGATGGTGATCACGGCCTTGGTGGCGCCCGAGCTGCTGCCCATGGCTTCAATGGCTTTCACCACCTCCATGCCCGAGGTCACTTGCCCGAACACCACGTGCTTTCCGTCCAGCCAGCTGGTCACGGCCGTGGTGATGAAAAACTGCGACCCGTTGGTGTTGGGCCCTTTGTGTGTGTGCGTGTGTATGTGTACATATGTGTGCGCGAAGGATGGCGGTTGCAGTGCGGGAGAAAAAATGGGCAGAGGAGGAAAAGAAGGATGGCGGTTAAGGTGGTGGTTTCAAAATGGAAATTGGCAAAAAACAAAGCGGTCAAAGATTGGACAAAAAGCGCCAATTCACGCGTGTTTGCTTACCTGCGTTCGCCATGGAGAGGAGCCCAGGGACTGTGTGAGGGCAATACCCTTCGTCAAACTCGTCAGCAAATTTAGCCCCGTAAATCGACTCTCCACCGGTGCCGTTGCCACGCGTGAAGTCGCCGCCCTGAAGCATGAAGCTGCATGCACACAGGCACACAAGAGTAA
>Ga0307930_1001273_pt1 | contig 20068 bp, 23 predicted proteins | sample OrgLakmetageno46_FD_203161 | JGI IMG/M metagenome (GOLD analysis project Ga0307930, IMG submission 203161) | Saline water microbial communities from Organic Lake, Antarctica - #46 | ecosystem: Environmental > Aquatic > Non-marine Saline and Alkaline > Saline | place: Antarctica: Organic Lake...
GTGAATAGAAAAGCCCCCCCTCAAAAATGCAAACAACAACATGCAAGCGGGCCGCTTGTGGCCTAGCGGTCCCTCCCTATCAAAGAGCTAAACCCATATATCTTCCATCAAACGCCACGGACGCTAATTCCGGCCCTCTGGGGCCCGAGTCAAACAATTCTTGTGATGGTGCAGTTTTGGCTGCGAATAACTTGCGAGTTGAACACTTGGGCACTGAAGCCCGACGTCGGCGAGAACCTTGCACCAGCATGGGTGATTACATGAGGATTGAATATTCAAATCTCCGCTATTTAAATTCGATTATCATGCTAAGTCTTCAGCTCTCAATTTGTTTGGTGGTAGGTTGGAGGACTTTGAACTGTGTAGGTCATGTACTTGGATTCGACAATCGCAAGCAGTCTTTATATTGATATTTGAAAAAAATATCTCCTCGACGTCAGGACCCTCTCCCTAGGAGACATCTATCCCGACAACCGCACCGGTGACTCCAATGCGGCTGTCAACGCCCGTCAAGTGCGCGTCAACCAAGATTACCTCAAGAAAGGCAAAGACCTCGACATCCGCCTCGGAGGAGACCAGCAAGATGGATTCGACGCATAACTGAACACCTTCGGGCAAGAGGGGGTAGTCCTCGGACCAGTTACTGGCGCATTCGAAGAGATGTCAGTGTGCGTTGACTTCCTTGCCGACCTCTCCTATTACGGCGACAGGGGCTCGAAGCCAGTCAAGGCCTGTTACTGCCGGGTGCTTTATCGCGCATGGGGTTCACTGCTGATCGTGGGTGGGCATGCCTTGTGCTAGATCGCCGGGGCCTCTTATAAGCCCCGAACGCTTTCAGGGACTAAAGCCAACATCCCCGTGCTCGCAACGGCTACGTCGAAGAGACCACTTATGATACTTATATGAACCCCGAGCCTGGCTTTCAGTCTGGCCTGGGAGACTCAGTAGACACCGACTAGATGGCACCTCGCCTGTTAGTTACTAAATCCAGTCACCCCTCGGGGGGGGGCTCAGAAAACGCGGGGGCGTGACACACGAACGAGCACTCAGCCCCGCTGAGTTGTTTGGAGGAAATACGCTGGTTAGAGACTTCATTGGCCTTCTGGAGCAAATTTGCTGGCGCATATGCAGCTCAACTGCATTACTTATTATGCCTATGTGCCTTTTGTGCCTACTTTGTACTTATTTCTTTGTTTTGGAAGAGTACTAACTGTTAACTGGACTGGACTGAAAGGGATCAACATAGAAACAACCGAGCTCTTTAGCCCCCCAATACAAATGTTTTAGGGTGTAACACGTTTGGACAAATATATCTTGAATCGAACCTCTCCAGTCATGCTAACATTCCCAAAATCAAGCCAAGGGACTGCTTTATATTCTCTGCGAGTAGATCCTTGCTTATATATTATATATGCTCTCCTACGGGACACCACGCCTGCAGTACAGGGGCCGATTTGCGGCGCAGTTATAGGGATAAAGGAAACTGTTGTTGAAATTATAATACATGAATCCTTTTTTAATTCTCAAAAAGCAAATGGCTAATAGTAAGTTCACGGAGCACGGAGGAGCTAGAGAATACTATGCCCATGCCTCTAATATCATCCTTTCTTGAACGCATGAAAGGCCCATAATTTATCCTTTAGTCCGACTGCGATTCGATGGTTCGATAGGTGTCGCACCAACAAAGCAAACAAAATAATCATGGCTTTACGCGAACCAAGAATTGCAACACCAGGATGTTGGACCGGCCCGTGCCATACATATCTATCGAAATGGATTATCCTCAGGGGCGGCCCCGTAAGTTTGTCGCGCGTGGCCACTGAAGAGCACTTCACCACCTCCTTCACGCCCGCCACCCTGCAGCACAAGCACCTTCCGTGGCACACCTACAGCGGAAACTTGCCCCTGTGACGATGTTGACGACAGCACGTAGGCGCTGACCTGATGCGAAGAACTTAAACTGCTGCCACTCTTGAGCTGTCCGCTTCCTATATTGCGGCTGCTACTATTGCTGGTACTCCCACTGCCACTACTACTCCTCTTGCTGCCTCCCTTGCTGCTCGTAGTACTACCACAAAAGTTGGACGCTTCTCGCTTCCGAGCGCAGCCACATTGCGCTCTCAAGTCCATCATGGGCCGCTCAACAAGGAGACTGAATGGAAAGGCAAGGGCTAGATTGATGCCCAGAGACACTGAATACACCTGAAAGCCATTGCCACTGCAGTAGTAAGCTTGAGGGTATATGAAACATACTAGCACAAGACCATGCGCACGCATAGCTGTCACGGCGGACCATGTAAATGATAGCATTGAACAGCGACAGGCAAAAATACCCTCATCTCTTACAACTACAGTATTGAGTAGTGTTCTACTACCAAGTACAGATGTACTTAGTACAGTTAGAGCATTACCCCAGCGAAGTATCCAAAGCTGGCGTTGTGCGAAGGATTGGGGAGAAGTTGGCAGGCCCAGGTCACAGAGGGGTAACTCAACAAGTAACCACTGTAGCTCAACGACGCTGGCGCGTAAAGCAAAGGGGAGCTGAGAAAGCAGCGAAGCGCTTTGGCAATCCAAGTGCGCCCACCGAAAAGCACTGACCTCAGCAAAATACCAACGGCAAGAGACACCACGAAGTCAGCGCACGAAGCCACCTGAGCAGTTGAGATACGGGGAGATCAAATGACTTGATCATAAAGTACACCTTAACCAAATACAGTGAAGACCAAACAATTTAACGATCAAAACAACAATCTAACTAGGCATTCGAAAAATATCTTTGCTTCGAGCGTAAATGCTCCAGTCTCCTACCAAGGTTCGGCTTTGGTCTGTTTCGAGCGTGAAAGGAGCGACCCATGCAGACGGGTTGTTGCCTTCATACAAGAACAAAAGAGCCAAGCACAAGATCACGCCACGGAGCAGCCGCCGTGGCATGCTGCGAGCGAGAGACCCTAAAGCGCTCAAATTTTGGTCTTCTTTTGGCGTGCCTGACATCAAGCGTGTACAAAACAGGCATGCGAACACTCAAGCTTGCACAATCCATCAGTAGCAACACAAAAAAGCATTCATTGCAAGCAGAAGCTTTCATGGTGAAAAACCTTCGTCAAACCCGCCATGACAAGTTAAAATTTCAAAGGTATCGCATTATAGCTATCCTTCTTACCTGCAAAGATGTCCAACGGGTGCGTGTACATGGTGTCCCAAGTCGCTGGGTGAAAGACCACCCACCAATCGACTGGAGGCTTCTTCACGCCCCACGACTCTCCTTCGTCGGAGTCCGTGTCGGACAATCCATCGAGTTCTGACAGCAGCCGCCCTCCGCGCACCTGAGAAATAGTGAATTGTGGTGCTCATGAATGCAGTAAAGTGCGTGAGTTCTCTGAAGGCATTGAATAGACGAGAGATTGCGTTCATGCATAGAACGCTCCATTGAAAAAGGGAATTATATTGCAACGAGTGTACTTTTCTAAAACTAAAACAAAGAACATACCAAGACATTATTGCAATGCAGGCCTATACAATGCAACAAAGACGTCAGTTTAAGTCTCAGATATCTCAAGACGCAATTTCCTCAAATTACCTCATCGCGGCCACCTGCAGGGTGACTCGTCGCATCCAGTCCAGAATGAAACTGCTGCCCTTTTGCGGCCGAACCATAAATTGAAGCTAAGGATGCTATTTTTGGTGCTGATGGCACTGCGTTGACTGCCTTTTTAGTTCCATGAACAGCTTGGCCTTTTCCGTCGTGCCCTGTGTTTTTGCTCGTTGTGCACTCTGCTGGAGAGTTCGACTGATCAACAAAAGGGCCAACTTCCTCGTCGGTTGCAGTCTGTTTTTCAGCACGTTTTGAAGCTTCATGGGCATGCCTTGCATCTGCGGCTTGCTGTTCCTTGGTTGCTTTCATTTGAATGATTTGAAAGCGATCAAGAAACGAGAAACATAGTAAAATCCCCGTGGCAAATTCACCGAGGCGAAACCAAGGTCTCTTGTGCATAGTATCTTCCATGTTGCCAATTCCGAAAATGTAAAATGAGTTCAGCCGCAGAAAGAAATCTAATGCCGCAAGAAGCCAAGCGAAGACATATCCGAGAGACCTATCAAAGATATCAAAATTTAAATAAATGTACTTGTATGCAACAAATGTACCAGGCAAACATCCATATACAACAGGGCTTTATTGATTATCAGTCTCGCACTCGAAAAGAGTAGGCGCGATATCGTGAAGAAAAAAGATATAGAAAGCAGAGGAATAGAAAAGGAGTGATTTAAAGCACAGGCGTAGCAAGCAGCACCTTCTTTGAGCGTAAAAGTAAACGGCGGGAGGCACACAAAAGTAAAGCTGGAAGATGAGGGAGACAGTCCAGAGATCCCCGTAGCAAGGATTCGTTATCACATTGCTCATCATGAGTGCATTCGCCAGCAGCGGGGTCCCCTGGTGTATAAAGTGATAAGAACTAATTATAGATGAGACAATGTCTGACTCAAAGAGAAAATAGCAAGAATAGCTGTTAAGCAAAATGCGCAAGAATTGAGCAAGATTGTCATAATATACAACTCCCACGATTGTAAACATGAACTATATCCTAACGACTTCACCAAATCGGAACTCTAATCCGCGCACCTTACACGGCTCTAAATCTTCTTCAGCCAAATCATCACTACCAGTTAGAAATGTTGCCCACAACAAGCTTAGGAGCACGCTAGCTTGTAAAATGGGCCACAATCGTAACCAACGGCCGCACATAAAGTTGGTCGATAGATCAATGTAGGCTCTCACTCGTGCTGATTTAGTCTCGTGAACCTGGATTTTATGCAAATACATGATGCTTACAATCAACATGACGGAAAATGATGGTGCATTCCTGAGCAAAAATAAATAAATGATACTTCAGAGAAACAATTGTGGATAGTATATGTACACTTCTTATACGATAGGAAGAAAAAAGTTGTGCGGGGTTCGGTATGAAATCCCACGTAAAGGGTTATTAACATAACGCAACCTGTTGCATAAGCGGGCCTGAACGAAGAAAGAGCACGAATGATGCCAGAAAGCCACCAACGACGAGAAATACGCCTGTAAAATAGTCCTCGCCTTGCATCAAGATCCGAAACGGCGCCTTCAATATATCGCCACGTGCTGCGGACGTACGGAAATGCGAGTCGCCGTAGGTGTCTGGGTATCGAGATGCCGCTATTGTGTCCGCGTGTAAAGCCAACACGCCCAAATACGCAAGAGCACGCACGCCTGAACTCACAACCGATCCAACACGCAGTGTCGTTGGTCATACCACCGGTCAAAACAGAGGCAATACAAGTGTTGTAACGAGTAAATGATATGTCTAAGTATAAGACAACTTAGAATTGAAAATAATTTGATTAGTTTGACGCAGGTAGCTGAAATCGTTTAATATTAGTATAGCATTAGATACCGTCCCACTAAAATTTCTTAACGTCGAATGATGCATTTAGAACCATTAATACTACATCTGTACCAAAATCCTTACCGTCGAGTGCGTCGAAGCGCCTTTCTAGCGTAAACGAGCGGCTAAGCACAGCGCACACGCGACCATGCACGAATACACCCACGCCAGCACAGCCTTTCAGGCAGCGAATGAAGAGCGGCTGCTCGTAGTCGCGCGCGGAAATTGATGGCTTTAAGACACCTTCCTCGACGTGTCGCTCGATCAATGATGATGATTCGCTTTCGCCATCAGGGGGCCGCTCCACAGGCTGCCGCTCCTCGCGGCCAAATCCAACGTATGGCATGTTGGTAAGGGGCAGCTCTTGGAATACTTACAAGAAGTCTATTCGAAATTCGTTAAAAAGTCCTGCCGAGAATACACTATCCACGCATACAGTAGCCTAGAGCACGAATGAGCGAAACAACTTCGTCAGTGTTGGTCCATCACTCGAGAAACGAGCTATTACGAGGGCAGGCTAACTAGCTAGAAGAGGCTGACTTGATGCCATTTTTGTATCTTTTTCACTCTCACCTTTCCAGACTACTCCGGATCCGGAGCTCCGGAGCCCACAACACCCAACAGCACAAATCTCTCTCATTCACAACATTCACATTCACGCCAGTGCTCACACTCTTCACTCCTCACGCATCACTGTTACACCTAATCTCTCTTTTCTCAGCGTATTCGCTTAACTTTTCAAACTATGTCTGGGTTTTTATTTGCTTTTGTGATTCGCTTATCACCTCGGCATATATTGTTTTCTCAATTCGCCGAGTCATCGACATCGGATGAAATCGGGTGGAGGGTGGTCGTGGATGCTGAATGCGCATCGGATTTCGGGGTTGCTGTTCTTTGATTTTTTATAACGCCTATCCCAATTAGCTTCGCGATCGCGAGATAAAGAAACGCATAACTAGACCAAGGCGGAGATATCTGTTTGGTCTTGGTGCAAATATCAAATATAGAGATACAGAGCGACAGTAGGTGTAACGGTTAAAAAAAAAAAAAAGAGGAGTAATGGGATGATCAAATGTCTTATCTCCCTCCGTCGTATGATCCTAGATCTATCCATTCCTTATTCGGTATCCTCCGCATAAGAGACACAACTAGGCTCCCAGCTCTCTCCCAGGCGCAATCAAGGCGAAATTGCGGTACTCACAAAGCCGTGTAAGCGCCGTTTCGGCTTCAGACCTGGCCATTAATCATTTCGCATCCTCACGATAGCCAAGCATATGGATGTAGCGCGCGAGGCTACGATAGGGCTCAATCTGACCCCAACGCCGTTCCGCAGCAAACAATCCACTGTATGGAATACCTGGTCTCTTGCTACTTTCAATGTGGTCGTGAAGCATCCGAATCCCGGACCATGCTCGAATTGCAAGCCCGAGGTCTTCTTTCATCCAGGATTCAAGTGTAGGCCCATCTTGAGGGTTATGAGGTGTCAAAGCAGCACGCTGTTTCTTCTTTCTACGTGCTGAGTTGCCATAAGAAGTGGTTTCACCAGCATCAAGTTGCGTAGAGCCGTTCGTCGCTACTGAACCACCCATGTCGTCGGCGCGATCAAAATTTCCATTCATTAAGTGACGCCAAATAAGGGCGTTGCGGTTGTAGAAAAGAACAGACAAATGGCCTTTAGGGCGAAGCAGTTGACCGAGAACTTGCAAGGCTTTTTTTGGATCAGCCATCCACTCAACTACAGCGTGAAAGAGGATTAAATCAATGCAAGCTACTTCATCAACCGAGCCTTCACTTTTGGCTGACATAGGTAGAAGGCCCAGAGCTTCGCGAGCAGCATCATCAGAGAGTAGATCTTGCGCTGCACAATGAACAAATGTTACATTACAAATGCCGTCATGGCCACAAGCAGCTTCGAACGTGGCTCGAGCTCGCTCAAGCATAACAGTCGAAATATCCGAAATAATAACCTACGATGTATAGTGTCAGCAGACAGAAAGTTATTCAATTGAGATTTCGTAAAGTATTCAGGGCAATACATCGCGTACCTTATGACCCATCGATGCCAAGGCGGACGATATCTGGCCGAGCCCTCCACCAGCGTCCAAAACTACTAGTTGCTCCTCAGGTTTCACGTTGTTTAAAGACGGTTTCGCATCAAAGGGCCACACATGAGCCAGGTCCTCCTCCTCCTGCGATCCATCGAGCACTTCATCCCTTAGTTCTCTTCTAGGCGGAAAACGAAGACTCGTAGCTGCCTCTATGTCATCAATGACAATATCAAGGCGTAGTCGCCCTTTCCGGGTGCCCCAGATGTTTGCTGCAAACTTCGACGCTAGGTCATCAAAACTTCGGTCGCCAGCAGTAGTGAGACCTAATGACCTAACTTTTTCAGACCGACTTTCGATTCCTGCCAAATCGCCCGAAGCAGCTTCGGAAGACACGGAGGCTGATGAAGCTTTCGCCTGTCTCTCCTTGCGTAGAACAGCATTTTCACAGGTGCCATAAGGTATACTCCATAGGTGCGCACCATTAGGAAGTGGCTTTTTATCAAGGAACAAGTAAACACTGGCTCCGATATCCGAATACAAACACTTATCGATTCCTGAAGAGCAGCAAAAAGTACGGGTGACCATTCCTGCGGTTACTTCAGCAACAGGAAGCCGATCGCCTCGGGAACAGTAACACGTCCGCGGGTTTGATACGTTCGTGCATTGAACTGGTGGCAGCGCCGTCAGAAGAGCTGTCGTGGCAACGTCCATACGGTAGGCTCACTAGGAGAATAGATTCGAAGCTCAAGCGCCAAGCATTTAAAAAGCAACTCCGCGTTCTACTTATTACAGTAGCTCCCTCTGTAGCTCCGTGCTCCGTGCTCTGTGCAATCTGTCAATCTGTGCATCTGTCTGTGCAACCCAACAACGAACAACCAAACATCAAGCAACAGAACGTTACTGTACCAAACCAAACCAAACCGTACGGTGCGGTAGCGGTAGCATAATGATTTCGATAAGTACTTACTTACTAGTAGTCTAGCCTACAGCTTGTGAATATCAGCCGTAAAACATTTACTGGCTAGGATGAATAATAATATATGAAGTGTGAAGCGGAAAAGACAGCCGCACTTCGCAGCTTCTTTCATTTTGCATGAGTGTGTTCTTCAGTGCTAGCAAGTCCCATTCTCAACGCCTGCATGTCTTCGGCAATTCTTTATAAAATGAGTCATAACTTGTAGGCGAAGATGCAGACATCAGTGAAGCTATTCTATGTTTTATGCACCCTCTATCGTTCAATAGTAAGCGGAGCAGACATTGGGTCAATTGAGCTTATGCCATTTCTGGAGCATCAGAAGGGTATATCCCAAGTTGAATTGCAGCATCATGCTCAGTCCTGGATGCGTGACATGAAATACAAGGCGGATCGTAAACACGCAAATCACAATTTTTCAAGCCAGTCAAACATTATCTTTGAGGCAGACGCCAAAGTTAAATCGCTCTCCAAACTCAGCGGTCGAATGTTCTTTAATCACATTGCGAAATGTTCGGGTGGGTCTGCTGTGGAGCAAATTAAGGAAGTATTATTGAAAAGTACTAACGAAACCACAGATTTCGATGACCGCGAAGAATGCTACGGTTATACGAGATTAAATCGTTTTGGACCTGGAAAGGCGAACATCAGCCACTATCTGACCATGCTTCGAAGCCCTCGCCATCAAGTTGTGTCACAATTTTTCATGCTCAAGGTAGGCGATTGAAATGATGGCTCTGCGTGGTTTATTAGTAGTTACTGTTGACCCATGCTTGAATTTTTCCACACAGAACTTTGGCGAATGGTGCACTTTAAATCCTCAAGAGTCGGGGAAGGCACCAGGCGCTCGGTGCTGTGGTAACTTTCCGAATGTCTCTTCAAACCTTGAAGCTCTCCGACTCTGGCTTGACTGGTACGCGAGCGCAGACTGGCATCCCAGCCATATGAATCAGTCGGCTCCATCAAAAGTTGGCAATTACTTAGGCAGCTGCTACACGCCGTGGTAAGATTCAGTGCATCTTTGTATTATCTAGTTTACACTAATTCCGTACGTGCTTTTCAGGAATATGCAGAGTAGAGCCCTCACCTGTTCTCGGTTGCGCCCATCGTACACTCGGGCCCTCACTTGGGATGACGCATCCCCATCACTAGATGTAGCCCTGAAGAATCTCAAAACTTTCTCCTGGGTTGGAGTGACAGAGCTCTTTGACGAATCATTATGCCTCTTTGAATACCAAGTGACTGGCGTGCTCCCTTCGAAGTGTGTTTGTGCCCACAAAGGAAAGTCAGATCCCTCCCACGCACCGTTGATTCATTCGACTGGTGGTTCATCATTTGAAAACATTCGTGACGCCGAATTCAAAGCAAAAGTTGATAAGATCACGCGTGTCGATGCCCAACTCTATAGTGCAGCTCTAGCGCGTGTTGTGCGGGAATTGCGCGCTTTAGAAAAGGAATCTGGCGAACAAATCCTCTGCACAGGAAAACTAGCGCATCTAAAAGAGACTACGAAGTATATCCCCGGTCTTTGGGATTTTGATCTGAAAGGTGAGAACATGTTGCTCAAGAAGCAGACAAGTAAACCAACTTCGAGAAAGACAGAAGAACCAACCCCAACCGCGATAGTCAAGAAGGCTGATATTCGGTCTTCGCCTCTGAGACGATTGAATGGAAATATGTTTTTGGTGCATATTGCGAAATGTAGTGGCGGTTCAGCTGGGGTGCAAATTGCGGCAGCTATCAAGTCATGGACCATGAGTCGGCGACCTTTCGGAAGAGACTCTTTTGACCTTAATGAAGAGTGCTACGGTTACTCGAAAAGTACCAGAAAAAATGTCAACCATTATCTTACGATGCTCCGCTCTCCACGTACACAAGTTGTATCGGCATTCTTCATGCTGAAAAACTATGGAGGTAATTAGGACTTCCTGTTTCACTGTAAAATTTATCTTCTCCTTGTATGAGTTTTTAAAATGATTATTGGTACTTCTTTTATCTTTTTATCTTAGGCTGGTGCTTCCTTAATCCTTCAGAGGCGGGGCTCAAGAAAGGTGCGAAAACAAAATGTTGTCATAATTTTCCTCAAGGCTCCGATGGCGAAGTTTTGAGTAGCTGGCTAAAATTTTACGCGGACGGTAATTGGTCTCCAGCTTTTATTGCGAATTCCACGGCTAAGCATCGAGGCAACTTTCTTGGGTCGTGCTACACGCCTTGGAACATGCAAAGCAGAGCCTTGACTTGTGGTGGCAAGCGATGTCATCTGGGAAGAGGTGAGCTTTTTTCGTCGTCATCCGATGGTTGCTCACCTTCCGAAGCGGTGGCCGGCCAACGGGATGGTTGGACGGGGGCTTCGTCGCATCGAGCTCATGACTGGAGCGAAGCTGTCCCTTCGCTTGATCAAGCTCTAAAGCAGCTTGAAACTATTTCATGGGTTGGGATTACGGAATTGTACGACGAGTCCATGTGTGTCTTCAATTATCGTCTCACAAATAAATTGCTCAGTACGAGAAGCTGCACTTGCGACGAAGATACCTCTGATTTGTCAGTAGTCGCTTCATCCATAAGCTTGTCCCTAACCGCTTCATCGTTCCAGAACCATACTATGAAGAATCTTCGAAAAACGAAACTTCACGCCTCAGGTGGAGCAGCGTTCAAGATACGCAATGGCACACAATTAAGCGAGTGGATTGATTCAATCACTCGTGTAGATGCTCAACTATACCGCGTAGCCGTTGCAAGGGCGCTAAAAGAGATTCGTCTATTGGAGGTAAAACTTCGACGCCCCATTTTATGTTCGCCTAAGTTAGCAAATCTTATCGAAGAGACGAAATACATTGCCGGCTTATGGGACATTGATCTCAAGCATGAAGTTGAAGCTCTTCGGAATGGTGTCTCTCAGTATCGTGTGAAGACTGCAGTTCCGATGGCTTTAGCAACTAGAATTCATCCTCAAAAGCAAGTATATTTGGCAGAGAATGCACTTGAATACCCCGAAACTGTGGTTATAGATTTGATGAAGGAAGGAAAAAGACGAGGTTCAGATATTCTCAAACTACTTTCCGGGAAGTTTTTCTTCACTCACATTGCTAAAGCTGCCGGAGGCTCCGCAATAAAAGAGTTGAAAGGTATTGTTAAAGGTCACATCGTGGATCATGCATACGAACCCCTCTTAGTAGGTGAAGAGGAATGTTACGGGTATACACGCATGCATCGTTCGACAAAACATGGCGCACCAGAAGAATTCGACCACTACTTGACGATGCTTCGCTCACCACGTGCGCAAGTTGTCTCTCAATTTTTCATGCTCAAAGATTTTGGAGCGTGGTGTACACTGGACCCTGATGAATCGGGCCTTCAAGCAGGGACGAGATGTTGTGACAATTTTCCTAAACTTTCGGATTATCGCATGCTGAACGCATGGGTAGATTGGTACTCAAGTTCAGACTGGACACCAGATCATAGAAATACCTCTGCAGCAAAAGTTGGAAACTACTATGGCAGCTGCTACACACCATGGTACTACAGTAGTAAAAATAAAACCCTAATTGAGATTAGTCAAACAAGTTGACATTTTGATTGTCCTCTGATATTTTGTTTGCAACATTGTTCCAGGAACATGCACAGTCGAGCTCTCACATGCGACTCGGCTTCTATGGCGCGTACGCATTCCAATACGAACTACCATCGAGCCACTGACTGGACAGGATGTAACCCACCACTGGAAACAGCTCTGCGAAATCTTGAGACTTTCTCATGGGTTGGTATCGCAGAGCTCTTTTCTGAATCGTTGTGCTTATTCCAGTACAGGGCGAAAGGTTCTTTGCCTAAAGCGTGTGTATGTGACAGCAAAGCGTATAAGACCAATGGGCCATGGCTTCCAGTGCCTTTGGTTAATGGCGCAAAAGCTCGACACAAGACTGGGGCTGCACGTTATGAAGACATTCAGGACCATGAGTTGAACGCCAAGGTAGACAAGATGACTCTTGTTGACGGCCAACTGTACCGAGCGGGTGTTGTTCGATTGATCCGCGAATTGCGTGCGCTCGAAGGAGTCACGGGTAGCAAGCTCCTCTGCATCAGCGCTTTGAAAAAGTTCAAGACCAAAACTGACTACATACCTGGATTATGGGATATAGATCTTGCTGATGAAGCTGAGAAGGCGAGCTGAGCATACTCCTGAATGGAATAGCCTTTAACGTCATGTTTCAGCTACTAACATTGAATTCAAATCATTTTAAAAATTGGCTGCTTGTGTGAATATATAAATACAAGTTTTTTTTTGTTTGGCCGTCAAATTCCTGATTTTGAGACAGGCCCCGAAGGGCCGGAATTAGAAGACTAAGACAAAGAGGTAGAGAAGAAAAGTAAAGCAGCGCAAACTAGACCTAAGAAGCTAATCAGGCGCACATGCCCGAGTGATTTTGGCTCTGAACCGGGTCAATTGGGGATTTGCTGGGTGAAGCGAGGTAGTCTAGTCTAGTCTAGTTAATACTCTCCCAAAAACAAAGAAAGGCAAGTACACAGCAGTCACAGAGGCACATAAAGAATGCACTTGAGCTGCAAATGCATAATCTCTGAACATTATACCGATAATGTGCCCCTTTAAATTTTGAGGCATCTCTCGAAGGGCCCTGTTAACGCGAATCTGCTATGCATGGATTTCTGACCATCAGAACTCGAACTCGAACTAATACAAACCCAAATGACACAGAAGCCAATGCTGCGGGCAGAAGTGTACGCGCGTGCGTTGCGCGCAAGTCAAAATCGTAAATAGGAAGTGTGAAGTCCTCTTACGTTTTGACCAGTGAGTTTGGAGGCCGAGCGACTCATACGGTCATAGAGCTTTCATTTCATCTTGAATCAAACGTTGCGCTCGCTACACAAAATCGTTTTTCCAGCGGACTCGATCCCCTGCTCGAGCTTAATCAAAAGCTTGTCTTTAGAGTGGTAGCTGATACTGATAGCTCTTCGCTCTTCGCTCTTCTGTTTTCTTCTATTTGATTTTATCACGAATTTATGCTTTTACCGAACTCGGACTTCGAATCTTCCTGATAAATGAGAATTTTGACGCCGGCTCCGAAGGGCCGAAATTACAGGGCTAACATGCAGGAACACAAAGCAATGCAGCCTATACTAAGTAGACAAAAATTTCCGATTGTAATTTCTAATTCTCATTGCCGAAGCACCACGAATCTGGGGCCGCCTCATAAAATAAATTATAGGATGCCCTCGATTAGGTGGATTACCCATAAAGGGCGCATAACTTTGACAAGTGCGTGAAAGTTTGACATTCAGAAGTTCAGAACGTCGGTGCGTAACCAACCCACCCCGTAAGGGCATCTCATTTGGCACAGTCACCCCGTAGGGGCATATTTTAGATGTTGGGGGTCACCCCGTAAGGGCAAAGCTTGTTTGTTGCCACCCCGTATGGGTGTCATTCGGTCATTCGTCTTGACGTCCCTTCCGATCGTCCAATTCTTCGATCATCCTACGGCTTCGATGAAAGATAAGGACATCGGCATGGAAGATTTGGCACTGAACGCGAACTCACTGCATTAACCCAGTTGAGTATTGACAGCCGGGTGCAACGAAATTTTCTTCTTCGTTAGGCGCCGCAAAACCACGCCGTTCACTTGTGTTATCAACGAGAAGTAAAGGTTCAGGCATGCAAGCTATCTTTAAAGATATCCACTCTGAGGCCAACCGCCGTGCGAAGAACCGTTCTTCAATGGTGGCCGACGAAGTGGAATGGGACTTAAACATGCGATCTTCCGAAGCTCGCTTAGCGCCCTTTGTGTACCGCAGTGCTGCAGGAGCCACTTTTGAGATCACCCAGCGGAAGGGCCCCGCAAATGAGCCTGGCGCGCCTCACTCGGGCACCGGGACGGCACTCTGGACTGCAGCTGTAGGACTCGCCAAGTACCTCGAAGCTCGCTACTCTTTGAACGAGAGCATTGTCACCCAAACTGTAGAAAAGAGTGGTGAAGGTGGTGATGGTGGGAGTAATTCTAAGCCTGGTGCGAGGACTGCGGGCGGCTTGGTGGGCCACCGCTGCTTGGAACTTGGCTGCGGCACTGGCTTAGTGTCCTTAGTAGCTGCCTCGCTTGGCGCCTCAGTAGTGGCTACTGACATCCCAGACATTGTTGAAGGCCACGCGCAGCCTAACATTGATGCTAATTTGGCATCACTCGCGAAGTCTGGAGGAGATGCCTTGCTCGGCGCCATTGAAGCGCGATCTTTAGTCTGGGGCGAAACCAACGTGCATCAAGACTTCGGAGAGGACTGGGACTTGGTGAGTTGAATGTATATAAAGAGAGCTAATTTTGTTATATACATTTAGTCAGGGCTAAAACTACTATGTTAATGCAGTCAGTTTGGTATCTCTTTTGTTCCCGTTACATGCCTTCTTTGCTCCATGTCCAGATCGTTGCATCGGACGTCATATACCGCGCCACCCACGTGCCTCTTCTGCTGCAAACGTTACAAGAGCTAATGGGTGGAAGTATACGCCAGAAGGATGCTTGTCAAAACGAAGCGCACCGAAAAGGCCCCACAGCTCTCGTTGCGTTCGACAAGCGAGGCCGTGAGGGCATCGACGCGTTCCTGAAGGCAGTCGCGGCACCGGGAAGCTGCTTTGCTGTGCGGCACGTGACTGCTGACGAAATGCCGCCGGGCGCTCGCTTCACGCATTTTGGGTGTGTGGAACTAACTTGTGCTGCACCTGAGGCTAGCCCTGCCTCATCACTGTCGCCGGTTGCGCGCGATGTAGATTTTAAGAAGTCGAACATCCCAAGTGTAGCGACTGAAAAGAAGGCAATGCTCGAAATTACTCCAGTGCCACCGCCTAATGACGCAGCAATACCAGTGCTCAAAACGTCACCGCCGCTTATTGTAGCTCTCGCGGGAGCGGCAGCAGTAGCCGCCGCAGCGATCGACTTAGTATCGATCACAGCTGCTGCGTGCCCCGAAGTGAATAATGGTGTAGACCCGGCGATGCCAGAACAGCAGAGTGCACAACTTACGACGATGTTGCCGATGGACTGCATAGATGGCAAGTGTGCATAACAAATACGCATGGAACCAACAACACTGAAAGGGCAGACATAACGCTACATGTGTGTCGTTGGCAGCCGCTCCGGCTAGTGGTACAACGGACGGGCGGTGATTTAAAAAAAAAAACAAGAACAAGCGGCGAGCACGGAGCACGAAATAAATTCAAGGAACAAGTCAACGTAAGATGAGTCTAAACAAGTGTTCAAGCGAAAGCGAAAGGCTCAATATTGGAGAAAGGCAATGTCCATCCAAGGCGGTATATCCAAGTGTGACTTCTGCCTATAACTGTATTACTGACTTGGAAAAGTAAAAAAAAAATGTTTTAGCTCTCTTAACTCATAAATGGCATGAAAATTAAACGCGCAGTCACACAGGGGGCATTTGCGGTATGTAAGATATACTGATAGAGACACCCAACCAAGAAAAATCGATTTAATTGCACCTAGGCAAAGCAAGTTAATGCCTAACTACACGCCAGATGTATGGTTTCCGGGGCTGGAATTTATAAGTATATGCGAAGGACACCCGGGCGTGTAGGTGCAGGTTCGCCAGTTCGAACCCCTCTACCTGTCGCCTTCGCGCTCCACTGGAATTGTATGGAATTAACACCAGCTGGATAAGAGGCCAATTGGTTCCTTTAGTAATAGAATGATAGAGAGGGGAAGCAACTGGCGGTCGAAACGTTGTAACTTTGGCTTGGCAAAACAATTAAAACACGCATGGAGCCCTGTGTTGAATGTTGAAAGTGTGAACGGCAGGTTTACGTTTAAACTTCACTTGATAGGGCCTCAAAAGTGGACGAGAGATGGCCCACTTAAATCTTGATGCCGGCTCCTTGAGTAGCTTCGCCGTTTTTCGAAGGAGACAAGGGAAAGCACGGCAGGCGGCACACAATGCCCGTGATGTCGTCGCGGTAATCGCCTTCGTTTCTTTGCCACTCGTTGGACGAAAGCTCACACAGCGTGCGGCACGCTTCAGCCGCCCGTGCGGGTTCCTTGCTGTTGCGCTTGGGGTGGCTGCCCGAATGGGCTGCCGGATTGGGTTTGCCCCTCATGACGTCGTGCACCACCTCAGCAGCCTGTTGCGACGACAGAAACTCCCAAATTCCGTCGCTGCCCAGCACCAGGTACTTGTCGTCGGGGGATAAAACATGGTGGGTAATTTCTGGCTCGGCGATCACTCCCACCTGAAAGTTTGAAGAAAAGAGAAGAGGAAATTAAAAAAGAGAGCTGAGAGACAAAAATGAAAGGTGTAAAAAAAGAAAAAGAAATTTCCTAGCGTGCTCACTCGTTGAAAAGGTGAACAATTTTTTTGACATATCAGTAGAGGTCTGTTCCAAAGAGCAGGAGAAGAAAGAGAGAAAGAAAGCAGCTCAAGCCACGAAAGAAGCTCGCGCGCGTACGCACCCTCGCTAGGGCGTGGTCTCCCAAGCTTCTCGCCATCGACAAGCCACAGGAGTCCATGCTGCGGGTGAGCCACACTCTGGCGGGCCCTTCTTCTTCTGATTCGTCACTCACGAACCCCCCCATTTTCAGCACCCGCTGCCGCTCCGTTGGCAAGTCGGGCTTTTGGTCCAAAGACAAGTCTTTCGCCACCTAAGTATAGTGAGCAAATAAGAAGCGGCACGTGAATCGTGCCTCAGAGAAAAGAGAAGAGCTCCTAACGCTACCAGGCAGAAACTCGAACCACAGGGCACAAAAAATATTATTTTAAATGTGTGCCATCTGGTATCCACTTCTTCGGTGCAATGAAGTACACGAAAGAGCAAAAAAAACACAGAAGCAAGCCTTACCACGAAATCACTGTTCGTTGGGTCCACAGCGCACACCACAGCCCGTGAATCACCAGCGTTACCGATCCAAAGGTCGTTGCCAAACGCTAAGACCACGACGCAGGTGGTACCTGCGTAGGTGGAGTCACGACCCAGTTGCTTTCGTAACTGTTTTTCGAAATGACAACAACATAAACATATATGAGTCGTAGTAAAAAAAAAGAAATAAGATGAGAAGCCGTATTGAGACACCAAAAGGAAGCAAAAAAAATCGGATATCATGAACAATAAATCCAAATTCCTAGGGCAGATGTCACAGTCGTGACAAAGTAGTTCATCTTCTTCCTCCAGTGCTTACTTGCGCATCGACGTCCAGAAACGCTTTCTTGAGCGCTTTTCCTGGGTCGCTGTGTAAAAAAGGCGACGCCTGCAGGAGCTTGGGCAAATGCCGCATGCAGTGCTCGCTGATTTTTTCGCCGTTGCGCCCGTGGCCGTCCATGACTGCAAAGAAGGCGCAGTCGGACCGCCCCCCAAACGGCCATTGCATGCCGCCTCGGTCTTGGTTGATTTTCCCCTTGACTTCGAAACCCGTCCGAGTGAACTTCGGCTCGATGCCATGGCACGAAAAAAGACCGCAATTCTCAGCCCCAAAGGGCAATTTCAAGTCCAGAGCTAGGTTGACATCTTGGTCTTCTAACCGCCCTTCTTTCTTTTCGCGCGCGAGGTACAAGTCCCCATCTTTGACGATGCCCAGTACACTGGGCTTTTCCTCAACCTGTGGTCCACAGAAAATACGGAGGAGGGCGAACAAGGAGTTATGAGCTTGGCGCCTCTAGCAATTTTCACCGAACATTTTTCACTGAACATCATTAGAGCAACATCATCACTCCACGATGTCATACTATCTCTTGCCCTTCGTTCCCCAATTTACTGTTCCCTCTTTTACGTAGCTGTCCCATTTGAGCCCCATAATCTCATCATGAACACACCTCATCTTCAGCTTTGATCTCTTCCAAAACACCCTCAAGTTCAGCAGCATCGTTGGCTGTGATGGACAGTTTTCGAAGCCGAAACGTCTGAGCGTCGCCCGCCTTTTTGCCCCCCTTTTTGCCCCCCTTTTTGTTGCCCTTTTGCCCATGAGCGCGTGAGCCCGTGTTGCTGCCAAATATCTTCGGCTCATGGGCGTCAGCAGAGTCGTTGAGGTCAATGCTTCCCGCCGCATTGGTCAAAAATGCCACGAGAACGTCTCTCTAAAGATGCAGTAAAGAATGGCGAGAACAGTGAGAAATTAAGGATGCACGCTAAAAATACCATCGCCTGTTGTTGATTGATTGAGGGCAACGTGCTTTCGTCATTTGGCATGTAGAGCGATATACTAGGAATGAGCCACGTAAAAAAAATCCCGGAAGGTAATATTCTAGAGAGTCTTAGCGCATGACGGGCATCATCGCTATGTCGAAAGCGGCACGTTCAAAAATCATACAAAACAATAAGAAGGCTTTCTGCGAGCCTATTTCAATAATTTACGGTGCGCAGTCCATTCTAATATGCACTTACCAAAGCGGCGGCAGCGTCAGCACCCAACGCCGCACTCCCCGCTGCACTGCGCGGGTCCACTTCTAGATTCCACGTCCCGCGCTCACCTTTCCATTGAATGGCGAAACATCGCCGATTAGCGGCCTCAATTTTAAGCCCTGATTTCTCGCGCTTTTTGAGGGATTGCTGCATTTCTTTGGAGTAAGTGCCCTCGTGGACTTTGTCAATCTGAGCAATATTTTGCGAGTACGCCATTTCTTCTTCCAAGTCATCTACGGATGCTCGAAGCTCTGCATTTTCACGTTTCATCAAGGTTAAGCGTGTAGCGTCGTCCGATAGCGTGAGAAGGCGCGGCTTAGAGCCAACGCCGCCAAAGTTTACCCTTCTGTGCTTGTGTTGAATAACGGAAATGCCTGTTAAATTGAAGACGTCTTCGAGCGAGCCTCCATCGGGGAGCACAGCGTCTTTGAGCAGCTGAGCTGGGCTCGACTTCCCCTCCATACTTACAAAGACAACGTGGTTTGCAACAGTTTAGTGTTGGCTGAAAATATTCACAGTGAATTGACGCCGATTAAGTCGTAAGAATCACGAAAAGGGCGTATGGCCTGCAAATTCTTTACACGTCCCGTCTAGAAGTAGTGCGTCGCCTTCGTATGTTTCGTTCCCCTCGTTGCACGTTGAGATGTTGAGAATGAAATCGTTTCTTTCCGGAAAATTGTAATTTCGGCTCTGCAACGACACCTTACTTGATTGGTCGAGAACGTTTTGGTGTTTCACAATATCACCGGCCTGACGTGTCGAGCAGTAGTCTCTCGTCGACTTGTCGAACGGGCATCAGCCAAACACCGAACGCCGAAGGCCAACTGGGAGACATCCGGCTAGTCCCTACAATAAAACATCTGACGTATTTTCTCCAGAATATAAGGCAAATACGTCGCGACGTATCGGCTTTTCTGCTGACGTCATCACCAAGACGTCATCAAATATACGCCTTTATACGGCGTTTGCCATGCATATAGTGGAAATATGCCCTAATATAACGCAATTTACGGTACTGACGTATTGATTGACGTATTTGGGTCAAATATTTGACGTATTTTTGTAAGGCCTACATCCGGCCAATTATAACGCAGAGATTAAAATAGGCCATATGTAGCTTCGTGCTGGAACCTAGGTGATTCGAGCTTTGCAGAAGGGCCCTAGACTAGCTGAGCCGATAACGCCTTTGAATCTGCGCAAGGACCAAGTGTCGGGAACTGGTGCACTTTGC
>Ga0307930_1001274_pt1 | contig 20054 bp, 6 predicted proteins | sample OrgLakmetageno46_FD_203161 | JGI IMG/M metagenome (GOLD analysis project Ga0307930, IMG submission 203161) | Saline water microbial communities from Organic Lake, Antarctica - #46 | ecosystem: Environmental > Aquatic > Non-marine Saline and Alkaline > Saline | place: Antarctica: Organic Lake...
CCCCCTCAAAAAATGCAAACAACAACATGCAAGCGGGCCGCTTGTGGCCTAGCGGTCCCTCCCTATCAAAGAGCTAAACCCATATATCTTCCATCAAACGTCACGGACGCTAGTCGTGGTCGTCCTCAGCGTCCTGGTGGCGCCAGCTAACAGAGCTTTTCTCTGCCACTACTTCATTTGGCCCCTCGCCCCTCGGTGAAGCCCAGGATGGCACTCGATTTTTTTCTCCTAAATTATTACTAGGTGGTTCTGTTGCTCCATTGCACGAACTGCACGAATAAACCATTTACCGCACGGGCCTGGCCAATCAGAACTTCAAGCAGGCCCATGAAACCTCCTACTGCGGAAATGGGCGAGAATAACCAAGAAGGCAAAGCGAGCAGGAAATGGGCTGTGCTTTCTAACTATCGGCTTAAGGGGATCATTCCTGAAAATCGCCCCTTTATTCGCCATAGCACACGCAAATCGGATTGAGATTGCCCCTAAATGTGCTCAAATGGCCTTGCCACTGCAACTCGGCATTTTGCATTTTAACACAGGCCCCGAACCCAGAAGGGCCGTAGTTAGAAAGCCAACATGCCGAAAACAAAAAAAGAAGCTCATACTAGTAGAGGAACCAATGCTAGGCTACTAGGCCATCTGTAGGATCAAATCAGGAACACATGCCCTGTCCGAGTGGGGAGTGGCCATGGAAGTGATGTCAGCGGTCCAAAGTGGCCTAATGTTTTCTCCACATCGAGCACCGAGGAGTAACCTCAATGCCAGTATTCTGTTTACTTCCTGGCGTCTACTAAAAGCACCAGTCTTAAGTCACGAGTCCGGTAGGGGCTATAGAAAATGGTCTAGCGGAGTGCAATAATAACAATAAGCGGCGATATTTGGTATTTGGCGGTATTTGGTAATTGGTAATTGGATACTTGGTACTTAAGCCAACAAACATGGGCAGGAGGTTCCTCGCTCCTTTGTGCAACAAGGCCTCAAGATGCAGACAACCAAGTAGGTGGGAGTAAGCATGCGCGCGTTTTAATCAAAATACCATGGCATCGCGGGGTTAGGTGCAGTTGTCCTGGTGAAATAAATTAGTTGGAATCGAGCCGACAGCTGCAGCACCGTGGCCCCAGCAAGGCTTGAAATTTCCATGAGCGAATTCAAGTGAGCCAATACGCATCCTGTTTCACCTCCGCGCTGAAGCTAAGGCTCGAAGAATTCGATCCCACCTTTGCGCTCGCTTTCACAAGTGTAGCCCAATTTGGGACTAAGCCCCATCATCGTTAGCAGCAGCGGCTTTATCTGAAGCAGCTGAGGCAGATTCAGGATCGCCGCCTGGCACTAATAGGGCAATGTTGTTCCCATTGAGTAATATTTGATCCAACTTGGTAACTTGTTTCCCGTCGGCTGTGATTTCATACCTACCATGAGAAAGAGAGAGTCCGCCCAATGAGAAGTGATAACATTCTAATAATACTCAAGAGCTGAGAAGCTTACTCTGTGACGTCATCGAGAACCATGTTAACGTTATCGTCAAATCCGCGCAGCGTCCCTACCAGCTCCTTATCGCTGTTTCATGCGCCCAAAGACACGAGGATGAAGCGAAAAGGATCACAACAAATAAACAATGATAAGAACCTAAAGAAAGCTTAATTTATAAGATACAAAGCACGACTAAATGATTCGAACGCACCCCTTCATGATAACCCATAATCGGCTTCCAATACACTTGTCAATCATCGCCAACTGTTGCAGTACAAGCAAGGTAACCATTAGAGGAACCGACGAAGTCAAGGTAGGCATTAATTTAGAGGTCAATTGTGCAAGCATGAAGTAGGCTAAAGCATATGGATTTCCGTAAAATCTGTGGGGTACCGGTAACTTGCGTCCCGCCATGACAACGAATACAGAAGGGCGAGTAGAGAAGGAAAAGGCTCAACAGGGCTCCAAGTAGAGCCAGTTCGAGCTGCAGCTAGGATAGTTGCACGCAGAGGGATGGGTGAGAGCGCAGCCTACAGTCTTCAGATTCGTGCTTTCTGCTTTTTGGGCTCATCTCAGCTCATCAGCTCATCAGTCAGTCAGTCAGGACTCAGGACTGGCTGCTGGGTGGGTGGCTGTCAAAAATGGGTTCAACCCAGGTAAAAAAACAGTGCATACAACAGGCCAGGTGGTCTCAACGTCGTGGTAAAATTTGAAATTTATTCATCAGCAGCACAGCAGTGCACTGGCAACTGGCACGGAGAAATAGGGGAGCTGATTGCTGAGGTGCGCTTCAGCGGTCATATTCACTGTTGTCAAAATAATGCCGCCAACAGTAGGCGACGATAGGCTCAGTTTCTTTCTGACTACGATTCGATCTATTCACGGTGTCGATGTCGATGTTGAGGATGCAGAAGGCGTCGAAGTATCGCGGTTCCTGAATGACCCAGAGGTCCAACTTCTCCGGGCCTCGAAACTAGAAAACGAAAGCGTTGTCTTCACGGCCAAAACAGACAACGCTGACTGCAAGTACATATCTGAAGTGCTTTTTGTAAAACGGTCTCCGGTCGTTCTCACACCGGACACCATGGCCTCTGAGGTGCTCGTGTCCACTACGGGCTCAAATGCCGAAGTGGAGTCACTCAACGCACTGCTCTCGAACTTCTACTGCCCAAGGCTGCTGAGTGGTGACGTGCAATTACCCCCAAAGGTTCAAGCCCTTCTTCAAGATCTTCGAGCCGCCACTGGAACAATAGTGCGGGACAGCGGGGAAGGTCCGGATGCGCTCCAGTCATTTCGTGGCATTGTGAGCCCACTGCACGAGGTACAATTTTGGGCTGAGTACCGGGGCCGCGATATAGACTACGATCTTGTGAAGGCATTGAATGCAGCATTCGACCGTGACCGCGGCCTTTGGCGAGGGGAGCTTGAGGCAGTGGTGGCAAGTGAGGACGCGTGCGACTGGGACCGTGTAGGCGACTTCGTTGACAGCACCATCGATGTGATTGAGGCCATGTGGGTTGCAACGGGCCGGAGCGGCGCGGTCTACCCGGAAGCACGAATGGCACACTTTTTGGATTGTTTGGCTGGTTCGGTAGCGCAGGCTGTGACTCGCCACCTTCGGCTTTCTACGAGCAGCTTTTGGAAGGGTAGCTTCGCATCACTTCGCGCAACCCTTCGCAGTGCGACCGGCCTTTGCGACCGCTGGCTCGGCACCGTGAGCGTCGCCAAAAAGACTCTATGGCAACGCGGAAGCACTCGCCCGTGGAGCAAAGAAGCTGCGTACGAGGATTGCGTGGTGGGGCCGCTCCAAGCACGCTTGACTGAGATTCAGTCGATGAGAGCAACGGTGGAGGAGCTGCGGCGACTGCTCATCGAGGATGAAAGGCGAGACCACGGCCTGGCATCTGGCGGCTCAATATTTCGTGCCATGGAGGACTTGGATCCTTTGCAGGTGAACGCCTACACTCAGCCTCGTTGGGACAAAAGCGTGGCAGCGTGGCGAGCATCCCTCGCAGGCGCTGAGACCGCTGTTGCTGCCAACTTTCGTCGCAGCGTGGCTTCGCTCCATTCACGGCCAGACCTGTTGCTCCGAGAGTTTCAGCGCTTTTCCACGGTGCTGCAGCGACCAGCAGTGGCTGCTGAGCTCGCGTCGGAGCGCGAGAACCTCTTGGGCCTCTTGATTGAGCAATTAGACGCGGTCGAGAGCTCCCTCGATTCGAAGCTCGCTGAGCAATCGCCGTCTTCGGGAGAAGCATCCAATGGCTTTGGCTGCGGCCTGAGTCGAACCGTGAGTGGCATTGTCCTTTGCCGACAGACCTACGCGCGCACCGCGACTCAGATGGCGGAATGGAAGCCGCTGTTCGGTGATTTGCGGGCCTACGGCGAGCTTGAGGCGATGGGCGAGGCCCTCCTGCGCAAAGCCAAGCAGCAAGAACTCGAATTCCTCAGCGACTGGTCGGACGAGAAGCTCGTGGAGCTAGGCGACGAGAGCGAAGACAGCTTGCGCATGCGAGGTCAGCTCATGGACATCCCAACGCGGGGAGCCCAAGAGGGGCAGCTGGTGGTGAAGTTCGACGAAAGGCTGGTGCTCTTGCTGCGCGAAGTGCGTCAGCTCAAGGAGCTCGCCCTAGCGGTGCCCAGAGAAATCCACGATGCCGCTGCTCAAGCTGAAAAGTTCTATCGCTACGGGGTGATGCTGAAGAAAGTAGCGACTTACTGGAACTCACTTGGAGACTCCATCATATCAGCGCAGCGGCCAATGCTGCTGAACGCTCTCAAGGCGTTCGAGAAGATGGTGCGGTCGCGGTCCTCCGAGTCCGGCGTGCCCATCACCTGGAAGACGCCAGGCGAGTGCGAGCAGTACGTGGACCGTCTCCAGGCTGCTGCCGAAAAGCTGAACACTGAGAACACATCTCTGCGTCGCAGCCACGAGGCAGTCGCCCACTTGGTGGCTGGGATCATGGAGATCGACCTCCTGCGGTCCAAGGACGCGTGGAAGAGTCGGTGGACAGAAGCGGCCAGCATCATGGAGAACATGCGGCGGCGCTATCCGGAAGAGCACATGCGGCGGTGGCTGCTTCACTGGGACGAAAATATGTACAAAGCCCTGGAGGCGAGCTACCAAATGGGCCTGGAGTCCCTCAATGAAAATTTGTCGGAGATTCGCACTGACGTGGTATTCTTGCAGGGGTCCCTGCAGTTCCGGCCAGGGATCGAGGAGCTCCGGTCGGTGTACTACCGCGAAATGAAGAAATTTGTGAGTATCCCGGCCAATTTCCCTGGCTTCGGCAACAAGAAAGTCTACGAGCGAATGTGCAACGGGAATCGTGAGTCGCTGGCAGTGGTATATGGCAAAGCAGAGGACTTGTTTGCCAAGTTGTCGGTGCTTCTGGAGGAATATGCCCCTTGGACAGTGCTGGGTGGGGTCGACGATCTCGATGCATTCGTGGAGACCCACGTGGCCTTCACGCCGCAATACGAAGCCAACTTCAAGATGATCAAGCTCAAGCGCAAGGAGGCGGAGAAGCTGCCGAGTCTCGTGAAAGTGGACTGCGTGCGTGTGAGTTTGGCCCCACTCAAGGCCAGCCTTGACGATCAATTCAGCCGCCTCAGCGATGCCTTGCTGGTGGCTCTCAGGCGCACGGTGCTCGAAGAATGCAAGGACGTGGACGCTTTCTTGAATGACGCGATGGAAAAGCTGAGCTCACGACCTCAGAGCATCGACGAGATCACGCACGCGCAGTCCGCTTGGGAAGAGATGGACCGAGGCAAGGCGGAGAAGAAAGCTCTGTCGGCGTCGTGTCTGGAGAAGAAGCGCTGCCTTCTGCAGCACGCGCCGGGCAGTGACGTGGATGTTGGGGAGGTCATGAGTCGGTGCGCGAACTTCGACGGAGAAGGGGGGCGGTGGGACAACTTCGAAATTGCGATGGAGGCCTTCAATGACATGATTGAGGAGCAGAAGGAGACGCTGCGGTCAGTGCTGGCCGCTCAGGTCAATGATTTGAATGCTTCGATTGAGCGCTTCAGCGAGAAGTGGCGCGCGCTCCAGCCGGGAAGCAGTGCTTCCCTGAACTTAAGCGACTCCAAGCAGGTAGCAGGGGTCTTCGAGGATTTGGGCGATTGGGCGGAGCAATTGTCGGAGCTTTCGGCCAAGAGCGCGGGGCTCGTGGAGTCGAGTGCCACTTTCGGCATGGAGACTCCAAGCTTCGACGGGCTGGCAGTTATTGAAGCCGAGATTGTTGCGACCACTTCGTCGTGGGAAATGCTGCGCGAATTCACGGCTGCTCTTGACGTGGTGGCAGACAAGTCTTGGATTGAGTTCAGGATGAACGTGTTCGAATTGCAGGTGGGTCGGTGTGTTCTTCGTCTAGGTTTTGATTCACACTGCTTGAGAGAAGTACTATGCACGCCTTTCTTTGATCGTTAAGGATCTTGTTAAAGACAGGGGAAACAAATTCTCTAATACTGGTGTTGATGTTAGGATCTGGCGGCGGCATGGAGCGAGCGGGCGAAGGAGCGCGTTCTCTTGGGGTATCACGGTGTAGTCACCGACTATTTAGCGGAGCAAGTAGATGGCATCAAGCATGCTATGCCTGCGCTCAAGTTCTGCCGTGGCGAGCCTTTTGGAGAAGAGCACTGGGCTGAGCTTCTGCAAGGGAAATTGAAGCTCAATCGAGATGTGAAACTCGCGAACTTAAAAGTGCGCCACTTCCTCGATTCGCTTCCCACTTTGAGCGAGCCTACCACTGTGGCCTATGTGAAGCAGCTGCAGGCGCGTGCCCAGGGGGAGGTGACCATCCGAGAGGCGCTGTCCGAACTGCGAGCGTGGAGCCAAACCTCGGAGGTGAAGTTGCTGGAGCACGAGGAAGCAGGACGCGTTACTCCTATTATCACTGGCTGGAAGGACATGTTTCTGGAGCTGGGTGACAAGCAGAGCCTGTTGTCGAGCTTGAAGGAGTCGAACTTTTTCAAGGCCTTCGCGGACCAGGGTAACGTGTTTGACACCAAAATGGCAGCGCTCGAGTCCCACTTGCACGCCATCAACCAGATCCAGCGCAAGTGGGTGTATCTCGAGCCGATCTTCGAGCGAGGGGCTCTTCCCTCGGAGTCGGCTCGGTTTCGACGAGTGGACGTTGAGTTTCGGGACACGATGGCGAAGCTGGAGAAAGACCCCAAGCTCTTCAACCTCGCTGACGAAGTGCTCTTTCACGGCCTCAAAGAGTCCCTCGAGAAACAGCTCGACCAACTGGAGAGGTGCCAAAAGGCCCTCACTGAATTCTTGGAAGAAAAGCGCAACGCCATGCCTCGTTTCTATTTCCTCGGCGACGATGACTTGCTTGAAATTTTAGGCCAAGCCAAAAACCCCACCGTGATTCAGAGCCATCTCAAGAAGCTCTTTCAAGGCATTCACAGCGTGCAATTCAGCGAAGCAAGCAGCGCAGTTTCGGCTATGGTGTCGTCGATTGGCGAAGTGGTGATTCTCGACGCTCCCACGGCCATCACCGATCGAGTTGAGGAGTGGCTCGCCGCTCTCGCCTCTGAAATGGCGTCCACTCTCAAGCTCAGCGTGAACGAGTGTCTGAAAGTGGGCTCCAAACTCGACACTTTCCCCTCGCAGGTGCTGCAGGTCGCGGAGAATGTGAAGTTCGTGGACGCCATGGAGGTGGCGATCGAAGAGGGAGGCCTGGCCAAGGTTAAGAGCGACCTGGCCCAACTTTTGAAGCACTACACCTCAATGCCGGACCCCAGCCACCTCACCTCCATCAAGATCAAAGCCCTCATCCTCGATCTGGTGCACAACATGGATGTGGTTGACCAGCTCGCCAAGGCCGACGCCCGAGCCATCACCGACTGGGAATGGACCAAACAACTGCGACTTTACGCGGAACGAGGCTCGGTGCGGGTGAAGATGGTGGATGCGGCTTTTGACTACACCTACGAGTACCAGGGAAACGCACCCAAATTAGTGCACACCCCACTCACTGACAAGTGCTACTTGACCCTGACGCAGGTTTGAACTTGCTGTGTGCATACACTTCTCCTACCCGTTTTTCTGCTACTGGAATTGAGGGGGCTTCAGTATGTATACACATGCATGCATCTACGAACACTTTTTTTTTTTTTAAGTGACCCTTCATTCTCTTCAGCGTACCATCCTTGAAAGGGATCTCTGTGACTCACCCCTTTTCGTGTTCATTGCCTTGAATGTGCCCCTCCTCAGGGAATGCACATGGGTTTCGGCGGGAACCCCTACGGCCCCGCAGGCACCGGCAAGACGGAGTCGGTGAAGGCGCTGGGTCAGGCCTTCGGGCGGCAGGTTTTGGTGTTCAACTGCGACGAAGGCATTGACTTCTTGTCGATGGGGCGCATTTTCATCGGCTTAGTGAAGTGCGGCGCCTGGGGCTGCTTCGACGAGTTCAACCGGTTGAAAGAGGACCAATTGTCGGCTATTTCGCAGCAGATTCAAGTCATTCAAGACGCCATCAAGATGAAAAACCTGTCCGTCTCGTTGCTCGGCCGAGTCGTCGACGTGAACTTGAACGCGGGCATTTTCGTGACCTTGAATCCAGCGGGCAAAGGCTACGGAGGACGCTCACGGCTGCCCGACAACTTAAAAGCGCTGTTTCGGCCGGTGTGCCTCTCCGTGCCGGACAACGAGCAAATTGCAGAAGTGGTGCTGTACAGCGAGGGTTACACCACCGCCAAGGCGCTGAGCACCAAGATTGTGAGTTTGTTTGCCCTCTCCAAGCAGTTGCTATCGACCCAGCAGCACTACGAGTGGGGTCTGCGCGCACTCAAGGCCATTTTAAACACCGCGGGCAAGTTTTTGGGGCAGGCTCGGGCGGAAATCGATGCTACTGGAGACGGATTTGACGTGTCATCGTTCGAGGCTGAGACATTGATCAAGGCTGTGCGCGTGAATACCTTATCGAAACTCACTTTTAGCGACACTGAGCGCTTCTTAGACTTGATTAAAGATCTGTTTCCGGGCATCAAGTCGAGCGACGTGACCATCCCCGAGCTGGAGTCCGCGATCCGAGAGGTGATGGCGTCCGATGCCTACAAACTCAAAGTGGACGAGACCCAGGTGAAGAAGATGCTCCAGATGAAGGAGTCTCTAGATCAGCGCATCGGATGCGTGGTGGTGGGTCCCTCGGGGAGTGGCAAAACCACCGTGTGGCAGGTCCTGCAGCAGGCCATGGTCAAGTGCGGGCAGGCAGTCAAGACCTACGTGATGAACCCCAAGGCGATGCCCAGGCTCCAGCTCCTCGGGTACATGGATCACGACACGAGGGAGTGGACCGACGGAGTGCTCACCGACGCTTCCCGCAAAGTGGTGATGGAGCCCCAGCACGTGCGGTCGTGGATCGTCTGCGACGGCGATGTGGACCCCGAGTGGATCGAAAGCCTCAACTCGGTGCTCGACGACAACCACCTCCTCACCCTCCCCAACGGCGAGCGCATTGCCTTCGGCGACAACGTAAACTTCTTGTTTGAGACCCACGACTTGCGCTTCGCGTCTCCGGCCACCGTGAGCCGCATGGGGATGATCTTCCTCTCGGAGGACGACATTGACGTGCGACGCGTCACTGAGAAATGGACCAACACGCAGCCGGAGACGGACCGTGAGCCCCTGGAGGCGCTTTTGGACCAGTTCTTCTTCAAGGCACTCGACTTGGTGATGAAAATGGAGTTTGTCGTTGACACCACTCTGGTCGGTACTGTGAGCAACGGCCTTTCTCAGCTGGCTGGAGCCAACACCAAGCCGGCGTTTCTGGTGGGACTGATTCGAGGTCTAGGAGGGAACCTCATGCCCCAGCACCGCGAGACATTCGCCAAGGAACTATTCAGCTGGGCTCCGGAAGTGCGACCTCCTGACATTACAGCGCCCCTCGACTGCTACTGCGACGAAGATGGCCGGCTCCTCCCTTTTGTGGCATCGTCAGACCCAACTGCGATGGCGGCCACGATGAACGAGACGAGCCGCCTTGAGTCATCAGCGGTGCAACTAGATTCGGTGATCCCAACCGTGGCGGTGCAGCGTGCCCTCGCCATGATGAACGCATGGATTGAGAACAGCGAACCTTTCATCTTTGTTGGGCCAGAAGGCTGCGGGAAAAACATGATCATTCGACACGCTTTTGAACAACGGCGGAGCGTCGCCATTGCCACTATCAATTGCAACGCTCAAACTACTGCGAATGACGTGATTTCAAAGATTGCTCAGACCTGCGGTCTCTTCAGTGCTCCCGAAGGCCGAGTCTATAGGCCGCGAGACTCGGAGCGGCTGGTGCTCTATTTGAAGGACTTGAACTTGCCCAAGCCGGATATGTACGACTCGTGCATGCTCATTGACTTCCTGCAGCAGCTCATCACCTTCAGCGGCTTTTACGACCAAAACCTCGAGTTTCTGCACATCGAGCGCATTCAGATCGTGTGCTCCATGAACCCCGCCACGACCGTGGGCCGGTGGCCGCTCTCCACTCGATTCACGGCCATCGTGCGAGTGGGCATTTTGGACTACCCGGAGGCCTCGGAGCTGGTGAACGTCTACGACACTTTGCTGGGGGCGGCCTTCGAGGAGCTGCAAGAGCAAGGCAAGCTAGAGTCCAAGTGGCTCAACGGAGGCCGTTCCGGAGACCGAACCAAGCTGGCTGCGACCATGGTCGAAATTTACACCCTGGTGCGCGCCAAATTCACTGTGGACGAGCAGCGGCATTATTTGTTCACCCCTCGTGAGCTGACAGCATGGACCGTGGCTTTGCTCCGATATGATACCTCAGAGGGCAGCGGCGTGGACCTTCTGGATGTGGTGGCTCACGAGGCTTGCCGCTTGTTTCGCGATCGGCTCATCGATAAGGACTCAGTGGGTCGGTTTGATGCGATTTTGGCCTCGGTGTTCAGGAGCAAATGGAACTACTCACTGCGTCTGGACGGCCACTTCTTCACCACTTTGAGCCAGGGCAAGCAAGCTTCAGGCAACAGTGCCACACGCTACCTCGAGCGACTCTCAGCGGGCGACCTTCATAAAGTGTGCACTCAGGGGCTCGCCTTCTTCGAGCGTGAAGAAGCAGATCTCGGCCTGCTGCTGTTTTCTCAAGTCCTCGAGCACCTCACGCGTGTTGATCGCGTCCTGAGCACACCCGGAGGCCACCTACTGCTGGCAGGTCGCAGTGGGGTTGGGAGGCGGTCGGCAGCGACTCTCGTAGCGTACATGCTGGGGCTGCAGATGGTGACTCCGTCGGTGACGCGGGACTTCGGAGTGGCAGCTCTGAAAGTCGAGCTGAAAGTGGCGATTCAACAGGCGGGGATCGCGGGGGAGCCGACCCTCCTGTACCTCGAGGACCATCAGATGGCGTCGGACGCGATCTTAGAAGTGATCAACAGCCTCTTGTCGTCGGGAGAGGTGCCGGGGCTATTCACTCACGAGGAGCTTGAGCCGATGCTAGCACCTCTCAAGGAGAAGGCCGCCGACGCAGGCATTTATCGGTCAGCGTACGAGTTCTTCCTGCACCAAGTGCAGCTGAACCTCCATGTGGCGGTGTCGATGGACCCTACCAACTCCAAGTTCCTCCTCAGGTGCGAGTCTAACCCTGCCCTGTACACTCGCTGCACGCTGTTATGGATGGGGGATTGGACCTCAAGCTCGATGGAGGAGCTCCCGACCATGCTGCCTGGCGTGGCCGAGCTCCTCCTCGGAGAATTCGAGGACGAGGAGGACAAGGCATTGGAGAAGAAGAGTGCGGCAAGCTCCAAGGGCGAAGGCAAAGGGAGCAAGGGCGAGCGGAAGGGTGGCGGCGAGCGTAAAGCAGGTGTTGAGCGCAAGGACAAGAGCGATGAAGGCGCGGGTGCGACATCGAACAAGCCAAGTAGCGATTCTCGTGAAGCAGAGGAGCTTCGGGCGCTGGTGCTGTTTGTGCACAACAGTGTGGACGGCGCTACTCCGCTCGAATATTTGACTTTCTTGCGGTGCTGGAAGGCACTGCATGACTCGAAGCGCGGAGGGATGAGCCGAGAAATTCGCAAGTTGAAGAGCGGCTTGTCGAAGCTCAAGGCCGCGCAGGTCACTGTGGACGATCTGAGCACCAACGCGAGCAAGAGCGCCAAGGAGTTGGCGGAGGCGCAGGTCCTTGCTGACAGTGCAATGGAACAAATCACCAAAACCCTCTCGGACGCGAGTGGGCGGCGCAGTGAAGTGAAAGAACTTCAAGTTGAAGTCTCAGAAAAGGACCAAACCACGCGTGAGCGGCAGGAAGAAATCAGGGGGCAGTTGTCGTCGATTCAGCCGATTTTAGATTCGGCCAAGGCTGCTGTGGGCGGGATCAAGTCGGAGCACTTGAACGAAATCACTGCCCTCAAAATGCCGCCCGACGCCATTGCCGACGTGCTCGGAGCAGTTCTCAAACTTCTTGGAGTGAATGACGTGTCGTGGCTTTCCATGAAGAAGTTCCTCCGCAGCCGAGGCGTGAAGGAGGACATCTTAAACTTCGACGCCAAGGGCATCAAGACCTCGGTGCGCGATGAGGTGGCCAAGCTTATTCAAGCCAAGGCCCAATCCTTCGACCACGCCGCCATTACGAGGGTCTCAGTGGCCGCTGCTCCCCTCGCCGCCTGGGTCAAAGCCAACGTCAAGTACTCGCTGGTGCTGGAGAAGATCCAGCCTCTCACCGACGAACTCAACAAGGCCGAGCGCGACCTCGAAATCTGCACCAGCCGCCTCACCAGCTGCAACGCCGAGATTTCGGAAATTGACGAAAAAGTCGACCGCCTCAAGAAGGACTTTGCGTCTCGTACTCGGGAAGCGGAAACGCTGCGGTCTGGTCTGGAGAAAGTCACTGAAACGCTGTCGAAAGCGGAAGGCCTTCTTTCGAAGTTGAGTGGGGAGCAAGACCGCTGGACGGTGGAGGTCAATCGTCTCGAGTCTCAGCTTAGCACGCTGCCTCGCCTCATGCTTCTCGCTGCGGGATTTACCACTTACCTTGGCAAGAGCGCTGAAGATGAGCGAGTGTCGAAACTCGAATCGTGGGCTGCAGAAGCGAAGATCGAAACCTTCTCCTACACGCGTCTCCTATCCTCAGAGTCGCAACTCCTCAAATGGAAGAGCGAAGGCCTGCCAGCGGACTCGCTCTCTCAAGAGAATGCCCTGGTGATCGCCAACAACGTCGGCAAGCGTGTCCCCTTTGTGGTGGACCCATCCGACGCTGCCACGCCGTGGCTCAAGAGTTTCTTGGCTCAGGATCCCAATCGGCCCCTGGAAGCGGTGGCGTCCTTCGATTCGCGCTTTACCTCGATGGTTGAGCTTGCAGTGAGGTTCGGGAAGACGCTTCTCTTGCTCGATATGGATGGCCTCGACCCCTTCCTGTACCCGCTGGCCCGCGGTGATCTTACCAAACAAGGCTCAAGGTCAGTGGTGGTGGTCGGCGACAAAGTGATGGATTGGAACGAGAACTTCCGCATGTGCGTGGTCACGCGCAGCCCGTCAGCCGAGCTTCCTCCCGATGCCGCCGCGCTGGTGGTGGAGGTGAACTTTTCGGTGACGCGGTCGGGCCTCGAGGGGCAGCTCCTGGGTGTCACCATACAGCACGAGCAGCCGGCGCTCGAGGCGCAGAAGACGGAGATGCTGGCGCAGGAAGAAGCTTACAAAGTCGAGCTCGCCGACTTGGAGGGAAGTTTGTTGGCAGCGCTGGCGAAAGCCGAGGGCGATCTCCTCGAGAACACCAGCCTGATTGAGTCCCTCACCAACACCAAAGTGCTAGCAGCGCAAATAACCGAGTCGCTCACCTTGAGCGCAGCTGCTTCCATTGAGCTCGACGAAAAGCGCAACCATTACCGACCTTTCGCGAAAGATGGCTCCCAGCTCTTCTTTTTGGTTGCTCAGCTCACAGCAATCAATCCCATGTACCGCTTTTCCCTCAACTCCTTCACCGCACTCTTCGAAAAGGTCAGTACGATGGAAGCAAATACTGGGACCACAATAGCTACTCGCAAATCTTGTCGTCAGTGTATCTATTTTTCTTTCTGCACTGCCTTTTAGGCCTTGACCGTTCGTTCCCTTCTCATTTCGGCTTCTGTGCATTTGGCCCGTTAAAGAAAAAAAACACACACTCCTTGTTTTCTTCCCCTCACTCTCCTCCTCCATTAGGTGCTCAGCGATCCAAGCCTCGAGGCCCCCTCTGTTGCCGAGCGCCTCCGCCTCCTCACACCTGCCCTCGAGTCAGCAGTGCTCTTCTTCGTTGGGCGGGGTTTATTCAAGGCCGACCGGCTCATGTGGGCCCTCCACCTCGCGAGAGGCATGCGGCCCGAGGCCTTCGCGGAGAAGGAGTGGGAGTTTCTAACGGATCAATTGGTGGGCGACGGCGGCTATCGAGGGAGTGTGCCGGACTGGGTAGCCCTCGACCGAGGTGACTCGTATCGAGAGCTGTGCGGCCATTTCCCTCGCCTCAGCCATCAGTTGGAGCTTGACAATGGCGCGAAATGGAAGCGATTTGCAGCGTCACCCGAGTGCGAGATGCCCTCGGCCTTCCCTGCCAAGTGCACTCCTTGCCAGCGCCTTCTTGTCATCAAAGCCATACGACCGGACCGACTCATGAGCGCCATGCAGCAATTTGCTTTGGACGTGCTGCGTCTGCCCTCCATCTCGCCGCCCTCCCTCTCTTTCGCTCAATTGGTCGATGCCACCTCTCCTACCCAGCCGATTCTCCTCATCACCACTCCCGGCTCCGATCCCTCCAAAGACCTGTCCGATTTCGCGGCCGACTCCATTGGCCTGGACAAGTACCGCGACCTGGCGATGGGCGGGGGCCAGCAGCAGACTGCGAGCGAGTACCTGACAGCAGCGGCGAGGGACGGCGACTGGTTGTGCCTCAAGAACTTGCATCTGGTGGTGGCATGGCTTCCGACTCTCGAGAAAAGCATCGCCTCTCTGTCGACCTCGGTGCATCCGAACTTTCGTCTCTGGCTCACCACTGAGCCGCACCCGCTGTTCCCACCCCTTCTCCTCCAGTCTTCGTTGAAAGTGACCTTTGAGGCTCCTCCAGGCATCAAAAAGAACCTTGAGCGCACGTTGACCTCGTGGGGCAAGGACTTCTTGGACCATGGTCTCATCGCATCGACCTCCGACTCGAGCCCGTCTTCAAACCAAGTGACAGAGATGCCTCGCACGCGCAGCCCGCTTCTCTTTTTGCTGGCTTGGTTTCACGCCGTGGTGCAAGAGAGGCGCACTTACCTCCCGCAGGGATGGTCCAAGGCCTACGAGTTCAGTATTGGCGACTTGCGAGCGGGCGCTACGGTGCTAGACGCGGTCAGCAAGCGCGACGGGCCTCTGGACTTCAAATTGATTCACGGCTTGATGGAGGACGCCATTTACGGTGGCCGCGTCGATAACCCCTCGGATCTTCGGGTCTTGCGCGCCTACATCACTCACCTTTACAACAAAGATATGGTGGGCGCGAAGGGAGGGGATCTCTGTGCGCGCGTGCCGATGCCTATGGGCTTTTCCTTCGACGATCTCCTCAAATGGGCGAAGGGCCTTCCAGATGAAGACTCGCCCATGCTCTTCGGCCTGCCCGAGAACATTCAGCGAGCGCTTCAGAGGAGTCAGTCGGCGGCCGTCGGCGGTCAGCTCCGAAGCCTCAGTGTGAGTGGCACTGCGGCGCTCAAGTTCGACCGAGAGCGCTGGCGCAGTAGCCTCAGTCCCTTGATTGAGGTGTGGGCTAGCCTGATGGAAGGGCAGAATATTGAGGCGAGGAATCGGCCCAAGGGCAGCGAGAAGGGCATGAGTCCAACGGACCAATTTGTTTTGTTCGAAAACGAAGCAGCAGCCCAGCTCTGCGTCTTCGTCAGCAGCCAAATCCATGCTCTCAAAGCAGTTGTCTTCGGCAGCGCGCTCCTTACTCCAAACATTCAAGCAGTAGGAGCGGCCTTGATGCAAGGCGAGGTGCCTCAGGCATGGGAGAAGAAGTGGGAGGGCCCAGAGGTGGCAACTGCCTGGCTTGAGATGCTCGGCCGCAAGAAGCGCGCGCTGTCCAAATGGGTGGACGCTGTTACAGCAGGTCGGCTCCTTGCTGGACCTCTCAACCTCGCAGACCTCTTCAACCCAGGCACATTCCTCAACGCTCTGCGGCAGCAGGCAGCGCGGCGGCTGAAAGTGCCACTCGAAGAAACCAAGCTAGTGTCCGCCTGGGACCCAGGTAAATTAGCGGGCTGCGAAGTCATTCTCACTGCAGATGGCTTTTGGGTGGAGAACGCAGTGGTTAGCGGGAAAAGCAGCGAGCTCACCGAGGTGGCTGCTCAGGCGCCTGAGATGTCGCCAGCGCCGTCGCTTTACCTTTCTTACGTGGCACTGAGCCACCCCGAGCCGTATCGCACTGGTGAGACTTTGGGCGTGCCCGTTTACCTCTCCCCGTCGCGCGAGAAGCATTTAGTGGATCTCACAGTGCCCGCGCGTGGAGATCCGTCGACGTGGGTGCTCGCAGGCGTTGCCTTTCTCCTGTCGGAGAAATAAACACTCCAGCACTCCAACAGGCACATGGGAATGAAGAAGCCAGAGGCTTCACAGCCAATCGAAAGGATCCTGCTTGGCCTTGACCTGTATTTTGCGATTTTTTTCGCATAACTTGGGGGTATTTCAGGAAAGATTTTTTTTTAACGAAATACGCGAAATTTTTCACTTCTGGGCGAAAATGATTCCACTGTGCACGATTCATGAACCACAGGAAAAATATCATGCGAAATTTGTAAACATCTCGCGTAAATTTCGTGGGTTTGGCCTTGTTTTTGTAACAAATAAACAAAGCGGGATAAAATGAGGATTATTCGGAAATATTATCCAAGGAAAACTTTTCTAAATGAAAATCGCGCTTTAAATCGAAATCGCACCTGGGTCTCAGTAATTCGAAAAGCCCCATTTTCGACTTCGCCTTCATGTCTCTTTTTTTAGTCCTCCAGGGGGGGGAGCCGGATATTTTTTGGAATTTTCGCGTTCGCGATTTTTTTTCATAATCAAACGAAATATAGGGCAAAATTTGGGATAATTTAGAGCGATATACGAAATACGAGACATAATTTGGCCCTTTTCAAACGAAATACAGGCCAAGGCCAAGATTCAGCCTCCCCATGATTGACGCGAAATAGTCCACAATTCAAGAGAGGGGAGAGGCCTGTAGTGCTTGAGAGGCATTCTCTCTTCTATAGATCTACTGTCTTGAGCTTATATGCTTCTATCCAACATAACTCAATAAATTATAGCAGGTCAGTAAGCCATATGGGCTACAGGGCTACCCTGAAATCGAAGTCTATGTCTGAGTGCTTGTTTTAAATTCTTAAACCAGAAACGGAGTACTGGCCAGAAAAATGAGATATGGTTCAGTGTACAGTGCGTGGTGCGTGATTGTACGTGGCGGTTTCGATGTTGATTGGCGAGAAGCAAATACGTCCCATTTCGCTATTTCGTTTTTCACCCAGCACGCACAGCCCCAGCCCAGTTAAACTACAACGCGAAAGGCAACTGCGCCGAATAGCATAAGGCACATGGCGCTTCCGTGGACTTCAGGTACGTTTGAGTATAAGGTGCACATATCAAATGGTATTTGTGGTCCATTTTAGAAATGATCGGCAGTCTCTAGCTTTTGGGCTCCACCCCTCAACATTATCAGAGTCGTGTTACACGGCGTAGCACCTTCCCGGGTCGAGACCTAAGCTTAGAGTGCCATAACCCTAAGTCATGAGCCCTCTCGGCTGAGTGTAATGACGCCCGAGTCATGGCCGTATGCGCGACTTGTTTGCCAGCTCAACCATAAATCTGATGGTGGTAGTGACTGCGTCGAGGTTCGAAGTATCCAGACCGCGAAATAGAGTAGGTGACGTCGGGTGACGTGGTGGTGAAATGCGTGGTAACAGCCAAGGTATGCGGTATTAAAGGACAGCATTCAGCTGAGAATCAATTCGCTGGTCACGCCTAGCGATTGAAGGGCCGTATCCTGAGCTCCTCAGGTAAGATAGAGCGACATTTACGACGGAGGTGAAAGCGCCATAGATTGCGAAGCACAGCCATTGCCCCGTAGAAAATGCGCTCTTCCTGTTCACAGAAAGCAAACATGCTTGTGTTTAGATTAGTGTGAGAAGAAGGTGAGAAAGGAGCAAAAAATGCGCATACCCGAGATCGAAGAGATTCTCGCGGTAAATTGTCGCATCATTGGGAGTTAAAATGCACCTCGGATTACTGCCCATGAATTTGGCCTCGACAAGTCTACACATGTCAACCGAAGGCAAAAGGCAGTTGAGGCCACCATAGGCCTGTATTGTGCCCGTCAAAATGCCACTAAGGTGCCCCATGAATGACACATTGGGTATGAGGAATTGCAGCATGATCAAGAGAATCCAGGGGTAAACTTTTGCTGGAACATCGAAGAACCCAAATATTGATCGTGTTCCCCCTGCACCTCTGTATATGTCGACAACACACAGGGCAAATATAACTCCGCTGAAGCCGACGCTCTGTTGCTTGATGTACTTCAGATCGCCCGTTAAGACAAGCGAGAGAAACCAGGAACAGAAAACATTGAAAATTCCACTCAGAAGGATCTGCCAGGCTAGAGTGAATGCCATAGTAATACTGCCCACAGTGCGCTCAAAAGATCCGCCAAGACTAACAATGCTCATCATGTTCATAGCTATGTGCATGAAGCCTCCATGAAAGAAGGCACTGGTGAAGATGCGCCAAAACTGATGACCGTATATGACGAGAACGGGGGACAGAGTTACTTGACTTAAAGGTGGGTCCATAAGAAAGACGTAGACTTGGAGAGCGCCACATATAACAACGACGCCCAGAGTGCACGCAGGCAGTGGTGGTGCACCCTGGTTCAACATAGCCATGTCTTCACAGCTTCGATGTTAATTATACTGACTAAAATTTACGAAATTCGAACGCGATTCTTACTTACAATTGATATGTGAACCTTTCGATGCGAAGAGTTCTTACAATTGAGTCTACTGACACAATCAATTCGGAGAGAGTCTGTGTCGATAGGGATACGAACGACTCAACGTTAATTAATAAATAGACGCGATGTCAGGATGAACTTATCCGTGGTTACTGAATGAGTACTAATGAATCGATTGTGTAAGATTAGAAGCCACCGTAGTGATTGATCTACAACACTGATGAACAAAGACGTCAAGCTGGGCCCTATCTACAGTTCTGCTCTTGTCAGTACTTCAGAAATGTTAGATGAGTGCTGTACTACGACAATCATGCGACAATCCTCGCTGCCAAAGGCTAGCTTCGAGAAGTGCAACAGATGTCTACTGATGGAACAATCTCTACACTCGATGAGCTACTATCTACTAGCGATTACTATCAAGTTGTGAGTTGTGAGCTCTTCGTTTCTTCGAGTAATAGTACTACAGAACAGCCCAGTGCCGGTCTTTCGTTAGTGAAAAGGAGTTGAACGGAACCGAAAGGAAAGTTCGGTTTTGCTACACTAACGAACCGAACTGAAAGAAAAGTTCGTTTCCAGCCGAATTAACGAACCCGCAGCGAAAGGAGTTTCATAGAATTAACGAACTCGAAACGAACCCAGAATGGAACCGAGCTACTGTTTTGAAAACCGCGGATTTCACTAATACGATTGCGGAAATCGATTTGGAGCCGATTTGTGCTGATTGTTTCTCCAATTACCGGGACCTCAAAGAAGATTTTTTTCAGTCTGCCAAGTAAATTTTGACTTCAAAGCCGGATTTAACTCGGAGTAGGAGTTCCACCCTTAACGAACGGAACCGAACGAAGAGTTCGGCCACTCATTTCTTAACGAACGGAACGGAACTAAAAGTTCCGCTACAAAAAGTTAGTGAACCAACCCGGAACCGAAGGGAAAGTTCATTAATTCTTCGGCTCCCTAAAAGTTTCCGGAACTGCACTAACAAAAGACCGGCACTGCTACAGCCAGTTGCGGGTGAAAAGAAACACTCACGTCAAGAAATTGTAGAAACTGATCTCCCTTGTAAGGGGAAGTTACAGAGGTTGAAGTCACAACTGCTGTGCACTTCCCTTTCCTTTCACAACCTTTTCTATTAATAAAACTAGTGCCTAGCACTTCTACTACTTCTACAGGTATAAGGCATCCAGTACTCTAAATGAATTCCTCTGCGAATGATTCTTTCGATCCTACTCATTCCTCGGACTCGGGCTCGGACGGCACTCCGGATAGTTCTTCGGTCTATGCTGAACATTACTCTGCTCGCTCACCAAATGACACTCTTCTCGCGGACACGCAACTTCTCGCTATCCCGGCTACTAGCGACGAGCTACTTTCCGATGCGTTTCAACGTTATTTTCCAATGTCGGAGGTTGCAGATTTGACCAAGCATCTCTTATCGCTTGGCCCTGATGCCATTGCGGAAATCGCAGCTATCTTTCAAGTCACAGTCGCGCCCTCAACAACTACGCAGTCCCCTACCCATGCTACGTTTTTCACAGCCTGTAAGAACGCCGAAGCCATCGAAGCGTCCCTTTTCGCTCGTGGCATCGCCCGCACGGACCCTAGCGGCGGTGGTGTTGCGCTGGTTTTCCCTGCAGCTCCACG
>Ga0307930_1001276_pt1 | contig 20042 bp, 18 predicted proteins | sample OrgLakmetageno46_FD_203161 | JGI IMG/M metagenome (GOLD analysis project Ga0307930, IMG submission 203161) | Saline water microbial communities from Organic Lake, Antarctica - #46 | ecosystem: Environmental > Aquatic > Non-marine Saline and Alkaline > Saline | place: Antarctica: Organic Lake...
CAGGCATCAGGAGGTTTGGGAATGGAGTGAGTCAGCTGTCTCCACTTCGACCTGTCCTTGGCAATGGCGATCCACTCATCGAAATCTTTCGAAATGCCCTTACTTTTGAGCGCGTTCTCCAACGTCCTGCCCCAAGTCATCTGTGGACAACCAGTCGGTCGAGAATGCGATACCCAACCAGTCAGTAACTACCGTGGCGCCCGGCTCATGGGCATACGTGCGACGTGGCCAACCCAACGAAGAATCCGATTATGAAAGTAGCTGTCGATGTCAAGAATGCCCAATGTCAAGGAGTGCATCTCGCCTACCTCTTCTCATTCGGACCAAAAGTCCGATGGCATTCTGGTCTCTGGCAAATGCGACTACGAAAGCGGCTGCGGCAGCAAAAGCTTTCTTGTAGGCGCTAGCAAGCAGCAGGCTGTTTCTTTTCGTGAGGCATACGGACGAAGTGGCAGTGAGGACGACAACGCAAGTGGCGTCGGGTATGATCCACCTGGTGACGACCGCGGCGATACTTTTGGCTGTGACCCACCTCGCGACAACTCTAGCGGCGCGGAAGCGCCTTCTACCATCAAGGGCATCAATCAACGTAAACGTAGCTTCGGCGGCGCCAGCGTCTTCAACAGCAGCAGCAGCAGCGACAGCAACAGCAGCAGCAGCTTCCCCGGCAGCGGGTGCCAGCAGCCTCTACTCCATCAGCACTCATGGCCCTGATGGCAGTCGGGATTTGGAATTGGGGTTCCTCGTTCCTCTTCCCTCAGGCTTTAATTCCGGTGAATTCCGGTTGGTAGGGTTTATTGGCAGTTGGTGTACGCCCCCTCTTCGCGGCTCTCAAGGCCGCCGTGGGAGTTTTCTCATTAGGGGTGCTTAAGGCCCACACTTGCTGAATTCCTTTGTGCTAGCCTTCTTATTCCGGCCCTTCGGGGCCTGTATAAAAAAACTACTGTTGCTGCGTGATAACAATAAATTTAGATGTTACAGATTTATAACGCTAAACTACTAATTTTACAGAGTGATAAATCTAAAAATTCTTGGTTGTGGGTTTTATTTGGGGGGCGCCGGCGGATTCCACCACATTTTACTTTGCGGAACAGGCGATGCTGAGATCGGCTGGCGCCCGGCGCCTGAGAAAAACATTGAGACGATGCCCTGCTGGGGCAAAAATAGCCCAGAGAATTGTCTCGTGGACCTGGGACGTGAAACACGAACGAGCACTCAGTCCCGCCGACTTGTTCGGAGGAAAGGCGCCAGTTGGAGCCCTCATTGGCCTTCTGGAGCGAATTTGCTAGCGCATATGCAGCTCAAGTGCATTCTTAATATGCCTCTGTGACTGTTGTGTACTTGCCTTTCTTTGTTTTTGGGAGAGTATTAACTAGACTAGACTAGAATAGTTGAAGATGATTCATGAATTCGTGACCCAAACAACCAATGGCATCAGCAGAAGAATGCATTCATCGCAGAGCAAGAACGCATGAACCGGTCAAGAACGCGCAGAAGAGCACGTAAACGTATGAGTTCATCGACGAGGTTGAAGACTCCCGAAGCTGAAGAAGAAAATCTACGCTTCCTCATAACTATGACTCGGTACGCAAGGCAGCTTCATGCATGAACGCGGTGCATGCACATCATTGCTAACTCTATAATAACGCTATTCCAGGTTGACTTTTATTGTAGGAGCTGCTGCGGTGGTTGCTTGCCAAGGTTTCACACCAGCTGCGCTCTCGTCTCGAGGTAAGTAGCTCGAGCGAAATGGCGACGAGGTCATATAACCTAGGGACTCTCGGCTTATTCTTACGATGAATTTTGATAGCCTCTCATCTATTTCAATTCTACGCAAACTGATCTGCAGTGTTGAGGCCGGCGAGGGCGCTTAGTGCGCAGCCGTCAACTGCAGCCGATGCCGCTGCTGTAAAAGAAGCCGACAATGCTCTGCCGCCGCTGGACCCACCGTCAGCGTCTGAGCTTAAATCCGAAACGGGCGCGGACTTCTTGCCTCTAGCCAACGCACTTTACGCGGGAAATTTCAAGGAGGCTGACCAGCTGACTCGTGACATGCTCATCTTCATCGCAGGCCCTGGAGTAAGTACAGCTAGGAGACCAACTTTCCGTGTACACAACTGTATGTGGCGGCCTGTACCTATTTCTAGCCTTAGTATGCAAATTCAGCCTGATATTATTTTTTCGTCGTAATGAAAGTGAAGTGAGTGGCTGACTGGTAGGTTGATGGTCTTGTGAGAGGCACGTCGGGGAAAGAGAGTATCGAGTGTATTTGAAGGCTCTGTGATCGATAGCTCTGCGCGTAGCATCGAAGTTGTAATTCATTCCGTGCCCGTGAATTATGTCGTATTCATATTCCAAACACCACAATAGGCGCGTGGGCGCAAGTACGTGTATTTCTCGGAGGTGCAGTTCATTCCTGTTACGGACTTTGCGACCATGGAGTCCCTGTGGCTCAAGTACAGCCGGGGCAAATTTGGCTACAGCGTCCAGCGCCGCGCTTTCAACGTGTCGGCCAAAGGCGACTTCGAAGCTTTCTGCCGCAAGGTAATTCATAGTGGTAGTTTCTACATCCTAGTTTGTTATTGGTCATCATTTCCGCCATGTGTGTGCGTGTGAGCCTTCACATGTATCATGAGTAGCGCATCTGACGTGCGAAGGCAAATTATTTCCTGCGGTTAGCTGCAAACGAGAGAACACCTAGCGCGCCTATTTCCAAGGGTTCACATTTTTGTTTAATGCTAAAATACTTAATTTTGTTATCTGTGTTTTTTTTGCCTGTGTAATATTATGGCGCTCAATCAGATTGACTGGAACTTGATTGACGATGAGCTCGAGCGCAAACGCCGGTGGTTTGGTGAAGACGAATTCATTTACGACCTGGAGAAAGCGCCCATGGGCCACTTGCCGCTCACTTCCGCGCTCCGAGGCACCCAGCTCATCAAAGCCATCTTCAAGCACCCCGCTTGGGACTTGCCGCAGTTTGAAAACTCGGGCAAAAGCAAATACAACACCAAATAAGCTGGCTCTTCAAAAACGATTGGGCTGCCTCGGCTGCCTCGCGTTATTAGGGTGGGCTCTCTTGGTTATCCTTGAATTCGATATGAGCTCGATTGATTTTAAAAAAAATTAGAGTTCGGTCAAGAACCGTGAAGATAAAGTTTTACAAGAATCATTAACTATCGAATAAGCGAGCAAGGTGAAGGGTAACGGCAATTCGGACTACTTCCTTTGAGGTAAAGTACGGTAAAGTAAGAGTAAAGAGACCCCCGGGAAACGAGAATAGGAAAACCAGCCGGCGTATGATACAGCGGGCGGAATTCGGGTATATGTTTAGCGATATCTGACTTAAAAGTTCACATAAAATGTTAAATATAGTTCCGTTTATAGTTATAGTTATATGGCATATATAGCAACCAGCAACCGACACCAACCCCGCACTATAAAACGGGTTAGAATAGATGCGCGCACGTGGATCAAAAGTATGTACGAAGGGTGTTGGATTGGAGACAGGTACTCGGGGGTGTGTGTGGGGGGGTATGGATCTTCTATGCGTCCTCATTCCAATTTCCCTTCCACCGAGCGCGTGAACAGCTGGGTGTGGCTATTAATGCGCTTGATGGTCGTCACTTCGCCCTTGTGCCCACTGCTGAGCATCGTGTCCTTGAATTGGTCCTCTGAAAACATAAAGAGATAGCTAAGGCACAAACACATGAGGAGCAAAGGAGTGTGAGGATTTCCGAGAAGGGTATGCCTGAGTCCCGTTAAAAAGGGGCATTGAAAGTGAAGAGAAGTAAATGCTGAGGCGACTGTAACTTAAGCTCCCATCAACCCGGACAAATGCTTCGTAAAACACTGAGCTAAAAGTGTAAAAGGACCTAGCAAGTTATCCTATGATTCACACCGTCGCTGTTGAGCCGGATCCACGAGTTGGAGTTGACGCGCACGAGCTTGGGGCCGGCTCCGCAAAGGAGGAAGCTGAGGCCGTCGGTCACCAGCACCAGCGCCGCCAGCTCCAAGTAGAGCATCGTCAAGTCGCGCTTGCCTTCAGAAAAGGTAGAGCATCCATAAAAGTGTCAAAATTCAAAGTTAAGACAGAATGAAATGGTGCCGATAGGAGTGTGTATCTTCCAAGAAAGATAGATATTGGAGACAGTGACCACGAACAATACAGCTTCAGGGCACAAAATCATACATTCAGCGCACAATGGGGAAGATTAGGCCCTCGTCTAGTCATGAAACACGGCAAACAATGTGTGGGCCAACTTATTGTTTGAATAGTCTAACCGTTGGCGCCCTCGGTTTGTGACGCGACGAAGACGCACACCAGAGTGGCCGCTGCGTTGGTGACGGAGCAGGCTTTCTTGTCTTGCACTGACCCAAAGCCAATGGTGTAGATCGAAAAAAACGCCCACGCACACATCCAGACCTGAAGCAAAAAAATGATTTGAGTTCTCATAAATTAATATTCAGTGCACTTCGTGAGATAACAAATGCAGGATCTTTAGTCAAGGACAGCGGACTGGAGCCTACTTAGTCCTCCTCCATCTCTTAAATCCAATATCCTCTCTACGCCCAGCTTGCAGAGAACAAGCATTTCAACGCTTTCCCTTCCGTGAAGTTACATACCCCAAGTAATTGCTCGATGAGCACATCCGAGTCCCGTGACGCGTTGCCTTGGTTGTAGCCAAATTCAGCCAACACCGTCTTGGGCTCCAGAATGAGAGTGGCGCCGAGCACTAAAGCTGCGCCTGACCGCGTCAGCAGGCACAGCGCTGCAAGAGCTCGCCGTTTACGTCCAATGATAGGGCCGCCGCTGAAGGGAAGGAGGTCTACGCTCTCGTTCATAGTTGACCGATGAGTGAAGATGTAGGAGCGCTGCAAGGACGAGTACGAAGGGTGTCAATCAAAGGAATTTCTCAATATAGTCATGCAAAAGCGAAAAGAGCGGTGATTTGAGCACAGGATCTTAAGCGCGATGCCTTCAATAGCGAAGACAGCATTATGAAGCAAGGAAGTCCCTGAATCACCTCCTTTGACGCCAAGAGCTAGCACTGAAGGCGGTCAGAGGTCACAAGACTGATCGTTGAAGTCAAGGTACGTTTTTGACTTCCTTCCTTCTCCTTCTTTCGCTTCGCACCCATCGAAAGCTCAAAAAGATATCTTCCAGTTTCCGAACCCAAAATAATTTTGACTTGACTCGTCTGTAGTCTGTAGTCTGTACAGTTACAGTGTACCGGTAACAGTAACAGTGCAGTACCGTGCGCACCGTGTGTCGTGTGTCCTATCGCAGTGCGCAGTGTGCCATCATTCATCCCGCATACAGCCCACATGTAGCAAAAATAAATAAATCCTAGCTCACCAGGGGCCTTATTTTCTAAAACCAGCCCAAGCAAGCGCCTTATTTCTATTATCGCTAGGATTACCGGAATAACGGATAAATAGATAACAATATTATACTTTTTGAGACTTTCACACGCAGAGTCGTAGAGTTCAAGGAAATTTAGATCGATACTTAGCATTAATCATTTATGGCACGGACAGGAAGCATCATGTGGGTTGTAGAGCTCTGAATCAACGCCATATGTCCAAATACCTATTCAAGCCAGCCTCCAGGCCCAAAGGAGGCCTCTGCGAGATGACTAAGCGCGTCAGAAGTAGCATCAGCGCCTTGCAAGGCCAATGAAGCCACTACTTGATCCACCCAGCTTTCATCGGCATCTCCGTCGCATGGCAAGCGAACACGGGCGGACACAGCGGCGACTGCGGGCGAAATCCCGTCGCCATCATCGTGGTTTACAGCCACCATTGAGGAAGATGCTGAGGCAGCAGCCGAAGCCGCTGATAATTTTGTTGAGCTGACGCTGGAGTGTGCCATGGATGCTAGCACCGCAGCACTTGCAACAGCAGCCGCGATCAGTGGCTTAGTTAGGCGACTCGGAGCTGTCGCGCTGCTTGTAGCCACTGTGCGCGCGGCAAAAGCCAGGAGCCACGTTGGCGGTGGCGGAGGCTCTGAAAGAGGAGTGAAGGCGCGATGAGCGCGGTGGCTGCAGAGAGCGACGAGGCGAAGTGCGCCTTGACTGCATGCGGCGAGCAGCGGTGGCGAAAGTTCTCCTCCACATACACTACCAGTTGCAAAGTTTACTGCCCATGCCAGTCCAGCCTCATCGGTACCATCTTCCACACTCAGCGTGCTGTGGCAAGAGTGGGGGTGGGCGACTGTTGAGGCGATGAGAACAGCAAGCGCTTCGAGAGACTCGAACTTGTTCGAAGGCGGCGCCCGAGAAGAAGACGAAAGCGGTTGAAGCATTTGAGCGAGCCCTAGCAGAGTGTCAAGTGGTGCTCCCAATTGCGCGTGTGCGGCAGCTGCAGTGATCACCTCCACCAATGCCAGCGCCACTTCGGCGCTTCCTCCACCAATGCCGCCTTCACCATTTTCCTCGCCCCCTCCTGAAGGGTGGGAACCCAGCCAAGCGACAGCTGCTGACGTGAGGCACAGCATCGTTTGGTTGCATTCCCACTCCAAAGTGAGGCGGTTGCGTTTTCCAGCATCTGCTTCTTCTTCTGCCTCATTACCGTCATCAGATTGCTTGTCAGTTTCTTCTTCTACATCTTCTTCTGACGAAGATGCGTCCATCTCGCCGTTGTTCTCTGTGTTGGCTTGCTCCAGCCAATAGCTTGACGCAAAGCGCAGCGTTACCTTCAAGAGCGCGAGCAAATGCAACAGCAGGCCTTGGTCAGCAAGCGGGCCGCTGCTCGCAAAGTCATCTGCGCACGACGCAATCAAACTGCGCAGCCACGATAAACCGCCAGAGACAACCACAAAGTTGCGCGCACACGCTCGAATCTCGAGCTGAATTGCGGGGAAAAAGAGAAGAAAAATCATATGAGGCACAAAGAAGCGGAATTCTTACGGCAAATAAATCCAAAGGAGTAATTACTAGTTCGAGTAGTCGACAAGGATACACAAAAGCTCATGATTTGTTTCTCTCGTTTCTTCGCACCGCTCTTCCGAGGAGGTCTAAAATCGCGTGCCGGAGTTCGAAGTTAAGGGCCGAGCGCGCCGTCAACGACGACATCAGTACAGGGAGGACGTGGCCGCGCGCCAACAAGGCCGTGTCGGCCCGGCTCACAGCGCTGTCTCTCAAGAACTCCAACGCCCAGAGCCGAGCCCGCGATGCTCCGTCTGCGACTCCGGTGCCCGACCACAGAGTTTCAAACAAGGGCACCTGAAACACCGCCAGGATAAAGGAGTAGATGCAAGAAAAACATCGGAACAATGTATCGATAATGTTAGTCCAGACGAATCGATGATTACATTCCGGGAATTAACCATGCTCAGTACGAAGTGACTATCATTCATGAAACGAGGAGCGACATGTACGAAGTGGCAATTGCCTCGGATAGTCGATTTTCAAAGCAAACTAACCGCATATCGAAGGCCGGTCGGCAATTGCGCCACCGCAGAGAGCACTGGCACCGCTAAACTTAGCCCGGGCGGAGGCAGAGACCCACTGTAGCCGCTGTGCCGCTTCGAGCGCACGAAGAAAGCGGTGGTGGAAGCACTGTTCCGCGGTGCAGAGAGGGCACCCGCATACAAGCAGGCTTTCGCGAGAAAGAGCGCGTGCATGTGCGGCAAGCGTGGCACTATCATGGAAGAAGTTGGGGCTGGTGTTTGGCCTTTAGACTTTTTAGCTTGTGGCTCTACTGCGCCTAAAGCCACTGCATTTTCGTCGTCTTCGCTGTCGTCGTCGTTACTTTCTTCATCGCCACTATGGTCGTCATCATCACTGCTGGTGCTGCTGTCATCGTCGACATTGTCAATATTGACTTCACCATCAACAGCATCACGCTCTTCTTCATCTTCCTCTTGATCATGCTCTTGAGCCTCCGCTAAAGCAGTCACCAAGGTGCCTTGCGCGGCGTGCACTACCGCTGCCAACTGAAGGCGACAGCGCACTAAAAGACTCGCACCCTGCATCACTTCGGCTGTTAGTGCAGGCTTTAACGTTGACGATGAGCCACTGCTAATGGCACTGTTGCTGCTGCTGCTGTCTGCACTGGCGCCGTTACCAGCACTACTACCGTCACTACTCAGCTTGACGCTGGTACTGCTACCGCTGCTACTAGTGCTCCGATTTCGGGCTTCGAGGCTGAAAGCACGGTTCAAAAGGACATCCACATGCTCCAAGCACGCCGCCGCTGCTGCCCTCATAGCAAGGCGCGCAGACGAGAGCGCCGCAAAGGCAATGGAGAGCACTCCACACTCCGCGCAGGCTTGCAACAGCCGTGCCGCGTTGGCAGCGCGCTGGCGGTGGTGGGCGCTGGAGGCGTTGGAATCCCCCTCCTGAGAGGGTGGTGCGGTGGGAAACTCAAAGACTTGTTGCCTGGCGTAAGCTAGAGCAGCTACTAGCAGCGGCAACACAAAAGCAGGGTCATAGAGGCGGTTGCTGTCCCCTTCGCCAAAAGGAGCCTCCCAGCGATCCTCTTCATCTTCGTCCTCGTCATCTTCCTCGTATCCTTCATCTTCGTCTGTTTGGTCTTCGACGTCTCCAATATCGCTGCTCTTGTTGCCCCCATCTTCACTCATCGTCAACGTTGGGAAAAAGCCTCGCCGTGTTGGGAAGTGCTCTAGGGTGGCGGCAATTTTAGCGCCCGTGAAGAGGTCAAAGAACCACTCAAAAGGGGCTTCGTTCGCACTCTTGCTAGCACTGCCCGGTGCCGCTGCCACTGCGGTGGCTACACTGCTGCTTCCACCAGGTGCGAGATCATGAGGTGCGAGGGGCAAAGTAGGCAAATGGCGGCGCAGGGCTGCTAGGGTAGCCAACCGTTCGCTGTCAGACTTCGAGCATGAGGCACCGTAAGGCGCCATCAGCTTTTGCAATAAATTTGAAGACTGCACTGCTTCGAGGTCCTCTCGCTCTATCCGACCTTCGGATGCACTGCTGCTGCTACTGCTGCCTTGAGAGAGCACTTTGCAGGCGACACACAAGAGTCGCGCAGGTGAAGTAGTGGCACTGTTTTCGGTGCTTGTAGCAACTTCGTTGGACAAAAGAGCGAGGAAAGGGGTGCTCCTGCACAGGTTCTGAAGCAAAGAGGTGTCTTGCGGGGGGCAAAGTGGAGCAAGAAGTTCCAAAAGGCGCATACACGACGAGAGGCGAGATGCTGCTTTCTCTTCTCCAACGCTCGCTGCGTGCGATGACGGGTCTAGGAGAGCTTGGTACACGCGAGCGGCCGAAGCTTGAATAGTATCAGACAATGGTTGCGCCGCCTCCTTCTTGTGGGACTTCCGCAGCTGCTGGAGACAGTTAACGGCGAGGCGCTGCTCTGTATCAGTATCCTCTCGTAGAGCTACGGCATTCAGCAAGGTGGGCAACAGGTGGCTTTGAGCTGTGGTGGCATCAGGTGTAGAGGTGCACAGCAACGGTGTCATCGCAAGAAGCACACGCAATTGAGAGTCGGTGAGCGACTGCATGCCCTCATCCTCCTCGTCGTCCTCCTCACTTCCCTCCTCTGCCTCTTCATCGTCTTCCATCTCAGCACTTTTGTCCTTCTCACTGCTGTCCTCATAGTCGTCGACGCCAACACACGACACTACTAGCTGAAGCACATTTTGGGCACCTCCAGACATCGCATTTCCTGCGACGACCTTTGCCATGTTCTCAACGCAAGTGAAGCAGGTGGTAAGCGAATCCAATGATGCTGGCGTTGCAGGGACTCTCTTATTCTCAAGAGGATCATTGGGTACGCTTCGCCATGCTGCCAGAAGTAGCTTCTTGTGGAGCCATGGCGGCAGCTCAGGGCTCAGAAGGATTGGGAGAACACACTGCAGTGCCGAGGAGGCGAGATTAAGTGGCGCATCGCCTTCAGTTACTAATTGCTGGATAAGTGGCAATGCCACAAAGATCAAGACTTGAGCGTGCAAAGAGTCTTTCGAGTGAGACGATCGTTGAGAGGCTTTCAATAGAGAAGTAGAAATAAGCGCAGCGACAGCATTGCGGCTCGCACGGTGCTGCCGAACAGCATGCACTAGCCCGCCTAAACAAGACGCGTCGTCTGTGGTCGCAGCACCAAGAGTCGCCCCGTTTCGGTCTTTCTTCGATTGCTTTTGCCCACCCATGAGGCGTGAAACGAGAGCTTCGAGGCGACTCCAACACGCTGCCACTAGTTTGTCATCCCCGCAAACCACCCAGGCTTCTTTTACCCATACAGTAGTAGTTGTAGACGGCCTTGAGGCTGGTTGTGACGACGATGAGAAGGAAGTCGAAAGCAACTCGTCCAAATTATGCTTTTGAGTAGATTCACTGCCAACTGCCAGGGACTGATCGAGGGCATGCAACAAAGGAGCGCAAAGCGAAGACCTGGACACAGGATCTTGGAGCCAAAGAGAAGCCAGCGCAGCAGGACCTTGCCCAACGCGTTTGGAGAGCGCTACCACGAGCGGCAAATTCATCTCAGCAACCCTTGAATGCGCGTGGAAGGCAGCAATGGCGTCATCAAGTGGCGCTGCTTCAATCATCGCATGCAAAGCATCAGAGATTTCGTCTCCTGAAAAGAGGGCGAAAGTCGTTGAAGAGCTCGTTCGAAGGAGTTGTGCTGCCAATTGGCAGAGCCCCTGTGAAGAGCACCATGTGGCAAAGTTTACATACGTTCCTTCAGCTGAGGTGCTAAAACCTTTAGACACTCCACTTTTCACTTGCTGATGCTGCTGGTAAGCATTATAAAAAAGTGAAGCAAGATCGACAACCCTGCTAGTCACAAGGTCGCGCAACTGGGGCGAAGACGTTGATGAAGAAGCATCATTAGTGTCGCCAACGCAGAGCGCCAAGAATGAGTCTGTCTGGTCTGAATCAAAGAGCACTGCAGCTGCCTCGCGCACCAAGTCTATCTGATCCGTTGCTTGTTCCAGAATTAGCACCAGGAGGCGCCGCACAAAAGCCAGCAAAACCGTAACGGCAGCCCATTCGGGTGAAGTAGTCACATCCTCGCGGACCAAAGCCTCAGCTTCACCTGTTGCTTCCGTCTTGAGGATGGATTTCCTTATCTTTTTTAAAGGCTGTTGCGACGTTAGCGCTTTTGAATTGCCGTGTTGGCGATTGCTTATTTTCAACAGCATGAAGTGCAGGTGGCTCCGGAATGCAGCAAGAGCATGTGGCAAACGGCGTGGTTCCATCGCCCGCAAATTCTCAACCAAATGCCCGACCCCAGCGCTGTCCATGTGAGCAATCGGGTAAGCACCACCCTCTGCACTGAAGTGGCACAATTCGGACAGGCAAGCTAAGGGGGGCAATGCAACCAAGGATGCATCATTGAGGCATTCTACGTTCTCGTGCTCTGCTTCCATGGTTGAACCATCCTTGTTTCCCAAAAATTGCTGCAGCCTCGCCATAAATCTTAATACAGCTGGGTCTCTCGCTAAAGGTAAATTTTGGTCGCTCATGATACTCTTTCGGCTCTTTTTACGACTGCCACTTGCAGCATCACTGATAGTACTACTACTCGCACTGCTGGGTTGTGACAGGAAACGAAGGGCAACGCGCGCTAGCCCAAGAGCATGCGTAGGTGTAGAGGCATGCAATGTAGATTCACAGACGCGGCACACCGTCTCGCTCCAATTGTCACCACTGTGAGCTGCCCAGCTTCCGAGGAAGCGGGCCAGGGAAGGTTGCAAGGTAAAAGAAGAAGAAAAAGGCGGGGCATCCGTGTCCATGTTTGCAGTTGATGAGGATAACGAGGATGCATTCCTAACGGTGAGAAGTGCCGCTAGCAAGAGGGGGCTGCAATGGAGCAAAGAAGCATCGTTGCGATCAACCGTATCGTCGTCCGTGAAACTGGTGTGAGAATGAATGGCCACTACCAGGGTGGCGGAGTGAGACAGCTCCGACAGCAAGTGGACCAGTGGGACAGGACTGCTGTGGTCCAACCACGCGGCCATCTGTTGAAATAAGTGCATGTGGTGGCATACATTGAAAGTGAAACAAACGGAATAGACACAAAGGGTTTTAAAAATTGAATGTAGGCATGTGTCACACGTGCCGAAGTGGTTGATGTTTCTCACACGCTTGCTGTACCTCAGTCTGGAGCGCGCGTGCACACGGGTCGGGTGTGGCAGCGCGATGAGCAAAAAGGCCAGTAGACTCGAGCACGCGCGTGGCAGTCGCAAAAGCTAGGCTCCTTGACTCCGCGTAATCATCGCCATGTCCTTGGGTGGGCTGAAGATGCGCCAAGAGTTTGGCAAGCGGCAACGTGGATAGATCAAGAGGCATAGCGTCGAGCTGAGGTGGCGACGGCAGCCACCGCAGGCGCCGCGGGTCGACAGTAAGCAATAACGCCAAGGTCTCATTGCGCACCTGGTAGCGAAGAAAGAGGTGAAAGGAGGGTGACTAAGACTTTGAGAAGCAAACTTAGCTCCGATGATTGTAGCCAGAGAAAGGATGTTGGAAAATATATCCTGAAATAAGAAATACTACACCAAAAACATTTTAGCAAACTCACCAAGGTTGGCATGCTTGCGATAGGCTTTGTATTATCAGCGAGCACTTTCAGCGCATCGAAACGAATTCCACCCAAGCCGCCACCGCCTCCACTGCTACTGCTCATGACCATGCTATTGATTGATGCTGATTGGTCGAGCACCTCCACATAGCGCCGCATGGTGTTCAGCAACAGCGTGTACAAGGCTTCGCCTCCGCTGTCGTTCTCATCGCTGTCGCCGCCAACAGTGCCCTCAAGCGTAAGTGCAGTAGTGGCCACCACCGGCGCTGGGTCTCCTTTCTCCTGCTCAATTGGTTCCTGTGCTGCTGCTTCTAGTTTAGGTCTTAGCGCCACCAGCACCTGGACTTCAGGCAAACGAGCTTTCAACGCGAGTGGTACTCGGCTACTGAAGCTCCTAGTAATGTCGTTATTGCTCTTGCTCCTACTGTTCGCAGCGTTCGAGTCAGCGATAAGGCGGCTCGCACGGTCAAGAGTGGCGGAAATTACCATAAGCGCAGTCCGGAGCACAGTAGAATTCGGTGACTGCAGTGCCCTGCTGAGCTCCCGGCGGCCCGTTTCTGGTGGCAAGACCACATTCAACAAACCACTGTCATTGGCGGCAGCACCAGGAGCAGAACTACCAGCAGCAGTAGCGGCCCCGGAAGCAACAGCAGCGGCAGCCACGGCAGCTACAGGTGGGAGTGGAGCATTGAGCTGAAGCCAAACTGTGGTAGTGCCCGCCAGGTCAACTTTAAACACGTCGCTCAAATCCCAGGCGTGAGCGTAAGCAGAGCCCAGCGCCGCCATCGCCACAGCGACTAGCGTGCCTCCACCAGCAGCGGACTGCCTCCTTGTACTAGCTTGCCCGTGATCACCGTCGTCCTCATCGACTCCACCTTCATCGGCATCGCTGTTGTTGTCATCGCCATCTTCGCCGTTGGAATGGTCAATCGTAACGAGGCTAGCATCACCACCACTACTGCTGCCCCCGCAGTCGCGGTGCAGCAGCTTCAGCAAAAGAGCACGCGGCTCGGAGCTGTCGGCCATGTGAAGATATCCTCCCTGTACTAGAGCGGCCACTGCCATGGGCAAAGCGCGCGCCAAGCAACGGCGATGCGCGCGCAGGAAAGGGTCGCTCGCTGCTGCTGCTGCTGCTGCTGTCGCACTCGAAGCTACCAACACAGCTGAGGTGGCTGCGCCGCCGCCAGCACCGCGAGTGCTTTGGAGGCGGGGTACGAGGTCAGGAGGTTGCAGCAGCAAGGCGACTAAGTCGGCAGCGGCGGTGCGCAACGGCAACTCCGGGCGAGTGAGAAGCCCGAGGAGCCGCTTGAGGGCATAGCCGTCGAGCAAACAAAGTGCCGCCAATTCACGAAGCTTTCCCGCAGACCGTTGCGGTTGTGGCGAGCTTCCTTGTCCTTCGGCATCCTTGTCTCCTTCCTCAATACTACCATTACTGTCGCCATGCGCAAAGAGGCAGCGGCGCGCGACATCCGTTAACACGGGCAAGAGTGACAGCAAGGTGCGAGAGTCATCTTCAGCCAGCGGGGCAGCGCCAAGGGCATAAGCCAGCGCACAGCCTCGGTCCAGGTAGCGCCCTATCACCACTTGCGACGAAGGTATAGAATACTTGCCACCTTTTCTGTTGGGTCCACCACCCTTTTTGTTGTTGTTGCTAGAAGCGCCTTGCGATGGAGCACGGGCTTTGCCCTGGGGAGCTAAGATCGCAAGCGTGGTGCGCTGGCTGTCGTGCCGCAGGAAAGCACAAACAATGGACACAAACAAGTGCCGCGCACTTACAGCACCGTTGTTGCGTGTGGAGCCTGTAGAAGACGATGTCGAGGCAGCAGCAGTTGTCGATGCTTTCGATTGTGCTGTTGCTGGGTCTTCATTGGATTCGCTGGTTGCTGCTGTTGCTGCTGCAGTCGCAGCAGTCGAGTGTTTGTCACTGTTTTTTTGGCTGCCTTTGTTATTGCTCTTGAAGTTGGGTTTCCCAGAGCCCGGCTGAGTGGTTTTGTTGGCAAGCGCAAATAACAGGTCCCATTTCAATATCCTAGACAAGTCTAAAGCAACGGCCACTGACCAACCCGCCAGTGTAGCGATGAGGCGCAGCACGCCCTGTCACCATCCAAATGAATCAGAGTATAGCATGAGAAGTCGAAAATACAATAAACAAGAGACTAGAGTTAATAGCACTTGTATATTGTATGGCACTGTGTATTCCCTTCATTTCAAAACACTTAATAAACGATTCAATGAGTGAGAGCTCTTAGCACCTGAACCGGAGGCGAGGTCGGGCCGTTGCCATACAAACACGCGTCGACCACGCGTGACATGTGCTCCCGTAACAAGCGGCGGCACAGCAGCGCTCCTGCTTGACCACAGGTTCCGGGATGCTCCGCACGCCGCCGTTTGCAGTACTGCAACACCACAATCACCAACTCCACCACGGGCGCTAGCAAGCCCTCCTTTGGGTTCGCGTCTAAAGCGGTACTGAGCAAAGAGTGCAGCTCTTGCAGCGCTGGGCTCGACGCAATGAGCTGCTCCATGAGATCCATGGGAGGCATCTCGGCAGCGATAGCAGCACCCGACGAAACACCATGGTTGCTACCATTCAGGCCCAAGGTTCGCGAAGAAGCGTGTGCCTTGGCTTCGGCAGCGGCTGCACGCAGCAAATCTTCATTGGTCCATCCAGGTTGAGCTTGCGCCTCTTCAGCACCCTCCTCGCCACCTGTAGCGCCACTATCCTCGTTAGGAGCTGCTAGCAAATCATAGTCTTCGACTTCCTCCATAGCGTCTTCTTGTCGTCGACCATTAGGGCTCTTGGCAATCTGTGCTTGCTCGGTGCCTTCCTTCGGTTTGTGCACGTGAAAGTGATTTTGCAGAGCTCCCGCAACGCGCCGGACTATTTTGATAACCTTCTTAGCATCTTCAGACTGAGCTGCGGCCTGACAAATCAAGCAAATGAAAGAGTGCGAAGTAGGTTAACATATCAAGGATCAATTCTCAAGCGGAACTGCCTCCAACAAGTTCACCGACAGAGCATTCAACAACAGCAATCGTCATACCTGAAAGGCCACTAGGGTCAAGCCACTCATTGAACTAAGCTAGTAAAAACAAAAATGACTCCTTTCTATACTATCAATATCAAGTAGCGCGAGAGTGCCACTGGCTTCTCGTACTATGGCTGCACGTCGCTGATGAAAATGAGCTCAATCGCTGAAGCTGAAGCATCACCAAGAAGAAAACCACAAACAACTAATTCTTCTCTAATGTGACTACCTCAGGAAAATAACCTGACTCTCGATTGCGATCAAGATTAGTTATTAGTTTCCATTGACCCAACAAGCGACTTAGAATAGGAAGGTGGCGTGCGAAGGAGAGAAACTCTACGATGATACTTCAACATGGCCGTGCAGTAGATCTTCGTGTAATTCAAACCCACCGTTTGCTTATAAAAACTATATGTTGTAAAAATAAAGGCTGAAGCCTAAAAGACCAAAGCCTAAAGCTAGTTCTATCAGGGGGCTCTACGTGTGCTTGCCTTTTCGAATGGCCTTTGCCATCTCCTGCAGCAGTATTTTGAGCACTAGTGCGCTTTTTTTTCCTATTCGCCCAAAATCCGATCACATCAAAAAGTCCATCACATCTAGCGAGAGGTGTGCGCGCTCATTTTACGGGCTTTGCGGGCGTCGAGGAAACGGCCAATGGCTTTGAGCAATTCCTCCAACAAAAGCACGGGCAGAGCCAGGGTGGCCACCATCTGCCACTCCTTGGCGTTGAGAGGAGTTACTCCCAGTAAAGCAGCCATCCCCGGTGCCTTAAACACTGCCATGTGCAGCAGCGAGGGCACTAAAACGCCTACGATCAAATAATGGTTGGCCCAAGGAGGCAGGGCGAACATGGAAGCGGAAACGGACACCGCAGAGAGGGCCTTGAGCATTTCCATGGCCACCAAGGTAGAGAGGGCAAGGGCTTGCACTTTGCCGCGAGGGTCGGCTCCGTGGAAAATGGCACAGGGGTCCGTCTATGCAATTCAGTAAATGAAAAAGAAGAAGGATACTCAGAACCGGTGCATGAGCAGGGAAAAAAAGACATTTTGAAAAGAGAGGATAAGAGGCTTCAGGACGATCAGACAAAAATCAAAATGAGACGGAAAATAGGTAGGAAGTTGAAAGTTTCTTTCTCAACCCCACAAAGCACAACAATCTCTAAACGCCAGCGCACCGCAGCGTCCACCCCTAGTTCCAGCAAATCGCTGCCGTGCAATTGCAGGGAGCTGGCAAAGGCGCTGCCGGTGGAGCACAAGTGATGCCTGCGCATTTGGCCGAAAGTAACGCCATGGTCGTGCAGCCACCAATAGATGCTCCCCAAGGTGGCGCCACCCACATAGAGGCCTGTAATTCAGTCGGAAAGAGAGAGTAGATTCAAATCGACGGAATAGACAGCAAAAAAAAAAGGAGATGATGCTTAAGATACAAGCGCCGCAGTCTATTGTATCATAATCACTGTTATGTTCGGTGGGATATGACTACAAGTCAAGGAATGTTAAGAAAAAGAAACGTTCCTACGTCCTAATACATTGCTCAAGTTATCTTTAATTCCGTTATCAGTTGCCTATGAGTACGTGACCGCGATGAGTGCACGATTACAAAGCATCACTCATCTACAACAAATAGTACACCCTTACCAGTAATGGCGTAGCGAATGAGGAGCCAGGTGGAGAGGATCGGCTCGTGGCGGCTTCGAGGGGGTTGCTGCATCGCTAGCGGGTCTGGCGGGTTGAACCCCAGGGCGGTGGCAGGCTGAAGTAGATACACCACGAGATGAAAAGGAATAAGGAAAGAACTTAATTTGATAAGAATACATTCATTTAGAATAAGTCAAAATGAAATTAAGGTATGCTCCCTTGGTCTAAGACCTTCAAGTTATTGGTATGATGAATGAATGTTTTCCCCCGACAATTTTCACTCGTCAATTCTCACCGGTCCATCAGTGACGAGGTTCACCCACAGGAGCTGCAAGGGAGTTAGCGCCTCCGGCAAGCCCAGCAGAGTGGCAAAGAAAATGGTGGCAATTTCGCCGAAGTTGCAGGAAATCAGGAAGCAAATGAACGACTGCATGTTGTTGTAAATGCAACGGCCTTCTTCCACTGCTGCCACAATGGTCGCGAAGTTGTCATCGGCTAAGACCATGTCCGCGGCTTCTTTCGCCACCTGTCGACGAACAAATCATGATTAAGCATTAAACAAACGAAATGCAAATTTCATGAGTAATAATTATGGCTACAGTATACCAACTTTTTACCTATTCTGTTCACTCTACCTTTCTTCACGCACCTTCTCTCGTAGCTAGTACACTTTTCGAAAGAGAAGCAAACTACTCCTCCCTCCCTCCCTCCCGAAACATCCAGGCAGCATGGAAATACACCCGCACTTACTTCAGTCCCGCTGATCCCCATGGCCACGCCAATCGCAGCTTGCTGCAGAGCGGGCGCATCGTTCACGCCATCACCAGTCATGGCTGGCACTTCCCCCAGATAGCTCAACATTTTCACCAACTTTTGCTTGTCCATTGGCTCTGTCCGGCAAAACACCAAATTCTGCCCTCGCGACAGCACCTCCAGCTGCTCTTCCTCGCTCAACCCTTGGAAAAACTCGGCTCCCGTAAACGCTAAGCTGCCTTCGGTAATAGCTGCCCCTGCATCAGACTCTTGCCGCTGCTCTAGCTGCTGCTCTAGCTGTTCCTGGTATTGCGCAGCCGTAAAGATGCCCACGTCTCTGGCAATGGCCATGGCAGTAGGCTTCGAGTCTCCCGTGATCATCATCACCCGCACCCCCGCTTTCTTGCATTCGGTGATGGCGTCCAGCACTTCGTCGCGCGCAGGGTCTTTGATCCCCGTGAGCCCCACCCAGGTCAAGCCCGACTCCACGGTCGCAAACTGCGACGGGTTCTTCAGCGCGGCTGGCAAAGATGCCTCTTGGCTGCTGCTGCTGCTGTCGTTGTCTCTGCCGTCGATGCTGTCGTCATCACCACCCTCATTAGTAGCACCCTTGCCGCTGCCAGTGTAAGTCGCCAGGTCAAGGGGCAATTGGTTGGGTTCCTTGACGGCAAACCCGAGGGTCCGCAGCGGCCTCTGCGCCATGGCATCGATTTTCGCCCTCAGGCCCGCCCGCAAGCTCGGGGTTAAACTCACCACTTTGCCGTCAGCCAGCTTCATGTGCGTGCAGCGCTGCAGCAGCATGTCCGGAGCGCCTTTCACCAACAAGCGATTCGCGCGGGCTCCTTTCTTCTTGGGCTTCTTGTTGTTGTTACCATATTCATGTTCCCGGTCCACCACAGCAGGGCACACCAGCACGGACATGGTTTTACGGTCACGGTTGAACTCGAGGGTCGCCACTCGGGTCCAGGCCGCAACTGCAGCAGCACTCGCGCGGTTGCAATAGTGCGAGGGGTCACTGTTGGTGCCGTCCGCGTCTAGGAGCGCCTCGTACGCTGCTTCCGTAGCTGAGCTATCTTTCGAAGCCGCGGCAGTAGCTGCGCTCGTCGCCGCCAAGCCCAGTTTTTCAGCCAAGGCTTTACAGGCGGCTTCGGTGGGTTCTCCAGTGCGTTGAAAAGTGCCGTCGGCATAGAAGAGCTCTGCGTCGTTGCACAAAGAGCACACGAGCTTCACGTCTTCTAGGGCTTTGGATTGCGCGCCCAGGAGGCCGAGCCCCTCAATGCGGCCCAGTGGGGAGTAGCCTGACCCCCCGACAGGGTGCTCCACGAGCAAAGCCGCTCCCATGGCCACCTGCGAGGTGAGAGACAATTTGAAGAAAGAATAAATCGGAGTGATGAATTCGTGTGGTCGTTGCGCATTTCAGGGCTCGAGTTACTTACTTCCCTTAAAAGTTGAACATTTTAACACACCTGCCCTACTTTGCTGCCAGCTGCAGCTTGCACCGGATCCAGAACGCTCACACCGCTGCTGTCATTGTCCTTAACGCTGTCATCGCCACCGCAGCTGGGAAGCCTCTGCCTTGCTTCGCGAGCACAAGGCGAGCCTTCGCTGACCGCATGCACCACTGAGAGGCAGGCCATGCGGTTCTGGGTCAAAGTGCCGGTTTTGTCGGTGCAGACTACGGTGGTGCAACCCAGGGTCTCTACAGAAGGGAGCTTGCGGACGATCACTTTGCGCTGCGCCATCCGCCGGGTGCCCAGGGACAAGCACAGGGTGATGACCGCAGGGAGGCCCTCGGGGATCGCAGCCACTCCTAGGGCAACCGCCACCTAAACAAAAAAACAAGAGTCAACACAATAGTATTACTTGAAGGAGTTACATGCGTGACTGGGGCAATATATACGCACGCAAAATACCACACACGTGAGCTACGACACACGTGTAGGAATATTTACTCCTTGTTACATGCGTGACTGGGGCAATATATACGCACGCAAAATACCACACACGTGAGCTACCACACACGTGTAGGTTAATCATTCACAAACCTTGAGGTAGTGGATGGCGCCCCGGATTTGGCCTTGCGTTCCGGTGCCAAAGGCAGGCGCTGAGAAGCGAGGGTAATTGATGGCCC
>Ga0307930_1001279_pt1 | contig 20021 bp, 24 predicted proteins | sample OrgLakmetageno46_FD_203161 | JGI IMG/M metagenome (GOLD analysis project Ga0307930, IMG submission 203161) | Saline water microbial communities from Organic Lake, Antarctica - #46 | ecosystem: Environmental > Aquatic > Non-marine Saline and Alkaline > Saline | place: Antarctica: Organic Lake...
CATAAGAAAAGGACAGGGGGGGGGTAGGATTTAAGTGAAAGATGCAACAGAGGCACTATGAAGACGAAAGGGTGTTGTTTAGGTACCTAAATACTCAGGATTCTCTACATGAAACCCAAGGCTAAAGTACAACATGTTCCTTCAAAAGATAGTATACAAATTACGCAACACCCTTGAGCCCAAGACTAACTTGAATCGGTGCTGCATACAACCGCTGCGACAACAATAGATACACTTCCTACTGTACCATGAGCAGGACGGTGACGGGGGCCCCCGCCGCCAAAGCTGATTCAGGACTCGGCGCCCACGCGCCCACGGCAAAGCCTAAGCCAGCGCTGCACGCTCCCACCTTCATCATGCGCATACACACGCATATGCACATGTAAAACATACATTTCGTTAACGAACAAAAGAGGGAAATACAAAAACTTTCAAACAAGACAAAGAGGGGAATTCTCTATTGTTGTCTTTTACGAACACGTTCTGCTCACGCAAGCACTTATGCAATCTTGGCAGGATGGATAAACGATGTTTTCAAAGAATTTCTGCAGGCATGCTCATTTTATAATTTCTTATCTTTCTATGCGTGTGCGTTTTGCTGGGTGTTTCTCAGTTGATGAACTCACCGCTGCTAATGTCGCCGTCATGCACGTTGCCTCCTGCCGCAGCTGCGTGCGTCGGTGAAGGCAAAGGCCAAAGAAAGCAGCGAGGGAAGCGTCCGAGGGCACTTCGACGAGAGTCTGGAAATATTCATGAGATGGTGCGATTATAACGATCACAGTGAAGGAGAAACCAAAAAGAGTACTTGCAAGAGAAGGAAAAGCACAAGTGGCAGGAACGAAAGATTAAAAGTATTTTACAGATAAGAGCAAAGAAAAAACGGTTACTATGAAAAGCGTGTGTAAGACTTTTGTCTGAATTTAAGGAAATAACAAAAGAAAAGCACACTGCACCTTCGCCAAGAGGTATTCTAGGGCGGAATATTGCCCCGAGGCTCTTTCTCTCAAAACGGCAGAGGCTTCCCGGCCAAATCCCTCTAAGCTCTTGGTGGTGCCCATCATCGCCATGTTGATTACTGCAAATCTGAAGCATGCATAAATGGCAAGCAAAAGAAAAAGGACGAACGTTTAAAAAAAATGGAACAGGAACAAGTGGGCACGATATGCTTTTACTGAAGGAGGTCTTTGACTCTTATTTTTTGCCTCACGATATTAGGGCGAAGCGGTCGGCAGCGTCTTTTGCGGTGATGCAGGGGCCGAACGTGCCAAACAGGGCTCCAAACACCCCGACCAGGGCTAAGGCCACGCCCACACGAAGGCCGTTCACGAGGCGGTCGCGAATGGCCTGAGCATAAGAGAATGAAGAAGAACATGAATGAAGAAGAAGAAGAAGGCACAGGGGAGGCATGGAACACCCAAAATGATCAAGTAAGAAGAAATAGAGGAAAGCTATGATACATGAGGTGGAACCGGGAAACAACATGAAAATGGTAGGTGCGTGACATGTGGCCTAACATCACGTCATAAATCTCTCACGTTCATTCTCCTCATGGGAAATACACACACACACACACGTGTACTACCTGTCGGTAAGCGCGCTTCAACAGAGCTCCCACTCGCCGGCTTGCCAGTGCTATGGACCGTGGGTTTAAGGTTGACGACAAGGACGACAACAAGGGGCGAACAAAGAGTCGATTGAGAATCCGGTGTCCCCACCGTCGTGGTGGTTGACTTTTCTGCGGCTGCAGCCTTTGCCCTGCCACCCAAACGCCTTGCACTTCGGCTCTTGTGGTGCTTGTTGTCGGAGCTGCTCCTGATGACGTCGTCGCTTCTTCAATCCTAGCCATGGACGCTGGCGTGGCGGTGGCTCTACTTGAATGGGGTTGATCCTGCCATCGATTTGGCCTTCTTCTGATGCGCAGTGCCGACGCCACTCGACTAAAGAGTGGAGGCAGCAATGACCAAGAGGAAAAGGAAGAAGACGAGGCAGCAGTGCTGGTGGATTGCCAAGCTTGAGCCAAATAGAAACAGCGAGCTTCGTCGTCAGCACGGCGCGATGCATTTCCTTTTGGCGGGAGGGGTGCAAGGAACAAGTGGATATAGAGACGATGTGCAGGGCATAGAAGAACAAGAGGAAAGGTGGAAAGATGGAGTTCCCTGAACAGAATTACCCGGCGTCAAAAGAGAAGGAAGGTAACAAAAGAAAATAACCCCTTCGAAGAATTTTGTATCCAGGATCAGCGACAGTGCGCAAAATCGCCTAGGCTACTGTATTCAAAAAAAGTCATGGTGCTACCAACAACACCCACCCATACCGCAATCCACGCTCACGAGGTCAATCAGCCATTCGGCAGGGTTGGTCATGGAAGGGCATTGCAGCTGCGCGTCAAAAGCTGGAAGCACGTTGTGGAAGTAGGGCAACGCTTTGTCGCGAGGCCCGTGGTACATCACCTTTATAGTACGGCAGAAATTAAATAAGAAATAAAAAAGCAGACAAAAAATAAGGCAAAGAAAATGTACGGCGAACACAATTGTAAACGAAGCCAACAACGATGCTATGCGTATGCTTCATACTCGCAGAGGACAGACACGTCAACGTTGAGCACGCGTACAATAACACGAATTGGTTAGGCAGTAATTACCGTGCCGTTGGGGCCGAGGAGCAGGACGTCGTCGAGGCAGCTGTGCCAGATTTCCGACCGTGGCTGATGCAGAGTTACCACCACTGGCACGCCGTGCGTTACTGCTACAGCTTTCAGCAATTGCATCTAATGGGGGAGACGGCGGAAGGTACAAGAGAAAGTGAAAGCGGAAGAGAACAAGGTGAAACAGGAAGCTAAAAAATATTACTGTAATGACGCATTGGAAGGATTGCTCTGTAAGTTGTCAATGTTTATACAGGAAGCATGATAAACTTCAATCATTCCTGATTTCGCTCGTCCATCTCACCACGTGCAGCGCTGATCTGGAGTCCAGCCCAGAAGTAGCTTCGTCCGCCACCATCAGGCGCAGCGCTCCGGCTGCTGATGACGCGGCATCTCCTCTTTCCTTTGAACTCAGTGCCGTGGAATCGTCATTCTGCCCCCCCTGCAGCTGCTGCTGCTGCTGCTCCTGCTGATATTGCTGTCGCTGCTGTTGCTGCTTTTGTTGGTGTGGGTTGCCTCTCAAGAGCTCCATTGCCACTGCCACGCGCCGCCGTTCGCCGCCGCTCAGCCCACTTTGGCTGCTGCCGCCGCCGCCAGAGCTCCCACCGCTGGCGCCCATGCGGCGCTCTGCACATTCTTCAAGGCCCAACGATTGGATCACGCTGGACACTAACGCCTTGCGCTCGGAAACTGTCGCACGGGGCTGTTGGAGAAAGCAAGCCAGTTCCAACGTCTCTCGGGCCTAGCACGACGAAGAATAGGATGGAAAGCATAAATGGTTATGAAAGATGCCTTGAAAAATAACTTTGATTTGTTAGGGCACGTACCGAAAGACAGCTGAAAAAGGTGGTCTCCTGAGGCAGCACGCCTACGCCGCTGCGTGCCGTTACTACTTCAGGGATTTTTCGTGGCAATGTCGCTTCAACATCGCTGCTACTGCTACTGTTGCTGCTCGAGTTTGCCTCAACCAAGGAAGAGTTGTCTCCATTGGTCTGAAAGTTTACTTCGCCGCGCAGCACACGGTTGCTGCCTCCTGGAAGAGTGCCACTGAACAAGCATAACGCATAAAATAACAGGGAAGAAATTTCAAAAATATCGAAGGGGCGTGATGAGAGAGCTAGTCTGAAGAGGACAACAACACATGCCACAATAAGGCCTATGCTACTAGCGCAGCGAAAGTAGGCGCAGGCAATGAATCAATAGAGTGCGTAGCGAATTATAATGTTGAATTTTTGGACAAAAGAAAACATTTTTCATTTGTGAGCTAAGCCTACCTAATCCCTTGAAGGAGAGTCGACTTGCCCGAGCCAGAAGGTCCTAGTACTCCGAGCACACGACCGCCGCGGGCTTTGCCAGAGCTAGGCCGCAAAATGACGCGCCCTTTTTAGGGAAACAAAATGTAAAATCTCGAGGTTAGGAAAGCCAATCTCACCGCATTTCAGTTGAGGAATGACTCAATGAATCGTGCAGCGGGCTATTACTTATTTGAATGTCCAACCTACTTGCACGCTTTAAGTTAATGGAGCCTAGCTTGCGTAGAAATCTGATACCATGCAATTCTGTCAGATATCTTCATTAACAGAATGTACAATGGCCGTAATCAGCACTGGCCAAACTAGAAACTGACTACAGTTCCGCCCTGAGCCAGCGGATTAGAAGCAGTTTCACCCCACCGTGAGTCGTGACCCCGAGACCACGCCATTTTACGTCGTAGATGGGCGTCGCTCCGCCAATCACGCAGGCAACGAACGTTGCTAAGAACGCAATCGAAAGCGGTTGAACACGGAGTGGCCTTGACATCTCTTACCACTTGATATGCAAGCAGAACTTCATAGCAAGTAAGCAGACGATTCCTTCGGTTTTCACAACATGCGTGCGTGGCTACAGGGATGAGTCGATCCAAAGCCATCCGATTCCCGGACACCTATAACACTAACACCAACACCAACACCGGGCAGTCGGCAGTCGTCCGATAACCGAATAGCGTCGCCCGATAACCGATACCGACAAACAGTGGACCTCACGCGAGGGCACTTGAACACTTAGCAATGGGTTTCGTGATTGGATTGAATTTAGAAACCTAGTGGCGGATTGAAAGATGCGCCATGTGGACAAATTTGTATTTGTTCAGATTTGCCATTATGTGCATCTGAATTGGAATTCGCCTCGTTGGGATGTCGGGGTGGACAAGAAGAAAGTGCGTCTTGTGTCTAGACCGGGACAGTCGATGAAGAGTGAGCAACAGGAAACAGAAGAAGGGGCAACCAAACAGAAAAAGAGTCAGCCGCATAGGAAATCCTACTTTAAAATTACAGGAGGCCCTGCTGGTGGGCGCTGTACATGGTACCAAAAATGCCGTTGGGGTACACCTCCGGGTCCAAGAGCTTGGTCGGCGAATCGTCTTCCACCAGTTTCCCGTCGCTCAACACCAGGACCCGGTCGTAGTCCACCACGGTGTCTAAGCGGTGCGCAATGGTGAGCACCGTGCAGTGCGCAAACTCGCTGCGAATCGTGGCCTGCACCAGGGTGTCCGTGTGGTGGTCCACCGCGGAAGTGGCCTCGTCCAAGAGCAAAATGCGCGACGCCCGCAGTAAAGCCCGGGCCAAGCACAGGAGCTGGCGCTGGCCCATGCTGAAGTTCCGGCCGCCTTCTTCCACTTCCGAAGCCAGGCCGTCGGGCAGGGTGGCCACGTGGGCGCCCAGGTGTGCGCGGTCGAGGGCCGACCACACGGCCGCGTCGGGGTGGTCGCCGAACGGGTCCACGTTGAACCGCACGTCCCCCGTGAAGAGCACCTGGCACAGAAGGACACAAGAAGTGAAAACGACGGCCTCGAGAAAAGAAAAAAAAAAGGAAGCGCACGTGCTAGTATTCAATTCATACGCAAACTTCAAGGTTGAAAGGGCCAACAAGTGACAAAAAGGGGAAACGAAGAGGAAAACTTCACAGCCCATACAATACGGATACACGCATGCACGTATGCACGCACCGGATCTTGCGGAATGATTGAGACGCGGCTTCGCAGGTCTTCCAGGCCCATTTTCAGCACGTTGACGCCGTCGACCTTCACTTGACTCCCCGGTTCTGGCTCGACGAGGCGCAGGAGCACCAAAAGCAGAGAGGACTTGCCTGCGCCCGTGCGGCCCACCACGCCCACCTTTTTGTGATCGAGGATGACGGCAACGGCGATGGTAACAAATTAGAGGCACACAAGATACAGCATTGAAATATGGGAAAAGAGGAGCTTGACGCATAAAAATGATACAGTACATGCAAAGAAAAGTAACCTGTTTCAACACTTTCAATACAGAAACACTTCAACGCGATAAGAAAGAAGAACGGATCTATGCATTGAAAAATACCGCGAGTATTTGTCATGAGGTGCTAATAATACCTTTTGCCCGGGTTCGATGGTGCAGGTCAACCCTTGCTCTTGTTCGCCTTTCAGCACCAGCGGCAGGCCCGGGCGGTAGCGCATCCTGCACTTCTCGAACTCCACTTTGCCGTGCGTGGGCCAATCGCGAGGCGGCGCGGGCCACTGCCGTCGGCCACTGCTACCGTTAGCACCGCCGCCGCCGCTGGCAACCACCATGGCGTTCTGGCGATGGTCGCCGTCGGATGAAGAAGGCGGCGGCGGCGGCGGCTCTTCTGGTGCCAGTTCGGCGTATTCTTGCAGCCGCTCCACCGCCACGATTTGCGACTCGCGGTCCGATGACATGCGCACGTACCAGTTGAGCACCTAATGTGGTATTTCAAGGAAAAAGCAAACGGAAGAGCAGTTGCGAAAGGCCGTGATGGACTCCTTGGATACTTTTTATGCTTCGATAAATAAGCGCCACCGGCAGAACCACATGAATGGTCTCCACGACATTCTACACCTACACGTCTATTTCTCCGAGCACGCAGCATCTTTCCTCTCTGTTCTATTGATACCCTCTTTCGTCGTACCTACTTAACGAAATCAATTTACCTGCGTAATGTTGAGGGCGTAAGTCAACGCCAAGCCTCCTTGCCCGCCGCTCACTGCGCCCGCGCCCGCCACCGCTAACACCGCCGCAAAGGTCACAAAGCCCGTGCCGATGGCCTCAAGCCGCAAGGCCAACCACCGGTTCGAAGACACGTTGAAGTAGTAAGACCGCAAGTTGGCTTCCAATTTGTGGAAGGTGGATGCAGTGAATTGCGCTTGAGCCCGGAAGGCACGCACCTTTGAATAGAGAGAGAGAGAGAAAAAAAAAAAATAAGGGCAAAAGAAGAGGGTTCAAAACAGGGAAGATTGGAGAAATCGAGAAAGCAGGAAGACTGAGATTCGAGGAATACTCTATTTCCCCAATAAAAAGCAAACAAGAGTCAGTTGCATTTGAAGTGTGAATCTACAAGAACAACATTCTTTACCGTAGACGCCCCCTCCAAGGTCTCCCCGAAGTGCGAAAAGACCGGCGACCGGGTGACCGACTCCAAGCGCTGCAGCTCCCGGCTCGTCGGGATGTACAGGACCATGATTTTGTAGTAGACCCAGCCCATGGGCAGGCACGCCGCGAGGAACCACGGCACCACCAGAGCCACGGTGGCAATGGCCACCAGGACTGCCACCCCGCAGCTCAGCCACGAGTACAGGGTCACCGGCAGCTGCTCGTCCAGGGTGTACACGTCCTTGGAGAAGCGGTTCACCACCCTCCCCAGCGGGGTGGTGTCGAAGAACGCCATGGGGGCCTTGAGCACCCCCACCGCCATGGCGTCGTGGAAATGCCGGCACGCCCGCTGGCCCGCGAGCGTGGACGAGAGCACCGCGCAGAACGACACCAAAATGGTGAAGAAGCTCAAGCCCGCGTACACCGACAAGCCGGTGGAGCTCTTGAGCTGGCCCTCGTCTTCTCCGTCTTCGCTCATGCTGTCGTCATCTGTGTCTGGAGGCGCCGCGTGGTCGGCCCAGTATCCGAGCCAGTAGTTGGTGGCTGCGGCCACTAAATTGTACAGCAACAGGCCGCCCACCACCCCTCCAACGGCGGTCAAGGAGCCCGCGGCTTGAATGTAGAGCTGTGATCAAAATGAAGAAAAAGTCAAAATAAGACGAAGAAGAGAATAAAGAGAATAAAGAGATTAAAAACCAAATGGCAACATCACAGCAGGTACTTGGTTTGAGAGCAGAGGTCAATAAAACCACTTTTCTTCGTAAACATCTCTCACTCGCTCCCCCTCCTCTTGTCAAAACGCCCACTCTCTCACCTTGTAAGTGGACCACGACACGGAGCCGCGCATCATGGTTTCCTTTTCGATCAACTTGCCGCCCTCTTTGTCGCCTTTCTTGGGCGCACTGGGCTCTTTCTTTCCTCCTCCGCAGGCGGGACCTTTTTCAGTTGACGCTGGCTTCGACTCCTTGCTTGATGGTTCATCTGCCGCTGCGCCGCCACCGCCACTGCCAGCACTCTCTTCTTTCTGAGCAGCTGAGGCTGGTGCTGCGGCTGCCTGGCCACCAACACCACCGCTGCTACTACTGTCGTCATCTCCCATGGCGTTCAAGAAGGCCTTGTCCAAATCGTCCATGGACGTGGAGCTCCGCATCACATTAGAGCTGCTGGCGCGCTCGTCGGCCGTGTCCTTGCAGCGCCGAGCCAGGTCGTGGTCCGCCTGGAGATTGAAGAACACAGTTAGAATGGGAACTGTTACGTATATTCGTACAGTGCAGCAGGGATTATTCAAGGGGCAAAGGAAAATAGCACGACGAGAGACAACGCAGCCTAAATTAACTCCCTACAGCAATGACGCCCTCGTCTTTTGCTACCGCATTGAGTTCTCACACGTGTTACATGTTCAGTGCTTCAACTCAGCCAAGGCAAGGCAGTGCGTTCGACTCACCTCGAGGAAACCTGCCACGTCGCCCACGTAAGCAGCGCGGTGGTGGTGGAGCAGGCAAACGGTGTCGGACTGGGTCACCAGCTGCAAGTTGTGGGTGACCAGGAGCACCGCCTTGTCGCGGAGCATGTTCGGCGCGCGCAAGCACTTGTTGAAAATGTGGTGGGCCACCTGAGGATCCATGACGATGGATGGAGAGAGAGTAAGTGAATATTATGGCAAAGATCATTCAGCGTATGATAGCTTGCAGAAAAAGGTGCAACCTTGAGAAAGGAGACAAACACTATTGATAGAAGGAAAGCAAAAGCGAGCTAAAACTGAGAGAAAGGAAAAGGGGGTTTGAAACGAACCTGCGAGTCTACAGCAGCGAGGCAGTCGTCCAAGAGGTACAAGTCTGCGTCGGCATAGACGGCTCGAGCCATCGCCACCCGCTGCTTTTGACCCCCCGACAGATTAATGCCCTTTTCCCCAATTTCCGTGGCGTCTCCCTCAGGCAGCTGCGCCAGATCCGAGGTCAAACAGCACGCGTCGACGACGGCCGCGTATCTGTTGTTGAGATTTAGCAGGAAGAAGAGTCATGCAGACGTAAGTTTATGTGTGTGCCATTGCAAAAAAACTGGAATACTCTCAAGAGTTGGAAAAGAAGAGATATGCGATACGCGGCTTGGTGTACAAGTACTCGGCTCGTTTGACGAGGAGGACGAAAATAGGAGAATGGCAGACGCACGACAGATCCACAACTGTATCTTTTTATTCTTATACCGTTCCGCGTCAAAAGCTTTCCCAAACAGCACGTTGTCCTTGAGACTCGCGTTTTGAATCCACGCCACCTGCGCCACATAGGCAATGCTGCCCCGGCTCGTTACGGTGCCCCCCGTAGGCTCGAGCTCCCCCAGAATCGCCGCCAGCAGGCCCGACTTTCCGCTCCCTGTCGACCCCACCACGCTGCACAGCTCCCCTTGCTTCACGGAAAGCGACACGTCTTCCAGCAAGGGCACCCCCGCGTCCCATTCAAAGGTGGCGTGCTGCAATTCCAGCCTTGGAGCCTCGTCGTTGTCATCTCCTCCATGTATTCCTTGTTGTTGACTGCGGCTGTCGCCGCCATACTCACTGCCACCGAAGGCGGGCCCTCCAGGAGAAAACGACCGACCCGCGCTGAATGAGCTGTCGGCAATGCGTAGAGGCGTTCGCACAGCCCCTGTAGCTCCCACCACTTCAGTTGCTGCCTCCGTCGGTGGCGGTGGTGGTGGTAGCAGTTTCGGTTCGTATTGGTGCTTGCCTCTGCTTTTACTCTTGTTCTCCTCGTCACAAGTACTGTCAGGCAAAGGTGGTAGAGGGCGCACTTCGGGCGCGAGCAAGTAGCTCCGAATCCGCTCCAAAGAGAGGCCGGCCTCCACCGCCTGTGAGGTGGGATATTCACACGGGGTAGGTAGGTAGGTTACAGGCACACACGTGATGCAAACACCCGAGGCACACGCAGGCGGGAGGGTGATGAGGGAACACGGGAGACATGACACCTAGATCAACTTCTCCCAGGTAAAAGTTGCCCCTGAGTGCACCATCGTGAAAAATCCTTCCCAAGAGTACGTGAAAAATACGTCAATATTTTAAAATACCTGGGCAATGGCGGACGGAAGCATGGCAAGGGGAAAGCGCAGCAAGTTGAAGAGCGCTAGCGAAGTAAAAGCGTCAGCTGCTGTCAAGGTGTTGCCCATCAAAGTGTAAACGGCGAAAGTGGAGATGGACACCAAAGTAGGCACCACGCTCCACAGCACTCGGCTGGCCACCTGATAAGAGAAGAAGAAAACGAGAGAAAAATAATGACGCGGTGAAGACCACACGGAAGGAAAGAACAGCAAAGTGAAATTCAAGACAAATAGAGGAGACGGAATAGTGCAAAGATTGATTTCACAAAGAAAAAAATCAGGGGATAATAAATCTCGTACTTGCAAGAGCTGGTACTTCCAGAGAGCATGCAACTCGCGGTCCCGCGTGGCGGTGATTTTGGACATAAAAGGCCGCTCCCACGCGTACAACTTGATGATTTTCATGCCGCCGAGCACCTCGTTCTCCACCTTGATGCGGGTGTCCTTGATGTTCATGACCCGCTTTTGCCGGGCGCGGGACTCGATGGAAATTTTCGACGTGAGCGGAATGGTGAGAACCTAACGATAAAAGGATGCGAGATGCGTTCATCATTCTTCAAGCATTATGACAAGCACAACTGATGTAGAGGCCTTTCAAGACAAAGGTTTCACAGGAGAAATGCACTGAGCAAAATATATCAAATACGCCAGAAACGTTCTTTTCTGTACTCTTAAGACTCGCTAATAATCGGTATTTCTGTCTATACCATAATGGTGACGCCCGCGAGCACCGACGGGCCCAGGAGCGAAAACAAGTACCACAAGCTCAGCACGATCTGAAAGATGCCCGACCACAGCATGGCAATATACGACATGGTGTCCTGCAGCCGCTGCGCGTCCACTGCCATCAAATTGACCACCTGGGGACCCGGAGTGATGGAGTGAAAGAGTGAATGAGGTCGGTGAAGACAGGAAGAGAAGCGATTTGAGCTGCCATAGAGGAAGCTAAACTCAGAAGCAAAGAGGGGGGGGTGGTTCTAAAAAATGCGTGCAATAGACTTAAGAACGACACTCGGCAAGATCCATTCGATGCGCATCACACGCTCACCTCGCCTACGGTTTTCTTCTTGGTCCGCATGTCAGCTTTGGCCTCATCCTCGTGCGCTTGCGCTTCCTTCTTCTCCTTGTCTTCCTTGTTATCACCACCACCGCCGCCGCTATCCGCGGCTTTGTTGCCATTGTCCAGTGCTGCGTACCCGCCTTTGGTCTTGTTTTTCTTGTGTTCACTGCTCCTGCCACTATTCCTGCTGCTGCTGCTGCTGCTTTTGCTGTCTACGGCCGCCGCGGTGGCCGCCGTCATCTCCGCCGCGCCCTCTTTGGCTTTCAAGGCCTTGTCGTAGACCGCGGTAATCATGGCGGCTTTCACCCGCATCCCGGTGCGAAACGCCAAGTGAAAGTAGGCGTGCAAGAACACGGACTGAATGATGGCGTTGAGGCACAGGAGCGCGCAGAGCTCGTAGCTACAAAAAGGAGGAAGCGAAAAAAAAAACAATGATTGTACAGAAAGGAGTAAACCAAGTGAAGGAACAAACAAAATGCACGAGTTCAAAAACGAAGAACGTACCCCAAGACAAGGTACAATCACGGCAAAAAAAAAGTCTCATACATTTGGTTCAACGTACCCCACTCGCATCGGCGGGGCCTGGTAATCGTCCAAATTGGCCTCGTCGTCCTTCTCTTGCAAGAAGGTAATCAACCGCTCCAAGAGCAAGGGACCCACGAACTGCTGGGCGTCGTACACGAATTTAATGCTCGCGCCCAGCGCGTAACTTTTCCCGTACGCCTGTAAAACGCACGTGCACGCACGTGTGGTGAATTCAAACAATGCTTCGAAAGAACAACAACCGTAAACGTTTCTTTTCAAAATAGTGCATGAACCTCAATAAGATCATTGCTTGCCAATACTATGTTCTCTTCTTAGGCAACAATAACTGTCTGTCATTTTCTCAAGAGCTAGGTTTCGATGCATTCATTCGTAGCGCACCTTCACTAACGCCGTCAGCAGGCTGGGCCGCTGCCGCTTCAGCTGCTCCCCCCACGCCTGGCGAAATGCCTTGTTCAAACCGACAGGGTCGTCGGAGGGGTGCAATTTCTCCAGATCCCCCTGTTTTTGTACACGAGGGAAAGTGTTACACGCGTGAATGGTTGGAGGCGCGTGAAATTGGTAGGCCGAACGTCAATTGATTCACGTCGTTAACAAACAAATAATAAGAAAATTTCATCTCCTCCTCTTGTTTCAAATGCACACGCGCGCATTCCGTACCTGTTCTAGCGGCCGTTTGAATCCGAGCTTCACCAGTGGCGTCACCCAATCGAAGTAAATGATGCTCAGGGGGCCTGCATAGACTTCTGGGCACTCGCGCTGGTTGCGTGGCAGTTTTTCTTCACTAGGTACGCCGTTGCCGCCGTAGAATGCCCCTAAAGCTTCCCAAGAATTGCTGTCCTCTTGGCGGTGGTCTTCGCCGTCTTCTTCTCCGCTCCCAAGCAACGGCGCTCTCAAGGTGGATGCACTGCTAGTCGTACTGGACACCGTGACAGCAGCAGCAGCAGAAGTAGCCGAGCCCAAAGCAGCGGCAGGCGCCGCAGCCACCGGCGAAGGGCGCTTGGCGAGCTCATCGCCCGTGGCGTCCTCGTCGTCTTGGAGCCGAGCATTCGTTGCCGCCGCCGCTGCACCAGCAGCAGAGGTGGAGGACGAAGCAAGGGCAGCAGGCGGGAACAACGGCGGCGGCGCATACGCAGCTCCCGAAGGGCTTAGGGACCGATGGTAGCTCGGTGGCGATCCAGGCGGAAGTCGCAGTGGGGGCTGAATGCGCTTTTCGGGGAAGCGCTCCTGAGAAGTATCACGAAAGAACACGCACACACACACACAGAGCACCGCACACCGTTAAAGGTTATGCGGTCCAGTCCTTTTTGCAACCAAGAGTTCCAGTGGCTATTCGGCCTAGGGACAACAAAATTCATCGAAATACTTCTAGCTTTTAGCCCTAGTTTCTTTGCATTGTCAATGTTTTGCAACACCTGAGCGTTGAAAAGGCCGTAGGCTGCGCCCAGGGCCAGCACTGCAGCCGCCAACCCGTAAAAGCAAAGCGACGCTGGATTGGTGGGGTGTTGCGCGAGGCCATCGGAGGCTAGCGCGTCGCTGCGCACGACGACAGCGGCGCCCCAACTGCCCACCATGAGCAGCCAGTAGAGCCGCAGCACCCAGCTTTCTCGCACGCTGTGGCGAGCTTCCTGGGTGCACAGGGCGCTGAATGCCAGCAGCCCTACCACGTTCACACCACACCACAGCAGCAGCGACGACGACTTGTGAATGCCTGGCAGCGCGTTCGACGAGTCGTCCCCGAAAGCGTAGGTGAAGGCGCACACGGCTGCTGCCAGGAGCCAGCTCCCTGCCGTGCGGAAGCGGTCCAAGGGGCCTTGCCGGGCTGGCAGCGAAGGCGGCGGCAAGGAGCGGACAACCGCGTGGCCCACGGGAATCAAGCCCGCTACCACAGCCGACCATAGCAGGAGGTGCAGTATGGCCTCTGTTCAGTGGAGAGTTGGATCTTTGCGTTAGAAACAAAAGCGCAGTGCAGAACCTCTGTTTCACCCTTCCGAAGTAACTGAGATCGTGTTTCAAGCGGCATCAACAGTACTCGATTCTAGGATCCACCACCCGCTACGAATCGGACCGTAATGTCGAATGTGCTTACCATTCGAGAGGCGACCGATTGCGACGAGCATGCTTTCGCGAAAGGGCTGATGTGTCAAGGTAACAATCAGTTCAGTCGCTGCTGTGCCGTGGAGAGGATGGGATGTGACTGTTCTTCCACGTGTGTTTTTTGAAACGTACCCGTTCTTTTATACAGTGGTACTTTTTATTGCCGTCGGGTTCATGGATTCATGGATTTCTTGCTTCGGGTCAGAATTTACGACATCGCAAAAAGAATTCGTAGAAACGGTGGCACGAAAATCATTCGACAGCTGCTGCTACTCAGATCAGCTACTCCTGCGCAAGAGTCGGATAGCGACGAGCAGACAACCGGTGAGCACGCCGTAGGGGTCCTTTGTCTTGCCTCCTGAACGTGATAAGCCTCGATGAGAACAGAGCATCTCCCCACATGTTTTGAATGCCTAGTCTTCGTTTTAAAGGCTTCATTCAGGACTTAAGGAAAAAAAATCTTTGTGATCTTCTCTACCAGCAGGTAAATCAAACATGCTTTCCCGAGCTACTTTACTCCGCGCCGGCGCACCGTCGGCTGCTCAAGCTGCGCGTGCCTTTGGCTCCACTCAGTCGCTCAAGGCGGCAGCAGCTGCTTACGATTTGGTCGTGGTAGGCGGCGGCCCTGGCGGTTACGTGGCGGCGATCAAGGCCGCTCAGCTCGGCCTCAAGACGGCTTGTGTCGAGAGCCGGGGTTCCCTAGGTGGCACTTGCCTCAACGTGGGGTGCATCCCTTCGAAAGCCCTGCTGCACTCGTCTCACTTGTACCACGAGGCGGAGCATGACTTCAAGAAGCACGGCATCAACGTAAGAGCCCACTTCTTCATCCAGGGCATTAGAAATCCTTGTCGTGCCACTCTTCGGAGACCTCTTTGCTTGCCTTACCATCTCTTTATTGATGTTTTCAATTTCGTGCTGAACACAGTATATGAGACTTGTAATTCTAGTTCTTCGCCACGAGTATGCCTTCAATATTTCGTTCTCTGTCGCTGACTCATCGCTATTTTTTTCTGCGCCTGTCAATGCTTGTGTGTCCATCTCACAGGTTACGGGCCTCGAGCTTGACGTGGGCCAAATGCAGAGCGCCAAGGGCAAGGCCGTGGACGCGCTCACCGGTGGGATTGAGTACTTGTTCAAGAAATACGGGGTCGACTACCTCAAGGGCAAAGGCAGCCTCGGTGGCCCCAACACGGTGCGTTGACATGATGATGATGATGATGATGGTGGTGGTGTTACAGAATGAGTTCGAACTTCAATGCGAACTTTTCTATTAGAACGCATATCGTTGGAGCTCGCTAGGTAGACCATAGCGCCATGGCTGCACTGTTTGCGATCCGAAAGCACTTCCGATCTGAATAGGGCAGTGCATGCGCGTGTGAATGAAAAGTGACCGAAGTTTTTTTTCGTCCTCGTTTTCTGTAGGTCAACGTGGCTGGCGCTGACGGCGCTTCGTCTGCTTACGAGACCAAAAATATCATCCTCGCGACGGGCTCTGAGGTGACGCCGCTGCCACCCGTGCCTGTCGACAACGCCGGCGGCATCATTGTGGACTCGACTGGTGCTCTTGAGATCAAAGCGGTCCCTAAGAAGGTAACTTTTTTGAACGGTTCACTGAACATATATTACATATGAGATTACGGGCAAATAATGGTTGATATTCAAGAATGTAGTAGCTGAGCGGAGTACTCATTTTGTCAATTATCACGTGTTATTTTCTTCCTTTAAGTAGATCCCTTGTTTCTCTTTGCCTGTGTGCTGCAGACTTCTTCTTCCTTACGCTAGCGATTGCTTGCACACATACTCGCACCGTCGCTTGCTTGTCTTGAATTGCCTCCTAATGTAATTATCACAGATGGTGGTGATTGGCGGCGGGGTCATTGGCCTGGAAATGGGGTCGGTCTGGAGCCACCTGGGGTCCGAGGTAATTGAAGTCGAGAGCGAGAAATAGAGAACGAGACGGGCTTGGTAGAAGGTCAACCAGATCGCATGCTTTTTCTCTTAAGAAATCACTGCTCTCGTTTCTCAGGCCGCATTTTCCCTTTATACCCCATTGAAGTCATCTCACTGCTTCCTTGTGCCTTGGTCACCTTTGTATTGTTTGGCAGGTGACGGTGGTCGAGTTTTTGGACCGCATTATTCCCGGCACCGACGCTGAAATCGCCAAGAAATTCATGACGGTGCGTTCGTCATTTGAGCTTGAAGCCTGGCACTGTGTACTTGGCGTTGCTTTCTGATTCGAGCCCTTACAAATGCGGTCGCTGGTGCGATGCGCATCAATGTCTACCACCACCCTTCCTTATTGTGCGTTTTTGTTCTTTTCTGTTTTGTAGATCATGAAGAAGCAGGGCATCAAGTTCAAGATGGGCTCGAAAGTGACCGGTGCTGAAGTCGTCGACGGCGCGGTAACTCAATGCAACATTGTGTACACATTTTAGTACTTCAGTTGATACTGCACGGAGTTTGCAGTTTGTGGCCTCGTGTGATTCTGGTGGTTGTGTCCACGCTCACGCTTATGCTTGCGCTTGTTCGTGATGGTTTTCTTAATTGTTTATCCTGCTTGGCCATATTACCTCGCTGTACATTCAGGTCAAGTTGTCGGTAGAGGACGTGAAGAACGGCAAAGCCCAGGTGCTGGACGCTGACGTGTGCTTGGTGGCCATTGGCCGCCGCCCCTACACCCAAGGCTTGGGCCTCGAGGAGCTCGGCATCCCGGTGGACCGCATCGGCCGCGTGGAGGTGCGTCCAAGGGAGGAGAGGAAAAGAGAGAGAGAGTTTTGTTTTTGAGAGCTTTGAAGAAGGAGTAGTGGTTGGTGGACGTTGCAGTGGTAAAGGAAGTGATATGAATTAAACGTGGGTTGGTACTTTTGCGCTCGTTCAAGCGTCGCCCACGTGTTTTCTCTTACTGTCGCACAAGTCAATTACTTCATCAAATGCTAAGTTCTGCATTCCATTCCATGTTAAATGTTCTATTCTATGTAATATGTTCTGTGTTCTATTCTATACAGGTGGACGACCACTTCGCCACCAAAGTGCCGTCGATTTACGCGATTGGCGACGTGATTGCAGGCCCGATGCTCGCCCACAAGGCCGAAGAAGAGGGCATCGCCTGCGTCGAAAACATTGCCGGCTTCTCGGGCCACGGTATATACATATCTAATTTTATAACTGTGTGCAGCCACGCAGTCATGCACATGCAAACAAGCGCAATAACGATACCCTTCTGATATTATCTTCTAGTCTTGCCTTTCTCCATGGTGATTAACCCATAATTCCTATGAGCTTCTTGTAGCTTGCGGTATTATCTTTGTCAATGCATCTCCTCATGCTTCTTGCTGCTGCCGCCTCCCCGCTTCTTCCGCTCCTTGACGCACTTCTGCTCCTTCTGCTCCTTCTCGGTCCACCTTCTTGGCAGTGAACTACGACGCGATTCCCGGCGTGATTTACACTTTCCCCGAGGTGGCAGTCGTAGGCAAAACCGAAGAGGACCTCAAGGAGGCAGGCACCGCGTACAACTCGGGCGTGTTCCCGTTCTCGGCCAACTCCAGGGCCCGCGCGGTACATACCATACTTTTCCGATTGTCTGTTTCATATTTTGTTCTCGTTTTTTTTTTCATCTTCTGGAAGCTTTGTCTCTTTTATTTGATGTGCAAAATGAACGCTTTCCTCGATTGAACGCGTCGAACACACGCGTGCGCCTTGTCTGAACACCTTCATCTTTTACTGTAGTCGTTGTCTTTACTTTACACGTCGCTTCAATTTTTCCGGTCTCGTCCTCATCTTCTCCCTTTTTTTCGTACCATCTTCCTTTTTTAATGTATGGCCTCCTCTTTTTCTCAGGTGGACCAATCCGACGGGTTCGTGAAAATTTTGTCGGACAAAACCACCGACCGCATTTTGGGCGCCCACATCATTGGCCCCAACGCGGGGGAAATGATTGCCGAAGCAGTGATTGCCCTGGAGTACGGCGCTTCGTCGGAGGATATGGCCCGCACCTGCCACGCGCACCCCACCATGTCCGAAGCCTTCAAGGAAGCGTGCATGGCGACCTACGACAAGCCCATTCACTTCTAAACAGGAAGGCGTAGAAGAAAGCGCTTGATAAAAGCGAATCAAAAATTAGGATTTTGGGGTATTGCGAAATGCATGGTGTGTGCCTAACAACAGCGAGTGCGCATGATGTATGATATGTGATCTGCGTTTCTCCATATGAATAGAGAATTGAGGGCAATGCTTTCGTTTATATTAACAAAAAAGGGCTTCCGGTCTAACTGGCAGCTAAAGGGGGGCCACTTTTCGCAAAAGCGGAAATTTTGCGCATTATTGGCCATTTTGCATCATAGACGCGATTTATTTATCATCCAATGCACAGATTAGCCGTATTTGATATACCCGGTAGGGCCGCGACGTAAAACCACAGAATTTTTTTCCGTTGGTTAGAATTATTTCTTTTTTGGTGCTCATCTAGCACAGCCAGTGCAGCTCGGCTGCACTGCGGATTTCGAGCGATTTTGGCCCATTCTAGGCCCCAAATTCAATAGAATATCGTGCTTCTTGGTATCGGGATTCCCCCTCGATATCGGCAGAACATCGGGCCACAGTGGTAAGGCCGTATGAGCTCGGTTAGGGGGGATCCTGCCTCGATTTGCGTACGCTATGCTATGGCCAAAATAGGAGAATTTTCAGAAGTGACCCCCCTTTAGCTGCCAGTTGGTCATTAAAACTAATAATTTAACCCTATTCCTAAAGATGCCGCCTTTTGTAGAACTGTAGCAATAAGGTGCTCTGATAATTAATAGCAAAATCCAGGGAATGTAAGCAAAAGGTACACAAGTGGTTCAAAACTTTCACAACGCGAGCTTCAAGAGCTCTTCGCGAGTGACTTTCCCATCTCCATTGACATCGAGCGTTTTGATCATTTGCTTCACTAGTTTATCTGTGATGTCATCTACGCGATTGTCTGAGTTAACAACGCCGCCATTGGGAGCATTGGGGCGCCTCGCAGGAGTTGGGCAGCGGCTTGCGTGGTTGTCAAAGAACGCCGATATGTTGTTAGAACTCACGAAGCCGTTTCCAGAGGCACCAATATCGGTCAGACCTTGCTCAATACCACTTTTGACCTCTTCTGAGGAAGGACGGCTACCTGACACCCAGCGCTCCAGCCCTAAGAGTCGTCGCCATGCGTCTTTCATGCACAATTCAAGAACGATGTCTTTCACAGGTCGGCATGCTTCCACATCTGGCACTTGCATGCCAGACTCTTTAATGTATGTCATCAAAGGCTCAATGACATTCAGGCCACTCAGTAGAAATTGGTAAATTGCTACGGTGTACATGCGCTCCGGCTCAAGTGGCGCTCCATTGAGAGTTAACAAAACGTGTTCTTCTGCTCCTGTAGGCCCAGGCCGAGTCTCAACGACGCATTCGTTATCCAGGTGAATGAAGTTTGGAGCAGGCTTCGGAGAAGCGCGCGAGTTGAATACCGATTCGGATATGATGTACCCAGGTAACTGTATGACGGCTTGGTCGCAATCGAAAGCAAATTCATTGAATAAATCGCCAATGGTGAAAGCGTGACCATTTTTGTAGTCTTTCGACGCACGAACCGCACCGCCCTGTATCATGGCAACCTCAACGCCAAGTCCCCGTTTTACCAAACTCAGGAGGAAAGAAGCGACTTCAGAAGCCTCGAACCGCACTCGCTTGGTCGAAAGCGGTGATTTTGGTGCGACAGGCAAACGAGCAATGGGCACGCACATCATCCCATCTAGAAATGCTTCTTGCTCTTCTCGAAATTTCTGTACCGTAGGATCAAGCGCAAATGTAGACGCCGGTACCATAGTGCATTTTCTTTTCATATTCCCAGACGCATCCCAGTAAATGTCAATAAAACCAATGGTCTCTGCATCAGCGCCTGAAAGAAGTATAAAAGTTAGGTGTATACGTAAGTAAGTCATTGACACCTTGACACGAATTAAGCATCGTTACGTACCGACTTTAACAATCAAGGACCCTTCAACCGCTTCTTCAAAGGGCTCATGGTCATGTCCAGCCAGTATGATTGGAGTGCGAGGAGCAAGCGTTGGATGCGACGAAATGATTCTAGCCGTTTCCTGGTCATCTTTCATAAGCTGATGCGTCATCGGCAAAAACAAGCTCGGGTACTCATCAGCCTTCAGTTCACCAC